>JACXTT010007246.1_pt1 | contig 15672 bp, 13 predicted proteins | sample 9270951 | NCBI WGS metagenome assembly JACXTT01 (sample SAMN15532306, study PRJNA645909) | rock metagenome | isolation source: weathered quartz diorite | place: Puerto Rico | collected 2017-06-21 | reverse complement strand
GCGCACGGTGCAGATCGGCATCCGCGGCTCGCTCTATTCACCGGATGACGAGCAGTTTGCACAGGACGTCGGCATCCACGTCATCCACATGGAAGAGTTCGACGCCCGGGGCGTGGACTGGACGCTGCAGGAAATCCATCGCGTTGTCGGGTCGGCACCTACCTACGTCAGCTTCGACGTCGACGTGCTCGACCCGGCGTTTGCCCCCGGCACCGGCACGCCGGAGATCGGCGGCGTCACCACGCTGCAGGCCCAGCACCTGGTGCGCGGCTTGCGCGGTCTGGACCTGGTCGGCGCCGACGTGGTGGAGGTGGCACCGCCGTTTGACGTGGGTGGCGCCACGGCGCTGGTGGGCGCGACCATGGCCTTCGAGCTGCTGTGCCTGCTGGCCGAGGCGCACGCGCAGCGCCAGAAATAGCGCCCATCCCGCGCGCGGTGCAGCGGCGTTTCTTTTTTTGAAACCCGGCCTGTCAAAAAATTCACGCACCGCGCGCGCCGCACCCCGTACCATGGCGGCCATGTCCACCGCACCCCTTTCGGATACCGCCATCCACCCGCTGCGCGAACAGGTGCTGGCCGCCGCCGCATCACGCACGCCACTGCGCATCCGGGGTGGTGGCAGCAAGGAGTTCCACAACCGCCCGCTGGACGGTGCGTTGCTCGACACCCGCAGCCTGCGTGGTATCCGCAGCTACGAACCCAGTGAACTGGTGGTGACCGTGGCCGCTGGCACCCCGTTGGCGGAATTGGAAGCTGCGCTGGCCGAGAAAAATCAGTGCCTACCGTTTGAGCCGCCACACTTCCAGTGGTCCACCGGCACCACCGCAACCGTCGGCGGCATGGTGGCCAGCGGATTGGCCGGCCCGGCACGTGCCAGCGTCGGTGGCGTGCGCGACTATGTGCTGGGTCTGCAACTGCTCAATGGCAAGGGCGAGCATCTGACATTTGGCGGCCAGGTCATGAAAAACGTCGCGGGCTATGACGTCTCGCGCCTGATGGTTGGTGCCTGGGGCACGCTGGGGCTGATCACCGAAGTCTCGCTGAAGGTCCTGCCCCGCGCACCGGCTGAAGCCACGCTGGTCTTTGCACTCGGCCAGTCCGATGCGCTGGAGCACCTGCACCGCTGGGGTGGGCAGCCGCTGCCGCTCAATGCCAGTTGCTGGACGCCGGACGGCCAGCTGCGGCTGCGCCTGCGCGGCGCGGCAGCGGCGGTGGAGGCCGCCTGCCAGGCGCTGTTGCGCGAAGTGCCGGGTCAGCGTGTGGACGCTTCGAAGGCTGACACGGTGTGGGCGCAATGCCGCAACCAGACCGCGCCCTTCTTCCAGCAGCAGCCCGGCCAGATCCTGTGGCGCTTGAGCGTGCCGCAGACCGCGCCCGTGCTGGACCTGCCCGCTGCGCCGCTGGTGGAGTGGCACGGCGGCCTGCGCTGGCTGTGGGCTCCACCGGAGGCGGGCCCCGCATTGCAGGCCGTGGCGCGGCAGGTGGGTGGAAATGCTACAGTATTTGTAGCTGATGGCGCACATTTCGCGGGGGTTGCAGGCCTTTTTTCTTCTGAAAACCCGGCGCTGGACGCCATGGCCCGGCGGCTCAAGGCCAGCTTTGACCCGCATGGCGTGTTCAACCCGGCGCTGAATCCTGCGCACAAAGGCTAGACCCGGATGCAAACCACGCTCGCCCCCGAATACCAGGGCACGCCCGATGGGCTGGCCGCCGAGGCCATTCTGCGCAAGTGCGTGCACTGCGGCTTCTGCACCGCCACCTGCCCGACCTACCAGTTGCTGGGTGACGAACTGGACGGGCCGCGCGGGCGCATCTACCTGATGAAGCAGGTGCTTGAAGGCGAGGCGCCCACGCGCGCCACGCAGATGCACCTGGACCGCTGCCTGACCTGCCGCAACTGCGAAAGCACCTGCCCGTCCGGTGTGGACTACGGGCACCTGGTGGACATCGGCCGCAAGCTGGTGGACGCCAAAGTGCCGCGCCCGGCGCCGGAGCAGGCTCAGCGCTGGGTGCTGAAGGAGGGGTTGACGTCGGCGCTGTTCGCGCCCGCGATGCGGCTGGGCCAATGGCTGCGCCCGCTGCTGCCGCAGGCGCTGAAGAACAAGGTGCCGGTGCGCCAGTCCGGCGGTGTGCTGCCCACGCGCACCCATGCACGCAAGGTGCTGCTGCTGGCCGGTTGCGTGCAGCCCGCGATGGCGCCCAACATCCACGGCGCCACCCTGCGCGTGCTGGATGCGGCGGGCATCCAGGGGGTGCTGGCGGCGCAGGCCGGCTGCTGCGGCGCCGTCAAGTTCCACCTCAACGACCAGGACGGCGGCATGGTGCAGATGCGCGCCAACATTGACACCTGGTGGCCACTGATCGCGCCCGAAGCCGGCGCAGGCGTGGAAGCCATCGTCATGAACGCCTCCGGCTGCGGCGTCACCGTCAAGGAGTACGGCCACATCCTGCGGGACGACCCGCAGTACGCGGCCAAGGCGGCACGTGTCAGTGCCTTGACACAGGACATCAGCGAGCTGCTGCCCGAGCTGGTGCCCGCATTGCGCAGCCGTATGGCAGCGACCCTGCCGGCGTTGGTGTACCACCCGCCATGCACGTTGCAGCACGGGCAACGGTTGCGCGGTGGGGTGGAAAAACACCTGGCAGATCTGGGTTTCAGCGTGCGCACCGCAGCACAGGAGTCGCACCTGTGCTGCGGTTCCGCCGGCACCTACTCGGTGCTGCAGCCTGCGGTGGCGTACCAGTTGCGCGACCGCAAGCTCGGCCATCTGCAGGCCCGGCCTGCGGAGGTCATCATCAGCGCCAACATCGGCTGCATCACCCACCTGCAAAGCGGCACCGACGTGCCGGTGCGGCACTGGGTGGAGATGCTGGACGCGGCCCTGAACAGGCCCTAGCCGGCCAGCGCGGCTTCAATGTCCCCGGCCAGGCTGGCCGGGGTGTCCGTCGGGGCGTAGCGCTTGCGCACGCTGCCGTCCTTGCCGACGAGAAACTTCGTGAAGTTCCACTTGATGGCCGTGGTGCCCATGACGCCCGGGGCCTCCCGCGTCAGCCACTGGTACAGCGGGTGTGCGTCCGTGCCGTTGACCTCGATCTTGGCCATCATCGGAAAGCTCACGCCGTAGTTGAGCTGGCAGAACTCGGCAATTTCGGCGTTGCTGCCCGCGTCCTGAGCGCCAAACTGGTTGCACGGAAAGCCCAGCACCACCAGGCCCTGCTTGCCGTAGGTCTGGTGCAGCTCTTCCAGGCCGGCAAACTGAGGCGTGAAGCCACAGGCGCTGGCGGTGTTGACGATCAACAGGGCTTTGCCTTTGAATTTTTTCAAGGCAACGGTCTTGCCGTCGATCTGCAGGGCTTCAAAGTCATAGAGGGTGGTCATGCGGCAGGGTCCGTGGGGTGGGTACAGCGGCAAACATAGCACTTCTGCAAAACACTTGTTCCCGCATGAATTTGCTGAGAAGATGGCTGCCATCACACGGGAAGGCGCACGCATGGAGATGGCGAAGCCCGCCAGGGGCAGGTGGCAGCGGTTTGGCTTGTGGTGCAAGGCGCTCAAGCAGCAATACGATCTGGTGCAGGGCGAGGCGACCATGGAGTCCCTGCGCCGCTTCCGGGTGTTTGCGCTGGTCACGCTGGCGATCAACCTGGCCTACATCGTGGAGTTCTGGGGCCTGCATGAGACCACCGGCAATGCGCTGCAAGACCGCTATGCCGACACCATAGGCTGGGCCCATTTCTGCATGGCCACGGCCATGGTGCTGCTGGGCCTGCTGGCGCACCGCCTGCTCACACACCAGCAGCGCGGCAGTTACCGGGCTATCGTGCTGCAGCTGCTGGTGTGCTTCAGCGCGCTGGCGTTTGCCGTGGTGGTGGCGATGGCCGACCAGATGGTGACCACCAGCATCACCTCCTTTGTGCTGATCTGTGCGCTGATCGGCGTGCTGTCCCTGATGCGCCCGGCGATGTCAGCCCCGGTGTTCCTGCTGACGTACCTGGTCTTCTATTACGCGGTTGCCAGCACGCAGCATGACCTGGCCGTGCTGGAGCGCATCCGGGGCGACGCCCGGCTGGTGGCGCTGTTGAGTTTCATCGTGTCCCTGCTGGTGTTCCGCCAGTACGCCACTGCCGTGCTGCTGCGCCGCGACATCCAGCGCGCGCACCAGGCGCTGGCGGAGAAGCAGGCCGAACTGGCGTTCACCGCCACGCATGACGAACTGACCGGCCTGTACAACCGCCGCGAGTTCATGCGCCTGGCCGTGGTGGAGCTGGCCCGTGCGTCGCGCACCTCCAGTCCCACCTGCCTGCTGATGCTGGACATCGATTTCTTCAAGAAGATCAACGACCAGTACGGCCACCCGGCGGGGGACGAGGTGCTGCAACTGCTTGCGCGCCTGCTGGTCAACGGCGTGCGCTCCATGGACGTCGTGGCCCGCCTGGGCGGCGAGGAGTTCATCGTGCTGCTGCCCAACACCGGGCGCGCCGGCGCGCTGGCGGTCGCGGAAAAATTGCGGGCCGGGCTGGAGCAGGTGCCCTTGCAGCTGCGATCGGTCGTATTACCGGTGACGGCCAGCTTTGGCTTGAGCGAACTGCCCGGCGGCGTGGCCGGCACGCTGGAAGACCTGTACAAGGCCGCGGACCAGGCGCTGTATGTTGCCAAGCGCCAAGGGCGCAACCGGGTGGAGTTTGACGTGGCGCGCTTCGAGCCGCCGTCACCGAGTTTTCGCAGCCTCAGCGCGCATGAATAGGTGCACAGCCAGGCCCTGCGGGCCTAGCTGTGCAGGTTGTCGTTGCGGGCGATGTCCAGCAGGTGTTCCACTTCGACAGCATGGTCGCGGCAATTGCGGTCATGCCAGCGCTTGATGATCCACATCAGGCCTGCGGTCACGATGCCGAACAGGCTGATGGCGCCGAACGCCGACAGGCCCACGCCGGTGGAGAGGCTGTAGAGAAAGCCCAGGCCCAGGATGCAGGCCTGCTCGTTGAAGTTCTGCACCGCGATGGAACGCCCGGCGCCCATCAGGTTGTGGCCGCGGTGCTGCAGCAGCGCATTCATCGGCACCACCAGGAAACCGCCCAGCCCGCCCAGCAGCACCAGGAAGGGCGCGGCCACCCAGACATTGGTGATGACATTGAGCAGCAGCACCAGGATGCCCATGCCGATGCCCAGCGGCAGCACATTGGTGGCGTGCTCCAGTTTCATGCGCATGGATGCGGCGACTGCACCCACAGCCGTGCCTATGGCCACGACGCCGACCAGTGCCGAGGCCTGCGTCACGCTGTAGCCCAGTGCGGCAGCAGCCCAGGCCAGCACGATGTAGCGCAGGTTGCCGCTGACGCCCCAGAACAGCGTGGTGGTGGACAGCGAGATCTGGCCCAGCCGGTCGCGCCACAGGCGCAGGTTGCAGTGCCAGAAGTCCGGCAGCAGCGTGATCAGGTGCTTGGGCATGGGGCGCATGGGAACGCCCGTCAACGGGATGCGGGTGTTGAACCACGCCGCGAGGATGTAGACCAAGATCAGCACGCAGATGGCGGCTTCCGGTGGTGAGTTGATGCCGGTCTCGATCAGCGGGAAGTCAAACGACAGCAGGAAGGACGACACCGCATGGCTGACCAGTTGGCCGCCCAGCAGCACGCCCAGGATGATGGAAGCGATGGTCAAGCCTTCGATCCAGCCATTGGCCTTGACCAGTTGCGAGGCCGGCAGCAGCTCGGTGAGGATGCCGTACTTGGCCGGCGAGTAGGCCGCCGCACCCAGGCCGACGATGGCATAGGCCATCAGCGGGTGCGTGCCGAACAACATCAGCAGGCAGCCGACTATCTTGATAGAGTTGCTGAACAACATAACCCGGCCCTTGGGCAGGGCGTCGGCGAGTGCCCCGACAAACGGGGCCAGCACCACATAGAACAGCGCGAACATCGGAACCAGCGCGGCACGCTCCCATTCCGGGGCACCACTGCTGCGCAGCAATTGGACGGCTCCCACAAACAGCGCGTTGTCGGCCAGCGAGCTGAAGAACTGCGCTGACATGATGGTGTAAAAACCGCGTTTCATGGGTGGGGTAGGCGCGCATTAGTGTTTCTAATGCGGGGGTTGTTATTGCGAGTCTCCAAACGTGCTGCGGTTATAGCATGCCCGCCAGTGTCAAAATCCCGGCCAACCTGCACCTCCATTTGCTGCCATGCCACGTCCCATACAAGCCACCATCCACACCCAGGCCCTGCGCAACAACCTGGCGCAAGCGCGCGTGCGCGCACCCGACGCCAAGGTGTGGGCGATCGTCAAGGCCAATGCCTACGGCCACGGCATCGAGCGCGTGTTCGAGGGCCTGCGCGGTGCCGACGGCTTTGCGCTGCTGGACTTTGCCGAGGCACAGCGCGTGCGCGAGCTGGGCTGGCGCGGTCCTATCCTGATGCTCGAAGGTGCGTTCGAGCTGCGCGACCTGGAACTGTGTTCGCGCCTGGACCTGTGGCACACCGTGCACTGCGATGCGCAGATCGACTGGCTGGCTGCGCACAAGACCAATGTGCCGCAGCGCGTGTTCCTGAAGATGAACTCCGGCATGAACCGCCTGGGCTTTGTGCCTGCGCAATACCGCTCCGCATGGACGCGCTTGAACGCGCTGCCGCAGGTGGACGAGATCTCGCTGATCACCCACTTCAGCGACGCCGACGGCCCCAAGGGCATCGCGGCGCAGATGGCGACCTTCCTGGACACCACGCACGACCTGCCTGGCGAGCGCACGCTGTCCAACAGCGCCGCCACGCTGCGCCACGGCGACAGCGTCGCGGTCTCCGACTGGGTGCGCCCCGGCATTGCCATGTACGGCAGCGCGCCGGACTTCCCGCAGCACGACGCCGCCCACTGGGGTTTGCAGCCGACCATGACACTTGCTGCGAAAATAATAGCTGTCCAAACCTTGTCGGCAGGAGAGAGCGTGGGATATGGTTCCAGTTTTGTGGCCGATGCGCCTATGCGCATCGGCGTCGTGGCTTGCGGCTATGCCGACGGCTACCCGCGCATCTGCCCCACCGGCACGCCGGTGCTGGTGGACGGCGTGCGCAGCCGCACCGTCGGCCGCGTCAGCATGGACATGATCACCGTGGACCTGTCGGCTACGCCGCAGGCCGGCATCGGCAGCGACGTCACGCTGTGGGGGCGTGCGGCCAATGGGGCGCTGCTGTCCATCGACGAGGTGGCGGCACAGGCCGGCACGGTGGGGTATGAACTGATGTGCGCCCTGGCGGCGCGCGTGCCCGTGGTGGTGGCCGATTGAATTACATCCCCATCCCCATCTCCATGCTGGAAGTGGGCCAGCCGCTGCCGGTGGACGTCTGGAGCGGTATCGCACCCGGGCAACTGCTGCTGCGCAAGGGCCAGCCCATCGTGTCGGAGCAGCACCGCGACAAGCTGCACGCGCACCAGGCCTGCTCCACGCAGAGCGAGGGCCTGGCCTGGCAGCAGGCCTACGAACGCATGGTGCACCAGATGCTGCGCGACGGCGTCGACCTGCAGACCATTGCCAACGCGCGCATGCCCAGCCAGATCCTCGAACGCGACTTCGTGGTCGGCACCCAGTTCAGCGGCGGCTGGCTGGACCTGCAGGAAGTGCTGCGCGGCGTGCTGTACCAGGGCGGGCTGGCGATCAATCCGTTGCCGCGCCTGGCCGGGTTGGAGCGCAAATGCCAGTCGCTGCTGCAGTCCGACACCGACGACAGCCTGTTCTGCCTGTTCCAGGCGCTGGCCGACAGCACGCTGGGCTACTGCTCCACCAACGCGCTGTTGTGCGCCGTGGTCTGCGAGCTGGCCGGCAAGAAGCTCGGCATGGACCCCATGCAACGCCAGATCCTGCGCCGCGCCGCACTGACGATGAACATCGGCATGGCACGTGAGCAGGACTCCCTGTCGCGCCAGAGCGAACCGCTGACGCCGGAACAGCGCACATTGATCGCCGAGCATCCTTGGCGCAGCGTGGACATCCTGGTCGGGCTGGGTATCGACGACGAAGACATGCTGGACATCGTGCGCTGGCACCACGCGCCGCAGTCGCCCAAGGCCATGCAGCGCAATCTGGCTAGCCGCCGCCTGCTGCACCTGGCAGACGGCTTTGTCGCCCGCATGGCGGCGCGCAAGACACGCATGTCGTTCTCGCCGGTCAAGGCCGTCAAGTCCATGGTCATGGGCGCCGAGGGCGAGGTCGTCGGCGTCGGCTCGGCGATGGCCCAGGCCGTGGGCTTCTACCCGCCGGGCAGCTACGTGCAGCTGGCCAACGGCGAGACGGCGGTGTCGGTGCAGCGCGGCGAACGCGCCAACACGCCATGGGTGGTCAGCATCGTGGACAAGGACGGCATGCCCATCGCCAAGTACGTGGCCCACAACACCGCCACCGAGCCGGCCTATGCCATTGCCAGCGCCGTGAACTTCGAGAAGGTGCGCGTCACCATCAACCAGGACAAGATACGCCAGGCGCGCGAGCGCGTCCCGCGCTAGCCAGGCGCGCAGTCCGGGTTACAAGAAAAAGAGGGCGCCAGCTCCCATGCAGCATGCGCAAGCAGCTGCATAGTTAATAGCGTCTGCTGGTGCCTTCTAAGCGCTTGGTATCTGTGGTTTTATACAGTATCATGCCCGCCATGGCCAAAGACAAAACCATCTACACCTGCAACGAGTGCGGTGGCACCAGTCCCAAGTGGCTGGGTAAATGCCCGCACTGCAATGCCTGGAACACGCTGGTGGAGTCGGTTGCGCAGGCCGAGTCGGCGGTCAAGAACCGTTTTGCGTCGCTGGCCAAGACCGCCGAGGTGGCGGTGCTGTCCGACATCGAGGCCAGTGATGTGGAGCGCACCCCCACCGGCCACGAGGAACTGGACCGTGTGCTGGGCGGCGGCATCGTCGAAGGCGGCGTGGTGCTGATCGGCGGCGACCCGGGCATCGGCAAGTCCACGCTCTTGCTGCAGGCGCTGGATTCGCTGCAGCGCAGCGGCCAGAACACCTTGTATGTCACGGGGGAAGAGAGTGGCGCGCAAGTGGCCTTGCGCTCGCGCCGCCTCGGCCTGGACCATTCACAGGTCAAGGTGCTGGCCGAGATCCAGCTCGAGAAAATCCTCGCCACGCTGGACACCCAGCAGCCGCAGGTGGCCGTCATCGACTCCATCCAGACCGTCTACTCAGAGCAGCTCACCAGCGCGCCGGGTTCGGTGGCGCAGGTCCGCGAGTGCGCGGCGCACCTCACGCGTGCCGCCAAGGCCAGCGGCACGGCCATCGTGCTGGTGGGCCATGTCACCAAGGAAGGCGCACTGGCCGGCCCGCGCGTGCTGGAGCACATGGTGGACACGGTGTTGTATTTCGAAGGCGACACGCACAGCCAGTTCCGCTTGGTGCGCGCCATCAAGAACCGCTTTGGCGCGGTCAACGAGATTGGCGTGTTTGCGATGACCGAGAAGGGCCTCAAGGGCGTCTCCAACCCCAGCGCCATTTTCCTGAGCCAGCACGCCGACCCGGTGCCGGGCAGTTGCGTCATGGTCACCCTGGAGGGCACGCGCCCGATGCTGGTGGAAATCCAGGCCCTAGTCGACAGCGGCGGGCCGTCGCCGCGGCGGCTGTCGGTCGGGCTGGACAAGGACCGGCTGGCGATGCTGCTGGCGGTGCTGCACCGCCATGCCGGCGTGGCCTGCATGGACCAGGACGTGTTCGTCAACGCCGTGGGCGGCGTGCGCATCAGCGAACCGGCGGCCGACCTGGCGGTCATGCTGTCCATCACCTCCTCACTGCGCGGCAAGCCCCTGCCCAAGGGCTTCATCGCCTTTGGCGAGGTCGGCTTGGCCGGCGAGGTGCGCCCGGCGCCGCGTGGCCAGGAGCGGCTGAAAGAGGCGGCCAAACTCGGCTTCACGGTGGCCGTCGTGCCCAAGGCCAACGCGCCCAAGAAGCCCATCGAGGGCATGAGCATCCATGCCGTGGAGCGTGTCGAGCAGGCCATGGACATCGTGCGCGGGCTGGGCTGATCCGGGTAAAACCTGCCATCCGTTGCGTTGTGCGGGGTGTGCGGGGTGGATAAGATGGCTCCCTCAATCCACAGGAACCGCCGTATGAAATCCACCAACCTCACGCTGGGCGCCAAGCTATGGCTTTTTGTAGCACTGGTGATTGCCTTGCTGGTCTTCACCCTGGTATTTGCCACCAGCCGTACGACAGAGGTACAAGGGCGTGCCGATGCCGCATTCACGGCGCAGAACGAAAAAATCAATCTGGCGCTGCAATGGTCCGGCCAGGTGGAAACCCAGCTCACCCGCATTGTCGCCACGGCCAGCACGGCCGACCCGGCCATCGATGAGCTGTTCAAGCCCCAGATTCCGGCAGGCAGTGCCCGCATCACCGAGGTGCAGAAAAAGGTGGAGGCCAGTGGCCTGGATGACACTGAGAAAAAATTGTTCGACCGCATTGCCGAGGAGCGCAAGGTGGCGCTGGTGTCGTTGGCCAAGGTGCGTGACTTTAAGGCCGCCGGCGACCAGCCCAGTGCGGCGGCAGAGGTCAAGGCCAACCTCTTGCCTAGCGTTGACAAATATGTGAAGTCGCTGCAGGAATTCAGTGAGCTACAGAAATCGCGCTTCGGCACCCTGAACGAGGGTTTCCAGGCTGAGCGGGCCGTCAACGCATGGATTGCGCGCGGCATGGTGGGCGGCATGCTGGTGTTGCTGATGGCTGGCACCTTTGTGCTGATCCGTCAGATTCGGCAGCCGCTGAAGGATGCGATCGCCGTGGCCGAAAAAATCGCTGCCGGGGACTTGAGCATCCAGGTCGAGGTGGGGCGCGGCGACGAGTTCGGCGAAATGATGCGCGCGATCGCCCACATGCAGGACCAACTGGTGCATCTGGTGGCCGACGTGCGCCGCGGCACCGACAACATCACGACCGCCAGCGAGGAAATCGCCACCGGCAACCAGGACCTCGCCAACCGCACCGAGCAGACCGCCTCCAACCTGGAGAAGACCGCTTCCAGCATGGAGCAGCTCACCGCCACCGTCAAACAGTCTGCCGACTCGGCGCGCCAGGCCAACCAGCTGGCCGGTTCGGCGGCCCAGGTTGCGCAGCGCGGCGGTTCCGTGGTCAGCCAGGTTGTCACCACCATGGACGACATCAACACCAGTTCACGCAAGATTGCCGACATCATCAGCGTCATCGACGGCATCGCCTTCCAGACCAACATCCTGGCGCTCAACGCGGCTGTGGAGGCCGCGCGCGCTGGTGAACAAGGGCGGGGCTTTGCCGTGGTGGCCAGCGAGGTGCGCAGCCTGGCCGGGCGTTCCGCCGAGGCGGCCAAGGAGATCAAGCTGCTCATCAACACCAGTGTCGACAAGGTGCAGGGCGGCTCCGCCCTCGTGGCGCAGGCCGGGGAAACCATGAACGAGATCGTCACCTCGGTGCAGCGTGTGACCGACATCATGGGTGAGATCACCGCCGCCGCGTCCGAGCAGGCGCAGGGCATTGCGCAAGTCAACACCGCTGTCAACGAGCTGGACCAGATGACGCAGCAAAACGCGGCACTGGTGGAGCAATCGGCGGCCGCGGCCAGCAGCATGAAGGACCAGGCCCACCGTCTGGCCACTGTCGTCGCCGCGTTCAAGCTCGATGACAAGGCCGTTGTCGCCCAAGCCCCGTCTGCGGCACCGAAGGCCAAGCCGGCAGCCCCTGCGGCACCGCGCCCGGCCCTGGCCAAACCGGCGGCACGCAAGCCTGCTGCTGCCGCGCCTGCCAAGGCGCCGCCGGCCCTGCCGCCCAAAGCCCCGGCCAAGCCGGTGGCCAGCGCTTCTGCCGGCCATGGGGACGACGACTGGGAAACCTTTTAAGCCATCCGCAGGGGCCTGAGACCGGTGCGGACGCTGTTTTCAAGACTTTGGGTTCCTCTAGGCGCCTTGCTGGTGCTGGGCCTGGCCTACCGCGGCTACGGCTGGGGTGGTGTGGCGCTGGCTTCCGGGGCGCTGGTCATGTGGGCCCTGGTGCAGTTCTCGCGCATGATGCGCATGCTGGAGCGGGCGGCACGCCAGCCGCTGGGGGTGGTGGACAGCGCCGTCATGCTGCATGCCCGGCTGCGGCCCGGGGCGACGCTGGTGCAGGTGCTGGGGCTTACACGCACGTTGGGTGAACGCCAGAGCCCGCCAGATGCGCAGCCCGAGATCTTCCGCTGGACCGATGCCAGCCAGTCGGCCGTGACTTGCACGTTTGCCAACGGGCGGCTCCAGTCCTGGGCGCTGGTGCGCCCTGAAGGGGAGGAAGCGCAGGTAGCGGCCCCGGCCCCGTAAAATCAGCGGTTTTGCAACACCGCATTCGCTTCTTTAAGGACACCCCCCGATGAGCACGCTTCCTCCCTCCATGGCCGACCGCGACGGAAAAATCTGGATGGATGGCCAGATGGTGGACTGGCGCGACGCCAAGATCCACGTGCTGACCCATACCCTGCACTATGGCTGCGGCGCTTTCGAGGGCGTGCGGGCCTACAACACCGTCAACGGCCCGGCCATCTTCCGCCTGCAGGAGCACACCGACCGCCTGTTCAACAGCGCCAAGATCCTGCGCATGAACATCCCCTTCACCAAGGAACAGGTGAATGCGGCCCAGTGCGCAGTCATCCGCGAAAACAAGCTGGAGTCCGGCTACCTGCGCCCGCTGACCTGGATCGGTGACAAGAAGCTGGGTGTTTCGCCCAAGGGCAACACCATCCACCTGATGGTCGCTGCCTGGCCGTGGGGCGCCTATCTGGGCGAAGAGGGCATGAAGCGTGGCATCCGCGTCAAGACCAGCAGCTACACGCGCCACCACGTCAACATCACGATGACGCAGGCCAAGGCCGTCAGCAACTACACCAACTCCATCCTCGCCAACATGGAAGCCACGGACGACGGCTACGACGAAGCCCTGCTGCTGGACAGCTCCGGCTTCGTGTCCGAAGGCGCGGGCGAGAACATTTTCGTCATCAAGGGTGGCGTGATCTACACACCCGACCTGTCGGCCGGTGCGCTCAACGGCATCACCCGCAACACCGTGTTCCACATTGCCAAGGATCTGGGTATCGAGATCGTGCAAAAGCGCATCACCCGCGACGAGGTCTACATCGCCGATGAAGCCTTCTTCACCGGCACCGCGGCCGAAGTGACGCCCATCCGTGAACTGGACCGCATTGAGCTGGGCAGCGGTTCGCGCGGCCCTATCACCGAGAAAATCCAGAGTGCCTTCTTTGACATCGTCAACGGCCGCAACCCCCAATACGCCCACTGGCTCACGAAAGTCTGATCCCATGAGCAACGCAAAAATCGAACTGCTGGCCAAAGACCTGAACCACCAGGGTGGCGTGTTCTGCCCCAGTCCGGCCGCCGGCATGCAGACCTGGAACACCCACCCCAAGGTCTACCTGGACGTGGCCCGCAACGGCGAAGCCAAGTGCCCGTACTGCGGCACCGTCTACAAGCTCAAGGACGGCGAACATTTCGACGCTGGCCACTGAGCGCCCCCTGCCTGCGCTGTGGTGCAGGCAGGTCGTCAACCCGTTGGCAAAAGCTTCGCATGGCTGAATCACTCGTCATTGCCCCGCAGTGGATAGGTGACGCGGTGATGACCGAGCCGCTGATGCGGCGCCTGCAGGCCCGTGGCGAGCGCCTGACGGTGGGCGCGCTGCCCTGGGTGGCGCCGGTGTACCGCGCCATGCCGCAGGTGGCCGAGGTCATTGAGTTTCCGTTTGCGCACGGCGGCCTGCAGTTCAAGGCCCGGCACGGTCTGGCGCGGCAGCTGCAGGGCCGCTTCGACACCGCCTATGTGCTGCCCAATTCCCTGAAAAGCGCGCTGTTGCCGTTCCTGGCCAGCGTGCCCAAGCGAGTCGGCTACCTGGGCGAGGCCCGCGTCGGCCTGCTGACCCACCGCCTGAAGAACCCGGCCAAGCACCGCCGCCCGCCCATGGTGGCGTTCTACTCCGCACTCAGCGGCGACGCCGATGTGCTGGACGACCGGCCCGCGCTGCAGCTGCCCCCCGCTGCCGTGGACAACAGCCTGGCGGCCCTGCATCTGCAGCGCCAGGCGTATTACGTATTGGCACCCGGCGCCGAATTCGGCCCGGCCAAGCGTTGGCCCAGCCAGCACTTTGCCGCGCTGGCACGTCAACTCGGCTTGCCGGTGGTGTTGCTGGGCTCGGCCAAGGAGGCCGCCGGCTGCGCCGAGATTGCGCAGGCGGTGAACGCCGCGCACGCAGGCCATTGTCTGGACCTGTCCGGCCGCACGACGCTGGACCAGGCCTTGGCAGTGATTGCCGCGGCGCGCGCCATGGTCAGCAATGACTCGGGGCTGATGCATGTGGCGGCAGCCTTCGGTGTGCCGCAGGTGGCGGTGTTCGGCTCGTCGAGCCCGCTGCACACGCCGCCGCTGAGCCCCAAGGCCACCGTGCTGTGGCTCAAGAACGACCCCGACTACCAGCCGCCGCTGGACTGTGCCCCGTGCTTCGAGCGGGTCTGCCCGCTGGGCCACACGCGCTGCCTGGTGGACATACAGCCGGCGCAGGTGCTACGGTTTTTATAGCTCGCGGCGCACAAACGGCGCAAACCGGGCCGCATGCGCCATCTGCTTTGATATCATTTTGCCTCTGCCGTCCGCGCAGACGCATTCACCATCCACCCCTTTCTGAGAGGACAGATCGCAATGGCCAAGAGTTTGAAACAATGGGGCGCTTCGCTGGCGCTGGTTACCACAGCCGTGCTGGCTGCCGTGAGCGCGCACGCCGCCGACTCCACCAAGGTGCTCAACATCTACAACTGGTCGGACTACATCGCGGACGACACGATCAAGAATTTCGAAAAAGAGTACGGCATCAAGGTCCGCTACGACAACTACGACAACAATGAAATCCTGCACGCCAAGCTGCTGGCAGGCAAGACCGGTTACGACATCGTGGTGCCCGGTTCCCATTTCGCCAAGACCCAGATCGAAGGCGGCCTGCTGCAGAAGCTGGACAAAAGCAAGCTGACCAACTGGGGCAACCTGGACAAGGGCCTGCTGGAGCAGCTCAACAAGCTGGACCCCGGCAACGAATACCTGGTGGACTGGCTGTGGGGCTATGTCACCGTGGGTATCAACGTAGACAAGGTCAAGAAGGCGCTGGGTGACCTGCCCATGCCCGACAACGCCTGGGACCTGCTGTTTGACGTCAAGTACGTCAGCAAGCTCAAGAGCTGCGGCGTGAGCGTGCTGGACTCCGCCTCCGAAGTGGTGCCTGCTGCGATGCTGTATGCCGGCAAGCCTGCCTACAGCAAGGACGCGGCTGACTACGAAGCCGCCGGCAAGGTGCTCAAGGCCATCCGCCCCTACGTGACGCGCTTCTCGTCCAGTGGTTACATCGAGGAAATGGCCAGCGGTGCCACCTGCCTGGTCATGGGCTTCTCCGGCGATATCAACATCGCCAAGGACCGCGCGGCCAGCGCCAAGACCAAGACGCCGGTGGTGATCCAGGCCCTGGTGCCCAAGACCGGCGCCACCATGTTCTTTGACACCATGGCCATCCCCAAGGATGCCAAGAACGTGGAGAACGCCCACCTGTTCATCAACTACATCCTGCGCCCCGAAGTGCACGCTTCGCTGACCAATAAGGTCTTCTACGCCAACCCGAATGCGGCCTCGCTGAAGTTCGTGAAGAAGGAAGTGGC
>JACXTT010007245.1_pt1 | contig 15672 bp, 20 predicted proteins | sample 9270951 | NCBI WGS metagenome assembly JACXTT01 (sample SAMN15532306, study PRJNA645909) | rock metagenome | isolation source: weathered quartz diorite | place: Puerto Rico | collected 2017-06-21 | reverse complement strand
CGTGGGGCCTTTCCTGGCCGGCAAGCAACCGTCTGACTCCGAAGGACGGGATGGTTCTACTCGGGGATCTGAATCGCCGTCCGAGGAATCCGAGCTGTGGCGGCACGTACATTCCCCCTCGTTGGTAGCGCCGCGGACCAGCCGCGGGTTAGGGAGCGGACTTCGTCAGGGTGAACGTCGCATGTCGCAGGTGATGCCCGTGGCTGCCGACGTACGCGAACCCTCCAGTGAGCGTCTGCGTGGCGACGTCGAGATGTGCGGATCCCGCGATGCTCTTCGCCGCGCACACCAGACGCAGCGTGACGTGGTTGCGCCTGCGCTTGCCAGTCACCGAGCAGGTCCCTGTGTTCTCCGTGACGACGGTGCCGCCAAACGTGTTCGCACCGGTCGCCGTGAGTATGGCGGTGATGGTGAACGGGCCATGGTGATCCGAGCCTCTCCCGACCCACTGCCCCGCGAAATCGAACGGCGTCACTGCCGTCGCGAGCGAGGCAAGGAGCCCGCAGAGAACCAGTGCGTGAAGGACACGGCTCACTACGGTTCTCGGTACGGCGGGCAGCGCGCTCATGGGACCAGCGTCTCGGAGACGGCGATTCTCGTCCTCAAGAGCGAAACGGGCAACAGCCCACCGCCAAGACGGGGCTGATGGCCGTGGGCTCCGGGCTGCCGCCAAACCGCACGCGGATTGCTCGCCTCACAACGGGGCGAAGTGCCCCGCTGGAGTCCGACCAACTAAAGCCAGATGGCAGTCGCCGATCGCCCCGACGCCGGCGACTTTCGTCCGCAGCTCGTCGTCGACGCCGCAGCCGCGTGCGTCGGTGGCGACGCTCGCACGATCGAGCAGAGGTCGCCGGTGTAAGGCGTGCGGCCGATCGCGAGGAGCGCGTGGCCCCGACCACGTCGGATTCGCCGCGCGCGCAATCGACGCCGGCCGTGACGCCCCGCGTGGGGGGCGCCAGGCTGATGCGCGTGGAGTCCGCGCGCATGGCGATTCGTCCGCCTCTCGCCCCCGCCGCCGCACGTCGTCGAGCCAGATGATGGGGTTCCGCCGTAGCATCGCCGGCGCTTGCGGGCGAGCCGCCCTCCGTGTTCTACGCCGCGACAACGTGGTTCGAACCCTTCGCGTCATGGCGGTCGTGCTCGTCGCGGGATGGACAGCCGCGTGCGCGACGCGCGTCGACGTGGCCCGGGTGACGCCGACGTATACCGGCGGCGCGATCCAGCGCCTGGCCCTCGGCGTCACCGACCATCGGACGTACGTGGTCGATCACGACAAGGAGGAGTGGTTCGAGGGCATCATGCGCGGCGCCTTCGGCATCCCGACCTCCCTCGGTCGCGGACGCGTGACCAGCGGGGAGCACGGTACGCCATACCCGCAGTTCGCGACCCGGCTGGCACACCTGCTCGAGAGCGGGCTCGCAGCGGGCGGGGCGACGGACGTGGTCGTCGTCCCCCTCCGGGTCGGCGCGGCCGAGCCCGAGACGCTCGCGCAGCTGGCCGCCACCGGGGCGGAGCGACGGCTCCTCGTGGTGATGGACAAGTCGCGCTTCGACTTCGGCGGGTTCTTCCTCCACCCGGACTACGACTACGATCTCGAGGTCGTCGTCGCCGACGCCGCGAACGCCGTGCTCACGCGCCGCCGCTTCAGCGGCCACGAAGCCGACATGACCACCGACGGCAACCTCAACTTCTACGACAACGCCGACGTGTTCATGTACCGCCCGACGCTGTCGCTGATCCTGTCCGACCCCGCGATCGTCGCCGCGATCCACCACTGACGCGGGCGGTGGAGCCGCGATCGGCTCATCGCTCGATCCTGTGCCTGATGGTTGCCACCCGGCGATGGTCGCCGTGGCTGAGGTCGTCAGCGGCGCCCCGAAAGCGCGTCGACGGCGGCCAGCACCGTGGCCGGCGTCGGGCGACGGCGGACGTTGTCGGTCACGCTGGTCCAGCGCACGATGCCGTCGGCGTCGATCAGGACCGAGGCTGAGTGTGCGACGTCGTGTCCCTCGGGGCCGGCCCCCGGGTGGCGAAGGCCGTACGCGTCGATCGCCGTGAGGGTCGGGTCGGCGAGGAGCGGGTAGGTGAGGCCGGCCTGATGGGTGAGCGTCGCATTCGTTTCGGGTGAATCCACGACTACACCCGCGACGGCGCAGTGACGCCCATGGAACTCGTCGATGCTCAGCTGCAGACCCTGCAGCTCCGATACGCAGAAGGGTCACCAGTGTCCGCGATAGAAGACCAGTAGGAGCGGACTGCCGCGGAAGTCCGCCAGCTGCACCGTGCGGCCGTTCTGGTCGACCGCGGCGAAGTCGGGTGCCGGCGCACCGATCGCGGGGCCGCTGACCAATGGGACCGCCCATGCGCCGTACAGCAGCCACGCAAACGCACCGGCCAGAACGACGTTGAGCGAGGCGAGCGCGGGCGCGAGCCACCGACCACCCCGCCCCGGCCGTGGCGTGGTGAGCGCGCGGCGCACGCCGAGCGCCGAAAGCGCCAGCCCGACGAGAACCAGCGTCAGGTTCGGCTGCGCCGAGTTCCGCACTTCGGGCAGCCATGCCCCGAAGTGAAGCACGATGACGAAGTACGAGACGATGCCCGTGATCCCCAGGGCAAGGCCGATGAGGACGAGCCGGGTTCCCCCGGATCGGGGCGAGTCGTTCATGCGGCTCGTCTACCGCAGTCGCGCCTGCCGGGGAAGCGGTGTCTCACGAGCGGCCCTGAGCAACCGTCAAACGCTTCCATGGCGCAACCCGAACGGTCCCTGTGTGGGGTTCGTGCGACTTGCGCCGCCCCGAAGGGCAGCTGGTTGACCGTCATGCCGGGGTGTGGTGACGGTACGCCGTGAGGCAGCGTCATCGCCGCGCGTTCCATGCGGGCCTCTGCGCGGCGGTCCTAGGGCTGGGCACCTTCGCCGATCGGGCAAGAGCCGCCGGCCGGGAGATCGCGCTGACGCGCGAGGGCGGAATGTACCGGTTGTCCGTGACGCTCAACGGTCGGCTCGTCCGTCCGTTCATCGTCGACACCGGAGCTGGCGAGGTGCAGGTGTCGAGCGGCGTGCTCCGCGCGCTGTTCCCGGACGGGTCCACCCCGCCGGTGTATCTTCCCGTCGGCACCTACCGGCTCGCTGACGGCCGCACGGTCCACGACAGGCGCTTCCTGATCCAGCGCCTGCGCATCGGCGAGCATGAGCTCCATCAGGTGACTGCCTCCATCGGAGGACCCGATGCACCACTCCTGCTCGGACAGAACGTACTCGACCGCTTGGGGACGTGGACCATCGACAGCCGCCGCAGGGTACTGGTGCTCGCCGAACTTCCGCGCCAGCCAGTCCGCGGGGAATGCGCAGACTGGCGGACGGCACCCGACGACTGCGAGGTGGCCGTCGTGCGGGACTTTCTTCGCGACGTCCGCCCACCGCACGACGTGACGACGCTGACCCTGATTCGCAGCGACGGCCAGCGCGCGTCCGTGCTCGTGGGCGCCGTCAGGAACGGCCCGAGGAGACTGGGGCGCCTCTGCGGCCCCATTGATCTCCGCTACGCGGAGACGGGATGGCGGGTCGTCGCCGCTCCGGGGCTGGGTCGTGCCTCAGTTTGATTCGGGATCGGCTTCTCGGACGCTCATGTTCATGGCATTCTCGACCGAGACTAGACCGAGATGGGTGCAGTCCCACAACTCCGCGCTTCCAGGCCTGATCTCCTGGAGCTGTCCGACGATGCCGTTCGGGAGCACGCCTGCCTCGTCGCCAGAGGCGTTCGGAAGCTGGCGCTCCTGGGACACTGCGCCGCCGACGGGACACTAATGCTCCGGGTCGCCACGAAGGTGGAAGCGCTCTCCGACCCGAAGGTGATTCCATTTGTGCTCGATCGCGGCGATGGATTCGCCGACTACGGATTTGCGGGTGCAAGGTGGGTGCTGGACCTGTACCAGTGGACTATCCTGGCCGGGCCCAGCACCCTCCCTCCTGCACAGCGTGACCGAATCCTCGGTCTCCTGTTCGGCTACGACCTCAGTTCAATCTCGCTGTTTGATGAACGTGCTTCCGGACGTTTGTTCGACCCCACTAGTGGGTCGGCCGCACCAGCGTCCAGGTGACGGCGTTGTGGCACGAATGGCACGGGGGAAAGCGCTCCCCCTTGCTCAGGGCGATCTCGCGCGAGCAATGGCAGTTGCCGCGCCAGATCCCCGACTGCGGACAGGAATGTCCAGTCGTTCCAGTCATTGTAGACCTCTTCAAGTTTGAGGTTGAAGGTGAAGGTGGGCGCTCGACGGGGTGGGATCCTGCTGGCGCCTTCGATAGCCTGACTGGTTGACTCGTGGGGGGCCTCGTGGTGTAAGACGCACGAAGCCGCCCGCGGTGATTCTGTACACCGCCCGCCTCCTCCCCGCCCAAGGGATATGGAAAGGCTTCCGAGGTCAGTCGCGCCAACGACTGGCCTCGCCTTTCCGATGGAAGTTACTACGTCGGAATTCCCGCTAGATCTCTCCTAAAGAACTGCTGCGCGGTGAGAGCGTAGTCCCTGCTCCTCGGAGGCGCAAGTGGTGCTGCGCGCGCGAGGCCTATTTTGGGCTCTCAATTTAGGACACTATCGCCGCCTTCGGCTTCCGACCCGGCTTCTGACGGGGCTGCGCTGCGTCCCAGCGGTCAACCAGGGCGACGAGATCGTTGATCGACCAGAGGGTGTCGGACACCCCGGCAGCGAGGGCGGGCGACATCTTGAGCGAGCGGTGCAGCTTCACGAAGTTGTACCAGACCGTGTAGAGCGCGATCATGTGGCAGTGGTTCGCGAGCTTCCGGCTAAAGGCGTTCGTGAGCCTGGTGAACCTGCGATTCGCCATCCTGAGCGTCAAGTTGCTGCGCTCGATGTAGGACGTGGAGATGTGCTCCTCGCGAGGATTGCCGATCACGCGCTGCTTCTCCGCACCCAGGCATGCGGCGGGTGAGTAGCGCCGCTGGTCCTCGCGCGGATCAGGGCCGTACACCTTGACGAGCTGCGCGTAGTCGACCTCGTGGCCGAACGCATCGAGAACGGCCGTCAGATAGGCGCCGTGCCCATCGCTCGTGAGCTGCACCCGATTCGCAAGGCGCGACGCGATGTCGTTCATGAACTCGTGCGCGTAGCCCGCGTCGCGACCGCCGACCAGCCAGCCGATGATGAGCTTGGCGTCGGCATCGATCGCGGTCCACGTCCACACGTCGCCCACACCGTCGGGCCGGTCCTGACCCTTCGCACGTGCAGTCTTCTCCTTCATTCCGCAGAACGACCAGATTTCGTCGACCTGCACCCGCTGCGACTTCACGCCACGCACGGTGCGATCGTGGAAGTCGGCGCACGCCTCGCCCGCGAGGATCAGGTAGCGGTCGACCGTGTTGATCGACACGTCCACGACGCGGGAGATCGACCGCATCGAGGACCCCTCGCAGAGCATCGAGAGGATCTGTGCGCGCTTCGCATCGGGCACCTTGTTCATCCCAGAATAGTATGAACGTCTGCTTGAGTGTCAAGCATTATGTTCATTCCATCGGACTGGCGGTGCCCAGTATGTCGCTGGCCGGGGTCGGGACCCGACCGGGATATATGACTCCCGGTCGGGAATGCCCGCGACCCCTCAGGTTAACCTACGGCCCTGAGGCACACGCACGTCTCCTACCCAGCACCCTACCTGTCATCGGGTGCAGGGTTGTGGGACGACCCAAAATGGGGTAGGTTCGCAACACCTTAGCCGGTGGGTAGACCTTCATGGCCTACTCGGCGCTGCGACCTACGCAGGCGTCCAGAAAAGCTCGCTTCGGCGGGCTTTTTTGCTTCTAGCCGGCCACCTCCTGCTCCCGCCGTTGCTTGACAGAGTCCGGCCAGCCCGTGAGGGCGTACAGCCCAGTATCGACCTTCTCGAAGCGGTCGGACCGCCGGAGCAGGGTTGATCGGACGACCTCGACCGGGTTGTTCGCGTTCATCTTGAAGCCGGAGTCTAGCAGTCCGCGAGTAATCTCGGGGGCCGTCATCGGACGCATGTGCTGCTTCAGAACATGCGTTGCGACGAAGGTGATCGTCGGCCCTCCCCCCGTGCCGCCCGTGCTACCCGTGTCGTGGGGGGGAAGAGCCCCCACACCCGCAGTGGGCGCAGGCGCTCCGTTGATCGGGACGGCCCCCTGAGTCAGAGCCTCCGCGTTCTGCAGGATCGCCTGCAGTGCCGCCTTCTTCTTGATCAAAGGCTCCAATGCCGCGAGCTGGGCCTCGACGGCGTCAAGTTCCTCCCGTGCGAGCCGAGCGATCTCGTTGGCGTGTCCCATGATGAGGCGTAAGCCTTACACCCAACGCCCCGCACCTGTCAAACCCCGCAGTGGGGGATGTGGGGCCCTAGCCCACTACCCCTCGCAGTTCGTAGGCTGGTCGTGGCGATGAGCGAGAGGGCTGCTAGCGCCTTTTCCAGCGCGCCGCCGCGGCCTTCTTCGCGATGGCCGACCTCTGCTTCGCTGACAGCTTCCTGGCGCGCGCCTTACCGCCCTTGACGCCGCCCCGCCGCATGTACTCCTTCGCCGGGTCTGGCTTCGCGTCTTCGAGCTCGCCGGTCGCGATCCGCATGACGTGGACCGCGTTCCCGATCACGTCGGCTGGTCGGCGCTCGCCCTTGGGCCCCTTCGGCACGATCGGGGGATAGCACGTAAGGTCGTCGGGCCAACGGCCTACGAGTAAGCGACCGGGAATCAAACTGAGGCACGACCCGGGGCTGCGGGAGGTCGGTCCAGACGTCCAGTGTGCCCCGTGAACGTTCGGCGCCGGCCACGCTCGCGGGAATCGCGCTGCCGTGCGCGGCGCGGGTGATCTCGCGCGTGGGGCGAAACGCCCGAGCCGAGGCCTCCAGTCTGATGCCGGATGATTGGACGGGGCGTTATTGACAATTGACTGTGGCCGGGCGCGGGCGTATCGCAGCACCGTCCGAGCCATGAACACGACCTATTGCCGCGTGTGCCGCACCCTTCGCGCGCGAGCCGCGGGGACGGTCTACGTGCTGGGCTTTCTAGGCCCCAATCCCGACGAGCGCGGCTTGTGTCTCCCGTTGGAGTGCGGGCACCGCATGCATACGAGCGGGCTCTTCGAGAACCGGATCATCCCGCCCGCCGAAGTGCGGCGGTGCGATTGCACCGAGCGCGAGCCCTTCCAGCACCACGGCATCCCGACGCACTACGGCGCCTGATTCCCTGAAGCAGAGCGGCACCGCCCGAATTTCTCCGCGCAGCGCTGGGGCTCTCCAGGAGCCGAAGCGGGCATTGCAGCGAGAGACCTCGCGGCGCATATTCGACGAGCCGATCGCTCCGCGTCGGCGTCCACGCGGGGACGGTCCGCGTTCCCGGGCAACTCAATTGAAGGAAGGCGCCCCGTGACTGCACGCGTCGCCATCGTCACCGGCGCTTCGAGCGGCATCGGGTTGGGGATCACCCGTGCCCTTCTCGAGCGCGGCTATCGTGTCGTCGCCAATTCTCGCACGATCAGCGGCTCGAAGGATCTGCGACCCTCCGCGAGTCTCGTCCTCGTGGACGGGGACATCGGCAAGAAGGAGACGGCCACGAAAGTGGCCGACGCGGCCGTGAGACAGTTTGGCCGCATCGACCTGCTCGTCAACAACGCCGGGATGTACCTTCCGAAGCCCTTCACCGAGTACACGCCGGAGGATTTCGAACGGATGATCGGCACGAACGTCGCCGGCTACTTCTTCGTGACCCAGCAGGCGGTCGCGCAGATGCGCAAACAGCGGTCCGGTCACGTCGTGAGCATCTCGACGGTGCTGACCGATCAGCCGTTCGCCGGCGTGCCCATCTCGCTGCCCGTCATCACCAAGTCCACGATTCCGGCATTCAGCCGCGCCCTGGCGATGGAGTACGTGGCGGACGGGATCCGGGCCAACACGATCTCGCCCGGCGTCGTCGACACGCCGATGCACGCCAACGACGATCACGAGGCCCTGAAGAAGCTCCATCCCATTCCGCGCCTGGTGGAGATATCCGAGCTCGTGGATGCGTTGCTCTATCTGGAGTCGGCGCCGATGGTGAACGGGGAAAACATCCGGATCGACGGAGGCGCGCATGCCGGCGCCAAGTGGTAGTGGGGCCGTTGCCGGCAGTCCGACGTCGCGTCTCCGCGAGCTCGGGATCGTGCTGCCAGTACCGCCGACGCCGCTGGGGGCGTACGTCGAGTCCTCGGACGTCGGGTCGCTGCTCTTCCTCAGCGGCATACTGCCGGTCGTGAACCGAACACTCGCCGTCACCGGCCGCCTGGGCGATGCGCTTTCGGTCGAGGACGGGCGGGCGGCCGCGCGCATCGCCGCGCTGAATGCGTTGGCGGCCGCGAAGCAGCACCTCGGCGATCTCGATCGGTTGAAGAAGCTCGTCAAGCTGACGGTGTTGGTGGCGACGACCGAGCGGTTCACCGAGCACGCGTCCGTCGCGGACGGCGCGTCGGAGCTGTTCGTCAAGATCTTCGGGTCGGCAGCCGGCCACGTCCGGCTGGTCTATGGCGTGCAGAGCCTGCCGGTCGGTGCGCCGCTGGTCGTCGAGACCATCTTCGAAATCGTTCCGTGAGCAGGTGATCGCGCCTGCGGCCGTCGACGTCGATGCCCGGCGTCGACGCTCGTGCGCTCGGCACGTCGGTATCGCCGCCGGAGTCCCGTCGACGGACGCGTCAGGGTGCTGCGGTGCCACTCCCGCTGGCCATCTGAACGCCGCGACGTCGTGCAGGGCGACGAGGGTGGCATGATCTCTCGCAAGGTCCAGGTGTTCAGCCGAGGGAGGATGTACAGCCTCGCGATCGCGTAGAACAGCACCGTGCCGGCGACAAGGTTGATGAGGAGTAGTAGCCGATCGAGGAGTTGCTGCATGACGTGCCTCTCGACCCGTCAAGGGCGGTCGGCGGGTTTCCCCGCCGATGAACCACCGCGGTCGGGCCACCCGTGCCGCCAGGTGCAGCGCCCCGACGCGAGATATTCCTTCGACCGGCAGGACTCGAGGCAGCTCGTGTCCGGCAGCTCCCTCGTGCCGTCGTACACGAAGCCGTCGCCCGTGCGGCGGAAGATATCCCACGGGCCGCCGTGGTTGCCCCAGATCGAGAGCTCAGACAGGGCCACGCCGTCGAGGCCATCCGTCGCCTTGGTGAGGACGCACCGGAGCAGCGTCGTGTCCTCCGTGCCGTGGATGAAGTAGTCGTTGCCGCGCTCGTAGGTGCCGCGCACGAACGCACGCAGCGGGTCGCGGGTCCGAATGCCCTTCGCCAACGCGGCGCCGGCCGCCAGCACGACGAGGAACGCCACCTGGGTGCGCCGAGTCATGCCGGGGACCTCTGCCACGTCTCGGCCGAGCCGCCTACCCCGCGGGGCCCTCGACAAGCCCGGCCGTTTCGAGGGCAACGAGACCGCTCACCCGCCCGCGCCAGTTTCGGCTTTCCCCCGCTCCCGCCGGCACGGTATGCCGCAGGGCGGAATGCTGGTGCTCCGTTGCCGAATTGCTTGCCGATCGACCCTGGGGTTCCTGGTGCTCGCGTCGTTGACGTCGGCGATGCCGGGTTCGGCGCACGCTCGCTGCCCGGATCCCGGCGAAACGAACGCCAGCGAGGCCTGCGTGCGTCGGGAACTCGGCATCCCGCCCGACGCCACGCGGGTGGCGATCTTGAGCCAATCCTCCCACCTCGACTGGGACTGGCGCCACACGTTCGAGGAGTATTTCGCGGGACCGCTCGCCGACCCGTTGCTCCTCCTCTTCCCGGGAACGGTCGACGGCATCTTGTCCGACGCGGTGGGGCTGCTGGTCGATTCCCACGGAGCCGGGACCCACTACTACTACTCGGTCGCGGAGATGGGCTTTTTCGCACGCTTCCTCGAGGCCCACCCGGAGATGGCCGATCAGCTGCGCGCCGTCGGGAACGACCTGCGGATCGTCGGTGGCGGGATCACGTCCCCGGACAGCCTGCTGCCGCCTGGCGAGTCGTTCATCCGCGACTATCTCGTCGGCAAGACATGGGTGGACTCGACGCTCCACCTCCCGATTCGACAGGCCTGGCTCCCGGACGATTTCGGGCACGATTCCCAATTGCCGATCGTGCTGGAGGCGATGGGGCTCGACGGGGTCGGGTTCGGGCGCGTGCCGGGCGTCGCCTCAGCGCTGCAGTCCATAGGGTTCGTTGCCCCCGACGCGGGATCCGAGGCGTCGCGGCTCCTTCAGGACGGTCTCGACTTCGTCTGGCGGGCGTCGGACGGCTCTCGCGCAATCGCGCACTGGATGCCGGGCGGGTACTGTCAGGGCGACTGGGCGCTCGGAGCGGCGCCCGGCCAGGCGACGACCGCCTCCATCGCGAAGCTGATCGCGGTCGACGGCCCGGCCTCACGCACTCCCTACATCTTCATTCCGGTCGGCTGCGATTTCGCTCGTCCGCGTCCGGATCTCCTGACGCTGGTCGACGCCTGGAACGCGTCCGAATACGCGCACACGGGCGTGTGGGCGGTCGCGGCGACCTTCGACCACTACGTGCAGCTCGTCACGGCCCATCGCGCCGTCCTCCCGACACGCCGGTTCGATCCGACGCCCTACTGGACCGGCTTCTACGCGACGCGCCCTCTGCTCAAGGGGATGCACCTACGCGCGACGCGAGCGCTGCTGGCCGCGGAGACGTTCGGGGCGATCGCCGATGGCGTCGGACGCGGCGACCCCGCGACCTGGCGCGCCGGCGTAGAGGCGCGAACGGCGGCCATCCATGCCGCGTGGGAGAGCCTGGTCCCGGCCAACCATCACGACTTCGTCACCGGGACGGCGCTCGACCCGGTGTACGAGGACGAGCAGCTGCCGCGACTCACCACCGCGCTCGCGTCGGCCGAAGCGGAGCGCGACCGGGCGCTCTCGCAGATCGCCGCGGCGATCCACCCGCGCACCGCCGACGGGAGCGGCACGGTCGTACTCTTCAACCCGCTCGGCTTCACCCGACGCGGGCTCGTCGAGGTGCCCGGCCCGACCCCCGCACAGCCCGCGACCGGGGCCGCCAGGGGACTCGAGCAGGCCTCGGCCGAGGGCGGCCGCCTGTTTCTCGCGCGCCTGCCCAGCCTCGGCTACGCGACCGAGGAGCTGGCTCGTTCGGGAAGCGGGGCGATCGGGCGGGCCTCGCTCGCGCTCGAGGAAGGGGAGGCGGTGCTCGAGAACGGCTTTCTCCGGGCGACCCTTCGCCAGGACGCGGGGTGGGGGATCACCTCCCTCGTCGACGAGCGCTCGGGGAAGGAGCTGATCGGGGCGGGTCAGGTCGGCAACGCGCTGGTGCCGTACGCGGACCAAGGAGGACTCTATCGGTACGGTGACGAGATGCACGGATGCAGCCTCGAGCCGCTCCCCGGGGAAGGCGCCAGCCTGGCGCTCACCGTCCTGGAGAGCGGGCCGCTCCGTGTACGCGTGATGGCGCAGACGACTGCCGGCGGGCGGGCGTTCCAGAAGGAGTATCTGCTCGTCGCGGGGGAGCCGTTCCTGCGGATGATCTCGACCGGCTCGGCGGCGCCAGGCACGTCCGTGATGGTGCACTTCCCGCTCGCGGGGCCGATCGACCGCCTCGTGCACGGGACCGCGTACCACTGGGATCAGAAGCAGCCCGGGCGCGCCGGCCCGCTCACCTTCGAGGCGACCCACGATTTCCTCGTGCCGCGATTCCGACGCACGGCGCGCGCGGCGATCTTCCACGCCGGCGTCCCGGCGTGGGCGGCTCGCCTTGACGGGTTGGTGGTCGGCGCCCTGTGGCGGAACGCGAACCAGGAGCAGTGCGACTTCGAGGGGGCGGCGGGGACCGATTCGCACGACGTCGCGGTTTCGTACGCCGTGCGCGTCCCGACCGGCGTGACGGACGCGCGGACGGGCGATCAGCTCCGCGAGGCCCTCGCCTTCGAGACGCCGTTGCTCGCCGTCGTCGGGCACCCGGCAGGGAACCTCCCGCGACGGTTGTCGCTCGCGTCGGCGACGCCCGCGGCCGCCATCCTGACGGCCGCGAAGGCGGGCACGGAGGACAGCGCTGCCGTGGTCTTCCGCATCTATCAGCCGACGAACGCGCCGCTCCGCGTGCGCGTCCGGACGGCCGCGCGACGCCGCTTCCCGTTGCGGCGGACGCTGGTCGTGGAGCGGATGACGGCGCTCGAGGTCCCGTTGCGTGGCGGCCCGGTCGTGACGCTGGACGGCGAGGGCACCGTCGGCCGGTTCAGCGTACTCGCGCATCGGGCGCTCACGACGGTCGCGATTCACCCCGGGGAAGCGCGGTGAGCCCGTGGGCTCCTGGCAGTGGCCTATCCGTCGACGCCGTCGACTACCAGAGCGCCTGAAGCGCCGTCAGCTCGCCTCGGCCGCCACGAGCGCCAGCAGGCTCTCGTAGTCTTCCCGGCAGGCGGGACACCCTTCCAGATGTGCCCGCAGCGGAGGAATCGCCGCGGCCGGGTCTGCGCCGCCCATCTCCAGCTCGACGTAGCGATCGAGCTGCTCGAAGCACTCCTCGCAGCTCGTCTCGGCCTCCGCCGGCCCGAGGAGACGCGCGAGCACCGACGACGGAGCTTCGGGCTTCATCGCGTCCCTCCTTCGTCGGCGCCACCGGCCCGGGGCTCCGTGTTCTCGAGGCACGCCCGCAGCTTCCGCCGCGCGTCGTGCAGACTCTTGTAGAGCGCACCGCGCGTCGTCTGCAGGCGCTCGGCGAGCACGTCGATCGGGATCCCGTTGAGCGCCGTCGCCACCAGGATCTGCCGCTGGCGCGGCGAGAGATCGCGCTCGATGGCCTCGCCGACGGCGCGGAGCAGCTCGGCGTCTTCCGCGTGCTGGCTCGGGCCGGGAGTGGCGGCCGCGATCAGGGGCCAGTGGTCGGCGTCGTCGAGCGGGACCTCTCGCCCCTGCCAGGCACGGCGCCGCAGCTTGACCGCGGCTTCGAGCAACGCGAACTTGAACACCCACGTCGTGAACCGGCTCTCGCCGCGATAGGAATCGAGCTTCTCCAGGACGGCGAGGAGCGCGTCGTTCGCGCTCTGCTGGGCGATGTCGTCGTAATCGTCGCCGCGAAGGTGCGGCATCGTTCGGCGGCGGCGCTGGACTTCGAACCGCGCGGCCCGCAGCAGCAGCGCCCGCAGCTCCACGATCGCCTCCTCGTGCTCGGCGCCGTCGGCGCGTAGCCGTCGCAACCAGAGGAGGGAATCGGCGTCGGGCCCGACCGGGGGGATGGTGGGTGTCATCGCCGTGCTAGCAGGCGAGGAGCGGCGCGCCAGCAGGGAGCACGGCGGCTTCCGCCAGCCCGCCACTGCGGGCTCCGCCGTCCCGCGGCGGGATCGACAGCCGGCCTCGGAAGGCAGGGGACGACCCCGGCCCGATGACACGAATGCACCCATCCGCACGACGGTTGGCGTCGCGTGACGCCGATGTCTTACCTCGGCGGCCCGTCACGAGATCCATCGCCGTGGCCCGCCGCGTCGGGCGTAAGACCGTCCCCGACGGGGACGCCAAGAGTGCGAGACCGGAGCCCGACGGCTCCACCAAGAAGGAGGATGATGCCATGTCGACCCTTGCCCACCCGCTGCCCGGCCACCACGTGCTGGGCGTCGGCCGCGAGCGCCTCGCGACCGACCCAGCCTACCAAGGCTACCTGCTGCTGCGAATCGGCTTCACCGTCGCCCCGATCCTGTTCGGGCTCGACAAGTTCTTCGGGCTGCTCACTCACTGGGAGCAGTATCTCGCGCCGTGGATCGCGCGCCTGTCGCCGATGAGCGCGAGCGCCACGATGCACGTCGTCGGGGTGATCGAGATCGTCGCCGGCCTTGCGGTCGCGGTCGCGCCGCGGTTCGGCGCGGTCCTGGTCGCGACCTGGCTGGGCGGCGTCATCGTGAACCTCGTCACGTACCCCGGCTACTACGACGTCGCGCTCCGCGACTTCGGCCTGATGCTGGGCGCGCTCGCGCTCGGCCTGCTCGCGTCCGCGTACGACGGCCCGCGGCGGCCGGTCGACGTCGAGCGGTAGGGCCGCGGCGGCCCGATCCTTCGAGTTGTTCGGGAGGGCGGCTCGGCCGCCCGGGTGCCGAGCCGCCGGCTCAGCTGGACTCGCCGCGGATGTACTCCTTCGTGGGCTGCTCCCGCGGATCCTCGAAGATCGCCCGTGTCTGATCGTACTCGACCAGGTAGCCCGTCCGTCCGCCCCCCGACGTATCGACGTAGAGGAACGCCGTCATGTCGGCGACCCGCTTCGCCTGCTGGAGGTTGTGGGTGACGATGGCGATCGTGAAGCGCTTCTTCACCTCCTGGCTCAGCTCCTCCGGCTGCGCCACCGATCGGGGGATTCGCCACCGAGTAGTCACGCGCGACGCATCGACGTGGGTGCGCTGAGCCGCGGCAGGTGCCACGGCAGACCGTCTTGCGCCCCACACCATACCTGTACTACCGACGAGGACGCCCCGCAGGGCGTTTGCACCGTGGATGACCGCTCGGCCACGACCGTGACCCCCGCCGATCCCGCCGCCACCGACCGGACGCACCCTCGCGCCGTCACCCGGGCGCGGGTCGTCGTCGTGATGCCGGCCTACAATGCCGAGCTGACCGTCGAGCGGACGCTCCGCGACATCCCGGCCGGGGTCGCCGACGAGGTCATCCTGGTCGACGATTGCAGCCGCGACCGCACCGTCGAGGTCGCGCGCGCGCTCGGCCTCACGGTCATCACGCACGATCGCAACACCGGCTACGGCGGCAATCAGAAGACCTGCTATCGCGCCGCCCTCGAGCACGGCGCCGACATCGTCGTCATGCTCCATCCGGACTATCAGTACGACAGCCGGGTCATCCCGCACGTGGTCGGCTTCGTGCGGCTCGGAATCTGCGACGTGATGTTCGGTTCCCGCATCCGCACCCGCAAGGAGGCGCTCGCGGGCGGGATGCCGCTCCTCAAGTACGTGCTGAACCGCCTGCTCACGCTCTGCATGAACGTGGTGCTCGGCCAGAACCTCGGCGAGTGCCACTCGGGCTTCCGCGTCTACTCGCGCGCCGTGCTCGAGACCATCGTGTTCGAGCGCAATTCCGACGACTTCGCCTTCGACGCCGAGCTGCTCGCGCAGGCGGTCTACCACGGCTTCCGGCTGGGCGACGCGCCGATGCCCGTCCGCTACTTCTCCGAAGCGTCGAGCATCGGGTTCCGCGACGGCGCGATCTACACCCTCAAGATATTCCGGGTGCTGGCGGCGTACGTCGGGCAGCGGATGCGGCTCCGGCAGTCGCCGCTCTTCCTCCGCAAGCGCTGATCCGGCGCCCGCCGCCCGGAGGATCGGGGGGAGGGGGTCCGGGGGGCCTCCGCGGGGCAAAGCCCCGCAGACGTTGACCTCGTCGTCCGGCTGGTTCAAAGAGCTTACGCAACGGCGGCCGTCGCGGTGATTGAGGGGGAGTCATGGTGAAGGCGCGAAAGACCACCAAGGGGAGCGGGAAGGCCGGCGCGAAGAAGGGGCCTGCCAAAGCCAAGGCGAAGGCGGCGACCCGCCCCAAGGCGAAGCCCGCCTCGAAGGCGAAGGCGGCGCCAAAGGCGAAGCCGAAGAAGGCTGCCGCGCCCAAGGCCAAGGTCGCCGTCCGGCCGAAGCAGCCGGCAGCCCGTCCAGCGTCCCCGGCCCCCCGAGCGGCGGCAGCCGCCCCGCCCCAGCCGGTCGTCG
>JACXTT010007244.1_pt1 | contig 15673 bp, 16 predicted proteins | sample 9270951 | NCBI WGS metagenome assembly JACXTT01 (sample SAMN15532306, study PRJNA645909) | rock metagenome | isolation source: weathered quartz diorite | place: Puerto Rico | collected 2017-06-21 | reverse complement strand
TTGGTCTTGGCGCGCGCGGCCGGGCGGTGCAGGTGGGCCGGGCCGATCTCGCCGCCGCGGAGCAGCTCGAGACGCTCGGTCAGGATGTCCTCGAGCTCGCTGATCGACCGGCGCTCCAGAAGCATGTCCCAGTGCGTGCGAGCCGGCTTCTCGACCTTCTGCTCGGGCAGGATCCCGTCGACGCTGAGGGCCTCGGCGCCGCAGCGCGGGCACTCCCAGTTCGCCGGTACGTCGGCCTCGACCGACATGGTGATCTCAAAGACGTGGCCCCGGGTGCACTGGTAACCGACCTGCTGCCGGGCAGCGAACTCGATGCCACGCTCGTCCTCGAAGCTCTGGCCACCGAGGCGTGCGCCTCGCAGAGTGCGGTCTCCCATGCGATTCCTCCAAATAGTCGTGCCGGCCAGATCGTGGCCGCACTCTCATGCGTACAACCTCTGGGACGCTCAGGCAAGTCGAACGTGACGCCAATCGTTCGCGTGCGTCACGCTGTACGGATCGGTTTCCCTTGCGTAGATCGTCAACGAACGAGGAGTGCTGAGGATTCCCGAGAAGTCACCGCGAGAGGAGACTCACACCCGATCGGGCCGGATCCGGGTCGGAACCTCGTTCCCGGCCTCCCGGATTCCGCGATCCGGATCGAGTCTGAGCAGGAAGAACGCCCCGAGGACGAAGAAGGCGACCAGGGCGAAGATCGCCGGACGGTAGGAGCCGGTCAGCTGGAAGACCAGCCCGAAGACCAGGGTCCCGAACCACGACGTACCCCGCTCGGCTGCCTGGTAGAGGCTGAAGTACTCGCCCTCGCGCCCCCGCGGGATCAGCAGGCTGTAGAAGGACCGCGACAGCGCCTGGGTGCCGCCCATGACGACGCCGATCGTGATCGCCACCAGGACGAACAGGAGCACGTTCTTGCGCGGCAGGAACAGTGCCGCGGTGACGATCCCCATCCAGGCGAAGGTTCCCCACAGGATCGACCGGTAGGCGCCGTACAGGCCTGCGAGGCGCCCGAAGAACAGGGCGCCCCCGAAGGCGACGAACTGGATCAGCAGGATCGTGCCGATCAGCACCGATGTGCCGAAGCCCAGCTGCTTCTCGCCGTACGTCGACGCCGCGTAGATCACGGTCTGGATGCCGTCGTTGAAGAACAGGTAGGCGATCAGGTAGGTCATCGTCATCGGGTAGTTGCGCAGGTCGCGCAGGGTGGCGAAGAGCTGCCCGAAGCTGCGGTACAGCCAGCTGCCCGGCTCGCTGGCAACGCTCGTAGGCGCGTAGTTGCGCAACCGCACCCACGGGATGATCGTGAAGGCCGCCCACCACACGGAAGCGGACAGCAGCGAGATCCGGACCGACATCGCCTTGGACAGGCCGAAGCTGTCGTGTCCCAGGAACAGCACCAGGTTGAGGGCGAGCAGCACCCCACCGCCGAGGTAGCCCCAGGCCCAGCCGCGTGAGGAGGCGTCGTCGCGCTCCTCGGCCGTGGAGATGTCCACCAGGATCGCGTAGTAGCTGACCAGCGAGCAGCCGGCCAGAATGCTGCTGACCACGACGGCCACGGCGCCGAGCTGCCACTGGTCTCCCTGCAGGAAGAACAGCAGGCAGCCGAAGGCAGCACCCGCCCAGGCGTAGATCACCATGTGCAGCTTCTTGCGCGGCGAGCGGTCCACGACGGTCCCGATCACCGGCAGCACGAACGCGCCGGCGATGGTGGCGAAGCTGGTCAGGTAGCTCGGCAGCGAGCCCGCCGCGAGGTGCAGGCCGAGCACCGAGACGGTCTTCGAGCAGTTCTCGTCGGCGTTGACGCAGCCGGCTGCCTTCCCGGCGACCGTGATCATGTACGGCGCGAACATCACCGACAGGACGGTCGTGTAGAACGCCGAATTCGCCCAGTCGTACCAGTTCCAGGCCTTCTGCTGGCGTTGGCGCTCGGCAGCGTCCGGCGGGGACGCGGCGTCGATCGTCGTGCTCATGGTTCCCTCCAGAGTCCGCGAGCGAGGAGGACGTCCTTGAGGACGTCGGTGCGGTCGGTGATGATCCCGTCGACCCCGAGGTCGATCAGGTCGTTCATGTCCTCGGAGTCGTCGACGGTCCAGACGTGGACGTGCGCGCCCGCGGCGTGGGCCCGGTGGACCAGCGACCCGTTGACGACGGTGAGGGGTCCGCGGCGGTAGGGGACCTGCAGCGCCGACACGGCGGACCTGGTGAGCACGCGGGCGGCGCGAGCGGTCGGCGCCGCCACGAAGGCCAGCACCTCGGCAGGCGCTGCTGCGGTGGCCACCAGCCCGCGCGTACGGCGACGGAAGTCCCGGATCCGGGACAACGAGAAGGATCCGACGGCAACCCGGTCCTGCGCTCCGGTCGCCTCGAGGAGGTCAGCCAGGGCGGCGCCGGAACCGGCCGACTTGAGGTCGATGTTGAACCGGCAGTCGCCGAACTCCTCCAGCAGGTCGGCGAGGAACGGGATTGGTTCGGTGCCGCCGATCCGGGCTCCCGCGATCAACTCGGCCGACGCGGTGGCGACGGCGCCGGATGCGTCGGTGACCCGGTCCAGGACGTCGTCGTGGAAGGCCACCAGGCGGCCGTCAGCGGTCCTGTGGACGTCGGTCTCGAAGTAGCGATAGCCGAGCCCGTACGCGTGCCGGAAGGCGCCCAGCGTGTTCTCCAGTCCGATCAGGTCGGGGTGCCTGGCCCCGCCGCGGTGCGCCATCGCCAGGGGACCTCCGGGCGGGTCGAAAACCGCGTCCAGATACGCGTGTCCTGTGACTGGTCGTTCCAAGGTCCCTCAACCCTCCGCTCCCTGGTCCCAGTATTCACCGCGCGCGCCTCGGATGTGGGGACACGGCGCGGAGTATCGTCAGCACGTGGACGCGATGACCTGCCCGCAGTGCCAGGGGGCGATGGAGACCCGGACCTATGGTCACGCCGCGGTGGCTCGGTGCGTCGACTGCTCGGGCATCTTCCTCACCCGAGCCGATCTGGGTGCCCTGGTCGAGGCCGAGACCGATTGGCACGCTCACCAGCTGGCGAACACTGCAGCCTTGCCGCGCATCACGGCCGACATGGCGTCCCCGCCACCGCTGCCGCAGCGCAGCCGCGCGTTCGTGGAGACCCTCTTCAAGGCCTGAGGCGTCAGCCGAAGTCGTGGAAGGTCTCGATGCGAGCGCCGAGCAGGTTGAGCCGCTCGGCCAGGTCCTCGTAGCCACGGTTGATCACATAGACCGACCGGAGCACCGAGGTGCCCTTCGAGGCCATCATCGCCAGCAGGATCACCACCGCGGGACGCAGTGCCGGTGGGCAGACGATCTCCGCACCCGACCAGCGCGTCGGCCCGTCGATCATCACCCGGTGCGGGTCGAGCAGGGTGACCTTGCCGCCGAGCTTGCCCAGCTCGGTGAGGTAGATCGCCCTGTTCTCGTAGACCCAGTCGTGCAGCATCGTCTGCCCCTGCGCGACCGCCGCGATCACCGCGAAGAACGGCAGGTTGTCGATGTTCAGGCCGGGGAACGGCATCGGGTGGATCTTGTCGATGGGGGAGTGCAGGGGTGAGACCGCGGTGGTCAGGTCGAGCAGCCGCGTGTGGCCGTTGGCCGCCCTGTACTCCTCGGACCGCTCGTAGCGGAAGCCCATCTCCTCCAGCAGGGCCAGCTCGATCTCGAGGAACTCGATCGGCACGCGCCGGATGGTGATCTCCGAGCCGGTGACGATCGCGGCCGCGAGCAGTGACATCGCCTCGATCGGGTCTTCGCTGGGGGAGTACTCCACGTCCACGTCGATCACCGGGCGGCCGGTGACGACCAGCGTGGTCGTGCCGATGCCCTCCACGTCGACGCCCAGCTCGGCCAGGAAGAAGCACAGGTCCTGGACCATGTAGTTCGGGCTGGCGTTCCGAATCACGGTCGTGCCGTCGTACAGGGCGGCCGCCATCAGGGCGTTCTCCGTGACCGTGTCGCCGCGCTCGGTCAGCACGATGGCGCGCCTCGGGGCGACCCCCTCGGCCACGGTCGCGTGGTAGCTGCCGTCGGTGGCCTTGACCTCGAGCCCGAAGTGGCGCAACGCGGTCAGGTGCGGCTCGACCGTGCGGGTGCCCAGGTCGCAGCCGCCGGCGTAGGGCAGCTCGAAGTCGCTGGACCGGTGCAGGAGCGGGCCGAGGAACATGATGATCGAGCGGGTACGGCGGGCCGCCTCGTGGTCGATCGCGCCGATCTCGAGACGGGCCGGCGGCACGATCTCCAAGTCGTTCTCCGCGTTCAGCCACCGGGTGCGCACGCCCATGCTGGTGAGCACCTCGAGGAGCCGGTGCACCTCTTCGATCCGCGCGACCTTGCGCAGCGTCGTCCGCCCGTTGTTGAGCAGCGCGGCGCACAGCAGTGCGACACCGGCATTCTTCGAGGTCTTGACGTCGATGCTGCCCGACAACGTGGTCGGGCCGGTCACGCGCAGGTGGACGGGTCCTGCGCCGATGCTGACCAGCTGTTCGTCGAGGGCCTCACCGATCCGCGCGAGCATCTCCAGCGAGACGTTCTGGTGGCCGCGTTCGATCCGGTTCACCGCACTCTGGCTGGTGCTCAGGGCATCGGCCAGCTGCTGCTGGGTCCAGCCCCGGTGGTTGCGGGCGCTCCGGATCAACGTGCCGATCTGGGAGAGGTAGTCGGCGGTCACGCGGCGGACGCTATCTCACATATGAGATGAAGCCAACGCGATGTTGCTCAGGTTGTGGGTACTGGCAGGATCGAAGCATGCGAGTCACCACCATTCACGCTGCCGGCGACATCCGTCTCGAGGAACGTCCGGACCCCGTCATCAGCGCGCCCACCGATGCCGTCATCAAGATCACCGCGGGCTGCATCTGCGGCTCGGACCTGTGGCCCTATCGCGGGGAGAACCCGATCACAGCGGGCTCGACGATCGGCCACGAGATGGTCGGAGTCGTCGAGGAGGTCGGATCCGCGGTCGGCTCGTTCAAGCCCGGCGATTTCGTGGTGGTGCCGTTCTGCACCTGCGACAACACCTGCCCGCACTGCCGCAACGGCGCCCAGTCGGCCTGCGAGAACAGCGGCTTCACCACCGGTGGCCAGGGGGAGTACGGCCTGGTGCAGCAGGCCGAGGGCAGCATGGCCAAGACCGACGGGATGCCCGACCCCGACCTGATCGCGTCCCTGCTGACGCTCTCGGACGTCTTCCCGACCGGGTGGCACTGCGCCGTTTCGGCGCGGGTGAAGCCCGGCGACACGGTGGTCGTCGTCGGTGACGGCGCTGTCGGGCTCTGCGGAGTGCTCGCAGCCGTGCAGATGGGGGCCGAGAAGGTGATCGCGATGTCGCGGCACGCAGCCCGTCAGGACATCGCCACGGCCTTCGGAGCGACGCACATCGTCGCCGAGCGCGGCGCCGAAGGCATCAAGCGCATCAAGGAGATCACCGCGGGCGTCGGGGCGGACGCCGTCCTGGAGTGCGTCGGGACCGACGACGCGATGAAGACGGCGTTCTCGGCCGCACGCCCGGGTGCGATGGTGGGTTTCGTCGGCGTACCGCACGGGGTGAAGCTGCCGGTGGAGCGGATGTTCGCCAAGAACGTCGGCCTCGCGGGTGGCGTCGCCCCGGTGCGCCGCTACCTGCCCGAGCTCCTCGAGATGGTCACCTCGGGTGCCGTCAACCCGGGTCTGGTCTTCGACTCGGTGCTTCCGCTGTCCGAGGTGGCCGAGGGCTACCGTGCCATGGACGAGCGCCGTTCCATCAAGGTCCTGCTGCAACCCTGAAAGGGAGATCGATGAGCGTGAACGAACTCGAGGCCAAGGCCCAGACCCTGCTCGCCCTGCACGTGCCCGGCACCCCGGGCGTGCTGCCGACGGTGTGGGATGCCTGGTCGGCCAGAGCCGCCGTCGCAACCGGTTTCCGTGGCCTGACGGTCGGTAGCCACCCGCTCGCCGACTCGATCGGTCGCCCGGACGGCGAGGGCATGACCTTCACCGAGCTGACCACCCGTGTCACCCAGATCACCGAGTCGGTCGACGTACCGGTGTCGGTCGACATCGAGTCCGGGTACGGGGAGTCCGCGAGCACCCTGATCGACGGGCTGCTCGCAGCCGGCGCTGTCGGGCTGAACATCGAGGACACGGTGCACGGCGACGGCGGCCGGATGCGCAGCTCCGAGGAGCACGCAGCGCTGATCGGCGAGCTTCGGGCAGCCTCCGCGGCGGCGAGCGTCCACGTCGTCCTCAACGCTCGCACCGACACGTTCAAGAACAAGCTGGGTGAGGACGACGAGCGGGTCGACATCGCGATCGCCCGGATGATCGCCTGCGCCGAGGCGGGCGCGGACTCTCTCTACCCGGTCGGGTTCCACGACGAGGCGACGCTAGCCCGGATCTGTGCCGCGCTCCCGCTGCCGGTCAACGCGATCGCCAACCCGGTCGACGGTGACCTGGCGATGTACGCCCGTGCGGGTGCTGGCCGGATCAGTTTCGGGCCGTTGTGGCAGATGGCACTCGGCAAGGTGTCAGCAGAATGGCTGGCTCGCTGGCGTTGATCAGCGGCGGGCGATTCCGGCCAGGCCCTTGAGAGAGGCTGCCAGGACGTTGCCCATCGAGAAATGGTCGTCCCACAGGGCGATCCTGCCGTCGCGGACCTCGAAGGTGCCGCAGACCCAGAAGGCGGACTCCCAGCGCCGGTAGCTCAGGTAGTCGGTGCGATCGGTCAGCACGATCTCGCCGTTCTCCGCGATGTGGTGCAGGTCGACCCGGAACCCGATCTGCCGGTGCTCCATGTCGAGCAGCATGGCCCCGACCTTGCGTCCCCGGATCGTGGGCATCCCGGTGTTGCGCCACTCGACGTCGTCGGTCAGCAGGTCCACCGCAGCGGCCGCCTGGTTCGTCTCGAGGAGTGTCAGAAAGCTGCGTATGACGTCGCTGGAGCCGTTCATGACGTCAGGCTAGCGACCGGTCTAGCGAAGCTCCTTCGGCACTGCCCCGATGAGCCTACGATGCTCTGGGGTACGGGGAGGAGCAGGGAAGATGGATCAGGTCCAGGGGAGTGGATCGTTGGTCGAGCTGGTGCACGCCTGCGCTCACGCGAAGAGCCCGGAGTCGTTCTGCGAGACCGTGCTGCCGAAGGTCAGGCGCATCGTGGGCGCGTCGACCGTCATCGTGGAGGTCACCGCCGGCGAGGGGGTGGCTGCGGCGTTCCTCGACGGGCTCGAGGTGCCGGCGTACGGCGTCCAGGCTCCCGACGGAGGGCCTGGCGTGGTCCTCGCTCCGGCTTCGTGGCGCGAGCTCGGTATCGACCACGTGGTGGCGGAGAAGCTGCCCGGTCAGTTGGGGGTCCTCACGTTCGGCTGGCCGACGGCCGAGGATGCGCACGCCGCGGCTCGACAGTTCGGACCGGCGTTCGACCTGATCTCGCTGACCGCGGCTCGTCTCGTCGCCGACTCCGAGCTGGACGACCTGGCCGCCCGGGTCGACAACGCCCAGCACCTGGCCGGCATGGGGGACTACGACTGGCACATCGCCTCGGACACCAATCGCTGGTCCGACGAGCTCTACCGGATCTACGGCTACGACCCGCAGTCGTTCAACCCGTCGTACGAGCGCTTCCTGGCCAACATCCACCCTGAGGACCGCGAGCGGATCCAGGCGATCCACCAGCAGGCGTACGCCACCGGGGAGCCCTACAGGATGATCGAGCGCATCGTCCGTCCCGACGGCGACGTCCGCTACCTGTCCTCGAACGGCGAGGTCATCATGGACGCGGCCGGAGTGCCGGTGCGGATGCGTGGCACCTGCATCGACGTGACCGAGCGCGTGCTGGCGGACCAGGACCGCGAACGCGTCTCCGAGCGGTTCCGCCGGCTGATCGAGGCGGCGCCCGAGGCGATCCTGGTGGTGGACGCGCAGGACACGATCGTGCAGGCCAACCCGCGCGCCGCGCAGATCCTGGGTGCTGACCCGTGTGGGCGAGCGCTTCGGGACGTCCTGCCCAGCAGCCGCGACGGGCAGTCGCTCCCGGGGCACTCGGTCGCCGGCGACGATCTGCTGCTCGACGTCTCCCGGGTCGGGTTCAGCGAGTCGGACCAGCAGCCGATGACCGCGTACTTCCTGGCTGACGCCCGACCGCGACTCGATCGCGAGGCGATGGCGACCAGGCTGGGGGAGTCGCAGCAGCGCCGGCGGCAGGCCCTCGAGATCAACGACAACGTCGTCCAGGGCCTCACCTCAGCGGTCTACGCGCTCGACCAGGACGACCTCGGCTCGGCCCACTCGTTCCTCGAACGCACCCTCGCCTCCGCGCGCGTGATGATGGACGACCTGCTCGAGCCGCGCGGACAGGACCTTCGGGCCGGTGACCTGATCAGGATGGAGCCCGCCAGCCTCGAGCTGCCGCCATCCCTCCCGATCACGACTCCGGTCACCGCCGACAGCGTCGTGCCCGCCGTGCCCCGGGTGCTGATCGTGGACGACGCCGAGGACATCCGGATGCTGTTGCGCCTCAAGCTGGCCAAGCAGGGGGCCTACCAGGTCGTCGGGGAGGCCGCGGACGGGTTCGATGCCGTCGAGCAGGCGCGCGCGTTGCAGCCGGACCTCGTCCTGCTCGACATGGCGATGCCGAAGATGGACGGCTTGCAGGCGTTGCCGTTGATCCGGGCCGCTGTGCCGCACGTCCGGGTGATCGTGCTGTCCGGCTTCAACCGGGCGACGCTGGAGCAGGAAGCGCGGGATGCCGGGGCCGACCAGTACGTCGTGAAGGGTGGCAGCATGCGGGACCTGATGGAGGTCATCGCGACCGTGCTGCAGGCCGCATGACCCGGCAGCAGAGTCTGCAGGACCAGTACTTCCCGGACCTGCCGTGCTTCGGCTGCGGCCCGGCCAACGAGCAAGGGCTCCGGCTCAAGAGCTACGAGCGCGACGACGGCACGGCAGTGGCCCTCTTCACGCCGTGGCCCGAGCACGACAACGGGCTGGGTTACCTCAACGGCGGAATCATCGCCACCATCCTCGACTGCCACAGCGCGGCGGTGGTCACGCACGAGGCCTACTCGCGGGGGTGGCCAGCTCTGACCGGTGCAGCGTTGCCGTTCGTCACCGCGGGGCTGGACGTGCGGTACCTGCGCCCGGCGCCACTGCACGAGACGGTCAACCTGACCGCGCAGGTCGTCGACGTCTCGGAGGCGGAGATGACGGCCGAGGTCTGGCTGGAATGGGACGGCAAGGAACGCGCCCGGGGCACCGCCCTGTGGAAGCGCTGGCGGCCGCGGGCCTGACGGTCCGCGTACGCGCTGCTAGGTTCCGGTCATGCGTGGATCTGTGAGCGTCCAGATGGCAGCAAGCCCCGAGGTCGTGTGGGACCTGGTGAGTGACGTCACCCGGATCGGGGAGTTCTCGCCCGAGACCTTCGAAGCCGTCTGGCTTCGTGACGCGACGGGTCCAGCAGTGGGGGCCCGGTTCAAGGGGCACGTGAAACGCAACGGGGTCGGGCCGACGTACTGGACGGTCTGCGAGGTCACCCAGTGCGTCCCGCAGGAGCGTTTCGAGTTCGTGGTGCTCGTGAGCGGCAAGCCGACGAACCGGTGGGGCTACTCGCTGGCGGCGAAGGACGGCGGGACCGAGGTCACAGAGTCGTTCTCCCTGGCCCCGAGCGCGTTGTCGAAGGTGTACTGGGCGCTGGCCGGATGGCACCGTTCGGGCGTCAACGAGCGGGGGATGCGCCAGACCCTGGAGCGGATCAAGGCAATCGCGGAGAAGAGCGGAGCAACGACATGAAGGCCGTCAAGCTGAGCAAGACCGAGCTGAGTGTCGGTGAGGTGGGCGCACCGACTCCCGAGCGCGGACAGCTGGTCCTCGACGTCGTGCGGTGCGGGATCTGCGGCTCGGACCTGCACGCACGCCACCATGCCGACGCGCTCGCCGACATCGGCGCCGAACTCGGCTACGACGGTCTGATGCGCTCGACCGACACGATCGTGCTCGGCCACGAGTTCTCCGGGGTCGTGACGGCACGGGGCAAGGGGTCACGCCTGGCCGAGGGCACCCCGGTGGTCTCGTTCCCGCTGCTGCGCAAGGACGGCGCCATCCACACGACGGGGCTCTCGGCCCATGCTCCGGGTGGGTACGCCGAGCAGGTCCTGGTCCAGGACGCGCTGACCCTGGCGGTCCCGAACGGGCTCGCGAGCGATGTCGCCGCCCTCACCGAACCGCTGGCCGTCGGCCTGCACGCCGTACGCAGAGGTGAAGTCGGCAAGGGCCAGGTCGCCGTGGTGATCGGCTGCGGGCCGGTCGGTCTCGCGGTCATCCTGATGCTCAAGGCGCAGGGCGTGCGCACGGTGATCGCCAGCGACTTCTCGGCGGGGCGCAGGGCGCTGGCGACGACCTGTGGTGCCGACGTGGTGGTGGACCCCTCGAAGGAGTCGCCGTTCTCCTCGGCTGCTTCACACGGCCACCTGGTCACCGCTCCCGATGTCTTCGAGCTGGGCGTGTCGACCGTAGAGAAGCTCGGCAAGCTGCCCGTGCCGTGGCCGCTGGTCTGGCGGACGGCCGAGAAGCTCGGCGCAGCTGATCCCAAGCACCCGGTGATCTTCGAGTGTGTCGGCGTTCCGGGCGTCATCGAGGAGATCATCAGCACCGCGCCGGTGTTCTCGCGCGTGGTGGTCGTCGGTGTCTGCATGGAGCCCGACAAGATCCGTCCGTCGATGGCGATCAACAAGGAGATCGACCTGCGGTTCGTGCTGGGTTACACGCCGCTGGAGTTCCACGACGCCCTGCACCTGCTGGCCGAGGGCAAGGCCAACGCAGAGCCGATCATCACCGGTGTGGTCGGACTCGACGGCGTCGCGGGGGCGTTCGACGCGCTGCGGGACCCCGAGACGCACGCGAAGATCCTGATCGACCCGACCACTTCAGCGACCACGCCGGTCGCTCGCTGAGGCGGATGTATCAGCCGTCGTTCTGGCGACTCCTGAAGAATTGACGCCTGGCATCGGGTCGGGCCGAACCGAGGGAGCTCCACCATGTTTTCACCGGACGACAACATCGACTTCACGACGATCCCCTGGCAGCTGCTGATCCGGGCGCGGTACGCCTACGAGGTCGACGCCATCATCGCCTCGACCGTCGCGCGCCGGGTCTCCGCCGTCGCGTCCACCAACGTGGCGCACGCCGTCACGGCCGCCGCCCGCGAGTCGGTGTCCGGAGCCAACCGCGAGCACGCCGGCGCGGAGACCAAGGTGGCCGCGCTGTCGGCCCTGGCCGAGTGGGACGACAACTGGTGCGGGACGCCGTACCCGCACCACCCGCACTTCGGCCAGCTCGGCGACCCGATGGCGGACGTCGTCCTCGGCCAGGCGCTCGAGGTCGTCCGTCGCGCCGGCTCCGAGGAGCTGCAGAAGACGCTGGGCTCGGCGCTGGCCGACCAGGCACCTGCGCTGGTCTGATCGGGGCCACGCAGAAGTTGCTGGGCTTCACGGGCGGGTCGTGAAACGATCGCGCCCGTGAAGCCCAGCGGTCCGGAAACCGAGCAGCACCTGCGCGATCTGGCGCTGTTGCGGCGCGTCCGGGACCGGATGGATCGGGAGTACGCGCAGCCGCTGGACGTCGAAGCGCTCGCGCGCGGTGTGCACATGTCGGCCGGTCACCTCAGCCGCCAGTTCAAGCTGGCGTACGGCGAATCGCCGTACAGCTACTTGATGACGCGGCGCATCGAACGGGCGATGGCCTTGCTGAGGCGAGGCGACCTGAGCGTGACCGAGATCTGCTTCGAGGTCGGCTGTTCGTCGCTGGGCACGTTCAGCACCCGTTTCACCGAACTCGTCGGGATGCCTCCGAGCACCTACCGCGAACGGGCAGCCGTTGCGGGCGCCGAGATGCCGTCGTGCGTGGTCAAGCAGGTCACCCGACCGATCCGCCAGGGATCGATCAGGAATCAAGAAGCAGACGTCCCGGGGCCGCATCTAGCGTGATCGTCATGGACATCACCATTCACACCACCTTCCTTGCCCACACGGACCCCGACGCCTCGCTTGCCTTCTACCGCGACGCGCTCGGCTTCGAGGTCCGCAACGACGTCGGCTACAACGGGATGCGCTGGATCACCGTCGGCCCTCCCCAGCAGCCCGACATGAACATCGTGCTCGAGCCGCCGGCCGCTGATCCGGGACTCAACGACGACGAGCGCGCCACGATCGCCGAGCTGATGGCCAAGGGCAGCTACGCCCGGATCATCCTCGCGACCCCCGACCTGACCACCACCTTCGAGAAGCTCGAGGCGACCGGGGCCGAGGTCATCCAGGAACCGACCGACCAGCCGTACGGCATCCGGGACTGCGCGTTCCGCGACCCGGCCGGCAACCACGTCCGCATCAACGAGGTGCGCTGAGATGGCCGCCATCAGCTCGGTGACCCTCGAGGTCGCCGACACCGCTGCTGCGAGCGCGTTCTACGAGGCGCTCGGCGTGAGTGCCCAGGTCAAGGTCCGCGGTGACGAGAGCCCGAGCACCGGATTCCGTGGCTACACGCTCTCGCTCGTGGTCGCCCAGCCGAGCACCGTCGACGCGTTCGTCTCGGCGGCGGTCGCCGCCGGCGCGAAGACGGTCAAGCCGGTCACCAAGAGCTTCTGGGGCTACGGCGGGACTTTCCAGGCGCCCGACGGTGCCTTGTGGAAGATCGCGTCGTCGTCGAAGAAGAACTCCGGTCCGGCGACCCTGGAGTTCGAGGACCTGGTGCTGCTGCTCGGCGTGGAGGACGTTAAGGCGACCAAGCAGTTCTACGTCGACCAGGGGCTGGAGGTCGAGAAGAGCTACGGCAGCAAGTACGTGCAGTTCATCGGGACGCCCGGGGCTGTCACGCTGGGCCTCTACAAGCGAGCCGCGCTCGCGAAGGATGCCGGCGTACCGGCTGACGGGAACGGCTCGCACCGGATCGCGATGGCCGGCGCGGGTTCGTTCACGGATCCTGACGGGTTCGTCGGGGAAGGCGCCTGAGCGATGTGCTCGTGGTGGCTCGCTGGTACGCCGGTGGGCGATGGGGAAGCCAGCGAGCCGTCCGTGCCGCTGGCTACCCTGACACCGCGGTCGACGCTGCGCAGTCAAACCCAGGGGAGAGAACGTGTCACAGCATCCTGCTGACAGCCATGACCTGATCCGGGTGCACGGCGCCCGGGTCAACAACCTCAAGGACATCAGCGTCGAGATCCCCAAGCGGCGCCTGACGGTGTTCACCGGGGTCTCGGGGTCGGGCAAGAGCTCGCTGGTCTTCGACACGATCGCCGCCGAGTCGCAGCGGCTGATCAACGAGACCTACAGCAGCTTCCTGCAGGGCTTCATGCCCACGCTGGCCCGTCCCGAGGTCGATCTGCTCGACGGTCTCACGACGGCGATCCTCGTCGACCAGGAGCGGATGGGCGCGAACCCGCGTTCGACCGTGGGAACGGCGACGGACGCGAACGCGATGCTGCGGATCCTGTTCAGCCGGATCGGGACGCCGCACATCGGCTCGCCGACCGCGTTCGCCTTCAACGTCCCGACCCGGGTCGCCAGCGGGATGATGAAGACCGACAAGGGCCAGGGCTCGACCGCAGTCGTGCGCAACGCCGTCTACCAAGGCGGGATGTGCCCCAAGTGCGAGGGCATGGGGTCGCTCAACGACTTCGACCTGACCGCGATCTACGACGCGGAGAAGTCGCTGTCCGGCGGCGCGCTGCTGGTGCCCGGTTACAGCATGGATGGCTGGTACGGCCGGATCTTCAGCGGCGCCGGCTTCGACATGGACAAGCCGATCGGCAAGTACACGGCGAAGGACCTCAAGAAGCTGCTGTACGGCGAGCCGGAGAAGATCAAGGTCGACGGCGTCAACCTGACCTACGAGGGCGTGCTGGTCAAGGTCCAGAAGTCGATGCTGTCCAAGGACGTGGAGTCGATGCAGCCGCACGTACGGCGGTTCGTCGAGAGCGCCGTCACGTTCACCACCTGTCCCGACTGCCAGGGCACCCGGTTGTCGGAGCAGGCTCGCTCCTCGAAGATCAACGGCAAGAACATCGCCGACGTGTGCTCGATGCAGATCAGCGACCTGGCCGGCTGGTTGCGCGCAGTGAAAGACCCCGGCGTCGCGCCGCTGGTCGCGGGCCTGCAGCACCTGGTGGACTCGTTCGAAACGATCGGGCTCGGGTACCTGTCGCTGGACCGACCGGCCGGGACGCTGTCCGGCGGCGAGGCGCAGCGCACCAAGATGATCCGGCACCTGGGATCGTCGCTCACCGATGTCACCTACGTCTTCGACGAACCGACCATCGGCCTGCACCCGCACGACATCGCCCGGATGAACGAGCTGCTCCTGCAGCTGCGCGACAAGGGCAACACGGTGCTCGTGGTCGAGCACAAGCCCGAAGCCATCGCGATCGCTGACCACGTCGTCGACCTCGGGCCGGGTGCCGGCACCGGGGGAGGGGAGGTGTGCTTCGAGGGGACTGTCGACGGTCTGCGGGCCAGTGACACCATCACTGGTCGGCATCTCGACGACCGCGCTTCGCTCAAGGCCGACGTTCGGTCGTCGACCGGAGCGCTCGAGATCCGCAAGGCGACCACGCACAACCTGCAGGGCGTCGACGTCGACGTGCCGCTCGGTGTGCTGTGCGTCATCACTGGCGTGGCTGGCTCGGGCAAGAGCTCGCTGATCCACGGGTCGGTCGCCAAGCGCGAGGGTGTCGTGGTGATTGACCAGGGCGCGATCAAGGGCTCGCGGCGCAGCAACCCAGCCACGTACACGGGATTGCTGGAACCGATCCGCAAGGCGTTCGCCAAGGCCAACGACGTGAAGCCGGCGTTGTTCAGCGCGAACTCCGAGGGTGCCTGCCCGGGCTGCAACGGCGCCGGGGTGATCTTCACCGAGCTCGGCGTGATGGCGACGGTCGAGTCGGTCTGCGAGGAGTGCGAGGGGAGACGCTTCCAGGCCGCGGTCTTGGAGTACACGTTCGGCGGGCGCAACATCGCCGAGGTGCTGGAGATGCCCGTGAGCGAAGCCCGGTCCTTCTTCGCCCAGGGAGAGGCTGCGATCCCGGCGGCGTACAAGATCCTGGAACGGCTGGCGGACGTGGGGCTTGGTTATGTCAGCCTGGGACAGGCGTTGACGACGCTCTCGGGAGGAGAGCGGCAGCGGCTCAAGCTGGCGACCCAGATGGCCGAGAAGGGCGACATCTACGTCCTCGACGAACCCACGACTGGCCTGCACCTGGCTGATGTCGAGCAATTGCTCGGGCTGCTGGACCGGTTGGTCGAGTCGGGGAAGTCGGTGATCGTCATCGAGCATCACCAGGCCGTGATGGCGCACGCCGACTGGATCATCGATCTCGGTCCGGGAGCAGGGCACGACGGCGGGAAGGTCGTCTTCGAAGGGACGCCGGCAGATCTAATCGCCGCCAAGAAGAAGACCCTGACCGGGCAGCATCTGGCGGCGTACGTCAGTCGCCGGTGATTGGATGAGTCCATGCGTGTGCGCTCGGGCCTGGTCTGTCTGCTGGCCCTGACCTTGTCTGCGTGCGGTTCTGGCAGCGGTGGCCAGAGCAGTCAGCCACGGAAATGCTCGGACGTGTGGGTCAAGGGAACCTCGCTGCCGTCTGACTACCGAGGATGCATCGAGCAGGACTTGGTGCGGCCGACGACCGTGCGCTGCACCAAGGACAAGGGTCACACCTTGGTGACCTA
>JACXTT010007243.1_pt1 | contig 15673 bp, 7 predicted proteins | sample 9270951 | NCBI WGS metagenome assembly JACXTT01 (sample SAMN15532306, study PRJNA645909) | rock metagenome | isolation source: weathered quartz diorite | place: Puerto Rico | collected 2017-06-21 | reverse complement strand
GACCCAGGGCCAGGCCGGCGCGATTGAAACGCCGCCGCCAGCGGCGCCGTCCGATTTCAGCGGCGGCGGCCAGGTAAGGCCTATGCCCATGCCGGTACCGGCGATGGCCGGTGGCGCGACCCTGGCGCAGCTGGGTGCGGCAGGCGGCTGGATCGGCTTGCTGGAACTGCAGGCGGCCTCCATGCTCAATGCGGGCGAATCGGAGGTGATGGATGTGCTCGGCAAACAGTTCGAGTCGGCCCTCATCAAGACAGCCTTGAAACACACCCATGGCCGCAAGAACGATGCGGCGGTGCGGCTGGGCATCGGCCGCAACACCATCACCCGCAAAATCGCGGAACTCGGCATTGACGGAGCGCGCGAAGAGTAATCAAACGAAAGTGAAAACCTGCTTTCGTTTGGGCTGAAGTGCCAAAAATCACCGGCAGAGCCGGATGATTTTAGAGGAACGCAAACCCGAGTCCAATCCAACGGCGCCTCGGTGAACTTTGTCAGCGGTTTGTTCGAAGTTACGGCGGGACATGATGGCGCCAGATTTGTTAAGCTCTGGGCGCGGCATGTGCCGCGTTTCTATGAGTAATCATGCTGATCAACTGCGTTGCCTACCAGGATGGCAAAAAGCTGTCCGACATTCCCGTCGATGCCATCAGCGACTATCTCGCCAAGCCGGATACCTTTGTCTGGGTGGCGCTGCGCGATCCCGATCCCGATGAGCTCAACAAAGCCCGGGAGGAATTCAATCTGCACGAGTTGGCGGTGGAAGACGCGCTGCGGGGCAACCAGCGCCCCAAGGTCGAGGAGTATGGCGACTCCCTGTTCGCGGTGATCCAGACGGTCGAGCTGGTCGAGGGCGAGAAGGAGCTGCACGTGGGCGAGCTCGATGTGTTCGTCGGGCCCAACTATGTATTGTCCTCGCGCCGCAACACCAGCCAGGGTTTCCTGGGCGTGCGGGCGCGCGCCGAGCGCGAACCCCATCTGCTGGCCCAGGGTTCCGCCTTTGTTCTATACGCCCTGATGGATGCGGTGGTGGACCGCTACTTCCCCGTCGCCGACATGCTCGAGACGGAACTCGAAACCATCGAAAACAATATTTTTATCCAAGGCGCCCAGCGTGCCATCATCCAGCGCCTGTACGAACTGAAGGCCAAGGTCTTGACCCTGCGCCACGCGGTAATGCCCTTGATGGAAGCCATCGGCCGCCTGTACGGGGGCAGGGTGCCGGCCATCTGCGTGCACACCCAGGATTATTTCCGCGACGTCCACGACCACCTGGTGCGCATCGCCACCACCCTCGACACCATCCGCGACACCATCAGCACGGCCATCCAGGTGAACCTGTCGATGGTGGCCATCGACGAGAGCGAAGTGAACAAGCGGCTGGCCGCCTGGGCCGCCATCTTCGCCGTGTTCACCGCCTTTGCCGGGGTGTGGGGAATGAACTTCAAGGTCATGCCCGAACTGGAGTGGAAATGGGGCTATCCGATGGCGGTGGCGGTGATGGTGGGGGTGTGCGGGTATATGTACCGGCGCTTCAGGAAGTCGGGGTGGCTGTAGCCGAATGTGACATCATGTAACCTAATGTTTCTCGGCAATTTTATTGTATTGACGAATAAATACACGGTTTATCATAAAAACGACAAATAAACCCTTGTCACATGGTTTTTTCGTAAAAGCCTGCGCGTTCTGTTGACGAGCAAATTTCGTTCGTGGTTCCATGGATTTTTCTCATGTATATGCATGTGAAAAATGGTGCTTGCGCGGCGGCCGCTGTTTTCCGCTGCGCATCGTTTGAAGCAACCTGTCCGGCCCAATCCCTGCCGGATGCAACCAAGGAAAGCCATGTTGAAACACACCGTTCTGGTCCGCGCACTGCAGCTCGCATTCAGTGCTGCTGCTCTTACTGTTGCCGTTACCCCCGCCGCATTTGCGCAATCGAACGCCTCCGGTAACATCGTCGGCGTGGTCGAAGCACCCGCTGGCGCTAGCATTCTGCTCAACAATACAAACACGGGCCTGAAGCGCGCCGTGACGATCGACAGCAGCGGCCGCTATCAGGCCACCGCTCTGCCGGTCGGTCACTACCGCGTCGACCTGATCCGCGACGGCAAAGTTGCGCAAAGCACCGAAGTGGACCTCATCATCGGCCAGGGCGTGGACGCCTCCTTCGCCGCGCCCGGCGCCGCCGTCCAGCAAGTGCAGATCAATGCACGCCGCACCCGCATCGACGTGTCCAGCACCAATAACGGCGCCACCTTCAACGCCCGCGAACTGGCCGCCCTGCCGATCGCCCAAAGCGTCGACGCCATCATCCAGCTGGCACCGAACACCACCCGTGCCGACCCCCGCTACGCGGCCGGCGCCTCCTTCGGCGGCGGCGGTGCTTCCGAGAACGTCTATTACATCAACGGTTTTCCTGTTACCAATCCTTTGACCCAGCTGGGCGCGTCGGAGCTGCCCTTTGGCGCCATCGCCCAGGCCCAGGTGCTCACCGGCGGCTTCGGCGCCGAGTTCGGCCGTTCGGTCGGCGGTGTCGTCAACATCACCACCAAGAGCGGTACCAACACCTGGGAAGCCGGCGCCCAGTACAGCATCGAGCCGAACAGCCTGCGTTCGAAGCCGAAGGACGTCTACTATGCGCGCACGGGCGATCCGGCCAATTCCGAAACGGACGGCACCCTGTATGCCCGCAATTCGCGCTCGACTGAAACGCAGCGCCGCGGCGGCTTTTACCTGGGCGGTCCCCTGATCGAGGACAAGCTGTTCATGTTCGTGGCGGCCGAGCGCATCCAGAACAAGACCAGCGGCGTCTCGGGCACCTCGGAAACGCCAATCGACAACGCGCAAACCGGCTGGCTCGACCGCAAGGACACCACCACCCGCTACGTGGGCAAGTTCGACTGGAACATCACCGACAACCACCGCCTTGAATTCACCGCCATCGGCGACAAGCCCGAGAGCGACCGCTACTATTCCGGTTACGACTACGAGCATGACGTGCGCACCGGCACCGTGACCTCGGGCGGCCACTACCAGAGCATCGCCAACGTCACGCCCACCACCGGCGCCGATACCAACATCCTCAAGTACACGGGCAATCTGACCGACAATCTGACCTTGACGGCCCTGATCGGCAAGAACAAGACCGAGCACGTGCAGAACCTGCTCAACTACAACCCGAACACGCCTGGCATTTCGGCGGCGCCCAACACCCAGGCGCCTGGCTTCACGTACAACAATCCGCAGCCTTTCGTGGGCCAGCGTCTGGGCGCCCCTTACTCCTTCGACGAAGTCAAATCGCAACGTCTTGACCTTGAATACAAGCTGGGCAGCCACACCATCCGCGGTGGTATCGACAACAACAAGCTCTCCTCTGCCGGCGCCGGCGAAGAGACGGCAGGCCACTTCACCTGGGTTTACGGCCACAGCGATACGCCCACCCAGCCGACCACCCTGAACGGCACTCAGGGCGTCATCATCGCCAACGGCGGCGGCCTCGGCCCGCAGGGTTACTATGTCTACCGCAGCATCTTCTCCGACATCACGGCGGCGTATTCGGACCAGTCGGCCCAGTACCTGGAAGACCGCTGGCAGGTCAACAAGAACCTCCTGGTGACGGTCGGTATCCGCGACGAGCAGTACAAGAACCGTAATGGCGACGGTATCACCTTCCTGAAAGTGGATAACCAGATCAATCCCCGCGTGTCGGCATCCTGGGACGTCAATGGCGACTCCAGCCTGAAGGTATACGGCAGCGCCGGCCGCTATTCGATCCAGATCCCGACCCACGTGGCCGTGCGCGGCGCCAGCCGTTCGACCCTGACCCGCGAATATTTCACGTACTCGGGCGTGGCCGCCGACGGACAGCCGACCGGCCTGAACAACCTGACCGGCGTGACCTCGTCGGATAACGAACTGGGCCAGGAAAAGCTGTACCAGACGGTGTCGGCGCAAAACATCAAGCCGAGCTTCCAGGATGAAATCACGCTGGGTTTTGAAAAGTCCATGTCGCCCACCCTGAACGTGGGCGCCAAGTTCACCTACCGCACCCTGCGTTCGACCATTGATGACTTCTGCGACCAGCGTCCCTTCGACGCCTATGCAGCGGCCCACAACATCGACGAATCGAACTGGGGCGGCTTTACCTGCGCCTCCATCAACCCTGGCGAGAGCAATAATTTCCTGGTCGATTATTCCGGCACCGGCAAGAACTTCACGCCTGTGACCCTGACCGCCAAGGACATGGGCTTTGAAAAGGCTTCGCGCATCTACAAGGCGCTCGACGTGTTTGCCGAGCATCCCTTGCGTGACGGCTGGTATGGCCGGGTCAACTACACCCTGTCGCGCAGCAAGGGCAATACGGAAGGCCAGACCCTGTCCGCCGTGGCCCAGACCGACGTCGCCGCCACCGAGACCTGGGACCACCGCGAGCTGATGGAGTACGCCAACGGCCTACTGCCCAACGACCGTCTGCATCAGATCAAGGCCTACGGTTTCTGGGAATTCATGCCGCAATGGACAGTGGGCGGCAACTTCCTCGCCGCCTCGGGCCAGCCCATCACCTGCCTGGGCAACTACCCCGAGGCGCTGCAAACGGCGGGCTTCCCCGACTACGGTTCGGCTTACCACTACTGCGGCGGCCCTGCCGGCGCCAACCCACCATCGCCGCAGGGCAGCGCCGGCCGCCTGCCTTGGGACGTTCGGCTTGACATGGACCTCGTCTACAAGCCCAACGCCATCAAGGGCCTGGCGCTCAAGGTCGACGTGTTCAACATCTTCAACAAGCAGACCGTGCAGCAGATCGACCAGACCTACAACACCGACACGGGTTCCATTTCGCCCACCTACGGTACGCCCGGTCCCTTCGTCGGCTACACCCAGGGTCGCAGTGTGAAGTTCACGGTGGAGTACAACCACCGGTTTTGATCGATCACCCAAAAGTGGAAACCTACTTTTGGGTGGGGCTGAAGCGTGAGGTTTGCGGGCAAGCCCGCAAACCTCAGTGATTAGAACCGGCTTAGCTGCGCAGGGCCAGTCAGCTAAAAATCACTGGCGGAGCCAGATGATTTTTAGAGCAAGGGCCACGCTTAGACAATAAATGCGGAAAAAGCCCGGAAGCTTGCGCTTCCGGGCTTTTTTATTCGCTCTTCAGTCTGGAAATCATCTGGCTCCGCCAGTGATTTCCATCACTTCAAGCCACGCAAAAGTAGGGGTGCACTTTTGCGTGATTTACTTGAACTTGACGCCGGCGCTGACATACACAAAACGGCCGCGGGGGTCGTATTGGTTGATGTCGTAGCCGGACTGGAACTGGTTCGTGACTGCCGTGCCGATGGTGTCGGGCTGGCGGTTGAACAGGTTCTTCACGCCGAGGGCCAGGGTGACGTTCTGGAAGCCCTTGTAGGTGATGTTGCCGTCGAAGATGGATTCACGGGAGATGAACACTTTGTTGTCGTTCAAGTCGTGGCCCACCTGGTAGCCGCTGCGGAAGTTCTGGATCAGCGTGGTGGCCCATGGACCGGTGGTCCAGGTGCCGGCCAGCTGGTGCTTCCAGCGCAGGATCACGCCGCCGTTCTGGGCGCCGATGACGGGATCGCCGTTGCCGTCGACCATGGTGCCGACCTTGTGCGAGATGACGCCGCCGGGGCTGGTCTGGTCGAACTTGTCCATGTAGGTGCCGTTCAAGTTCAAGTCGAGGCGACCGAAATTGAAGTTGCCGCGCCAGGTGGCGAAGAAGTCGATGCCCTGGACGTTGGCGTTGCCGGTGTTGGCCAGCACGGAACGGATGCCCGTCACATCATCGCCGCGCAAGGTCACCAGGCCCTGATAGGCCGGGTCGCCGGCGCGGAAGCGCGAGACGATTTCCTGGGCCGATGGGGTGGCCAGAATGTTGCGGATGTTGATGTTGAAGAAGTCCAGGCCGATGCTCGAGGACGTCGTCGGCTGCCACACGGTACCGAAGGAGTACTGCTTCGATTTCTCGGGCTGCAGGTCGGGGTTGCCGCCGGTCAGCGCGTTCACTTGCAGGCCGGTCTGGCCCGTCTTCGGATCGTTGAACGACTCGGAAGTGCCGATGGTCTGCGGGGTCCACAGGTCGACCAGGGTCGGCGCGCGGAAGCCGGTGCCGTAGGATGCGCGGAACAGCAGCGACTTGACGGGCTGCCAGCGCAGGCTGGCTTTGTAGTTGGCCGAGTTGCCGACGTCGTTGTACTTGTCGTCGCGCACTGCCACGTTCGCTTCAAGGGTCTTCAGGAGCGGTACGTTCAACTCACCGAAGGCCGAGTTGACCACACGGCTGCGGTCGATGGGCACCACCGAGCCGCCCAGACCGGAGATGTCGCCCGACTGGTAGGCGGCACCGGGGTTGGTGATGTAGGTTTCGCGGCGCGATTGCAGGCCCAGGGCGTACTGCGGCGTGATGTTGCCCAGCTTGAAGAAGTCGCCCGAGATCTTGGCGTCGAAAGCGTCGCTGGTCGATTTGGCGGTCAGGAAGTCACCGGTGAAGGCAGCCGTCTGCAGCTGGCTGGCCAGGGCGCCGGTCTGCACGCCGCCCGCTGCCCACGGGTTCCAGTTGTTGGCCGGGTTATTGATGATGTTGGCGTAGGCCACTTGCGAGAAGTAACCGGTGCCAACCGAGCTGGTCAGCTTCGATTCGTTGTGGCTCAGGGCCACTTCGTAGTCCTGCTCGGCCACGGTGCCCTTGGCGCCGACCACGATGCGCGACTGCTTGCCCAGGTCGATGTTTTGGCGAGGGCCGAAGTCCTGGACGCGCTCGGTGATGGCCAGCGGCTTGCCGATCAGCGAGCTGAAGCCATGCGATTGCAGATAGGGCACGGCGATCGACTGGTAAGCCGGGTTGCTGGGGTAGAGCAGCAGGCCGGCCGGCACGCCCTGGGCGGCGAAGGCGTTGTCCGACTCAAAGAAGTCGGTGCGCGCAGGCGAGCCCTGGTAGGTCTGGGTGACCCGGCTTTCCGAATACAGCACGTCGGCGAACAGGGAGGTGTTCGCGTTCAGTGCGTAGTTCAGGTTGGTGGTCAGGTTGATCAGTTCACGGTCCGGGGTCAGGCCGACCACGGGTGCACTGTCGTAGATGCAATAAGGCAGGCCTTTTTTGCCGGTCAGATTGCTCATGCCGATCTGGGCGCAATTGCCAGCCAGCGGGTTGCCGTAGGTGCTGGGGTTGGTGGTCAGATTGTCGTCCGGACCCACGCCTGGCGTGAAGGAACCCTGGATGTTGCCGGTACCGGTGGCGCTGCCGCTGTAGTAGGGCTTTTTGGTCGAGGTGGCCGCGTAATCGCGGTCACGGCCGAACAGGGCCTTTTCTTTTTCGTAGGAGGCCGAAGCGACGATGTTAAGCTTGTCGGTGTTGAAGCCGCCGGCGATCGAGGCCTTGCGGTTGTCGCCGCCACCGCTGGCGGTGGGCTGGCCGTAGCCGGCGTTCAATTCGACGCCTTCCATTTTCTTGGTCAGAATAAAATTGACCACGCCGGCCACGGCATCGCTGCCGTACACGCCCGAGGCGCCATCCTTGAGGACTTCGACGCGCTCGATGGCCGACAGGGGAATGGCGTTGACGTTGACGGAGCTGCCGTCGCTGCCGGCAAAGGCGGCCAGGCGGCGTCCGTTGACCAGCACCAGGGTACGGGCCGAACCGAGGCCGCGCAGGGAGATGGACGACAGGCCGCCCGTGCTGGTGCCGGCGCCGGTGGCGTTCACGGTCGAGCCGGCCGACGAGAAGGCGGCGATCGACTGCAGCAATTCTTCGGTGCTGGTCGCGCCCGTGCGGGCGATGTCGGCCTTGCTGATCAACTGGACGGGCAGGGCGGTCTCAGCGTCGACGCGCTTGACCGACGAACCGGTGATTTCGACGCGCTGGATCGGACCAGCCGCTTCTTGTGCCATGGCAGCCTGGGTGGCGAACCCCAGACCGACCGCCACGCTGCCCGAAAACATCAGGCGCAACGAGCGTGACAAAACTGTTTCCATCATTTTTACAACTCCTCTTGAACTATTCTTGGCGCAACGTGTAAACGCCGCGACCGTGCGGGTAAAGCATGCGGCCCGGCATGACACCACCCCGCCAACAGCCCGGTCAAGGGCGCGCAAAATACGTACGCCCGGATACAACGGGAATGTATCGGTGGCGTGCGCACCTTGACACGGGCAAGTAGCGCCCGCGACTGTAGGGATACTTTGAATTATGGTTAACTATTTCTAGCTAGATATAGCTGCAAGGCAATTACATTTGTTACAATATGTTACATTGTAACGAAGCGGTTGGAAATAGCGTTTTATTACTTGCCTATGCTGCATTGCACAGCAGACTGGCGTAAAAAAGCCGGGACGGGCCCGGCTTCGGTGCTAGGGCGGAACCGGCGGCTCAGCCGGTCATTGCCATCGCCACGGCTTCCGCCACCTTGATGCCATCGACCGCGGCGGACAGGATGCCGCCCGCGTAGCCGGCCCCTTCGCCGGCGGGAAACAGCCCGCGCGTATTCAAACTTTGCAAGTCGTCGTCGCGCCGCTTGATACGGATCGGCGAAGAGGTGCGCGTCTCCACGCCGGTCAGCAGGGCGTCGGCATGAAAGTATCCCTTGATCTGTTTGTCGAAGGCGGGGAAGGCTTCGCGCATGGCCGTGATCGCATACTCCGGCAGGGCGCCGGCCAGGTCGGTCAGGTGCACCGCCGGGGTGTAGGAGGGCACCACGCTGCCGAAGGCGGTGGAGGCGCGGCCCGCCACGAAATCGCCCATCAATTGGCCTGGTGCATCGTAGGTGCTCCCGCCCAGCGCGAAGGCGCCTTCTTCCAGTTTGCGCTGCAGTGCGATACCGGCCAGCGGGTGGCCCGGATAGTCGGCCGGGGTGATGCCGACCACGATGGCGCTGTTGGCGTTTCGCTCGTTACGCGAATACTGGCTCATGCCGTTGGTGACGACACGGCCCGGTTCGGATGCGGCGGCGACCACGGTGCCGCCCGGGCACATGCAAAAGCTGTAGACGGAGCGGCCGTTGCTGGCGTGGTGCACCAGCTTGTAATCGGCCGCGCCGAGAATCTTGTTGCCCGCATTCGGTCCGAAGCGGCAGACGTCGATCAGGGACTGGGGGTGCTCGACGCGAAAGCCCACCGAAAACGGTTTGGCTTCGATGTAGACGCCCCGTTCGTACAGCATCTCGAAGGTGTCGCGGGCGCTGTGGCCGATCGCCAGCACCAGGTGGCGGGTGGCGATGCGCTCGCCATCGGCCAGCACCACGGCGCGTACCTGGCCCTGCTCGGCGCCGGCGGCGCGTTCGATTTCCACATCCGTCACCTTGCTGGAAAAGCGGTACTCGCCACCCAGCGCGATGATGGTCTCGCGCATTTGCTCGACCATCTTGACGAGGCGGAAGGTACCGATGTGGGGCTTGCTCACGTACAGGATTTCTTCCGGCGCCCCGGCCTTGACGAATTCCATCAGCACTTTCCTGCCGTAGTGCTTGGGGTCCTTGATCTGGCTATACAACTTGCCGTCGGAAAAAGTGCCGGCGCCTCCTTCGCCGAACTGCACATTCGACTCCGGATTGAGCACCCGCTTGCGCCAGAAGCCAAAGGTATCGACGGTGCGCTCGCGCACCTGCTTGCCCCGCTCCAGGATCAGGGGCCGCAAACCCATTTGCGCCAGCACCAGCGCCACGAACAGGCCGCACGGCCCCGTACCCACCACCACCGGACGCTCGCCCGTGTGGTGGCCCGCCGCGCGGGCGCCGCCGGCGACGAACTGGTAGCTGATGTCGGGGGAGGGCATGACGTGGGCATCGTGCTTCAGGCGGGCCAGCACGGCCGCCTCGTTGCGCACTGCGACGTCCACCGAATAGATCAGGACGATGGCGGTTTTTTTGCGGGCGTCGTAGCTTCGTTTGAACACCGTGAGCGCGCGCAGGTCGGCATCGGCGATGCCGAGACGGGCCAGAACAGCGGTGCGTAAAGCCGGTTCGGCGTGATCGAGCGGGAGCTTCAGTTCGTTAATTCGCAGCATGGGGAAAAGATAAATATCACAGCACAAAGGGCGCCATTTTACCCGACGCCGGCGCTCCGCTGCGCGTAGGGCGACGCCGCCAAGCTACACAAATTGTCGATTGTCCCGGCGCTTACCCAAGCAGCAGTCTGGAAACTGTCAGCAAGCGCTGCAAACGGCGTCGAACCCCGGCAATTTTGGCGAAGCGTGACTCCAAACGTGTCAGAAACCGCTGCTGAAATGTGCTGCGATGCACCATCCGCAAGCATTGCGATATCGTCGTTTTTGTGTGCGAATTTTAACTGTTGTTTATATGCACGTGACCGTGGGCGGAATATTGACACCAATTCATCCGGCGTGGTTCCATGTACAACTTAAATATTGTTGATTCGATTCAAACGATGTTTATGATTTCGTCATTTTGACGGGCAGTTGAGTAGTAGTGGGGAATAACTCTGTTTCACCGTGATTTAAACGTAACCTTTACCCAAGCATCACCACAAGCGATGCTTCAAAACAATTAGGAAATCACATGTTTAGAAAAACTGTTGTAGCACATGCCTTGACGATCGCCTTCAGCGCCGCCGCTGTCAGCGTGATGTCGATGGCGCCCGCGATGGCGCAATCGAACGCCTCGGGTAACGTGTACGGTAAGCTTGCTCCAGGTGCCGCCACTTCCGTGGTCATCAAGAGCCTTGACACCAACCAGACCCGTACCGTGCCGGTCGACGCTGGCGGTGCCTTTTCCGCTTCGGCGCTGCCAATCGGCCGCTACACCGTTACCCCTCTGAAGGGTTCGACCGCTGGTGCGCCCACCACCGTTGAAGTGCTCGCAGGCCAGGGCGTGGAAGCAGCATTCTCCGAGCCAGGTATCCAGACCGTGCAAGTGAATGCACGCCGCACCCGTATCGACATTTCCTCCGCCAACAACGGCGCGACCTTCACTGCCCGTGAACTGTCCAAGCTGCCGATCCAGCAGAACGTCGACGCCATCATCCAGTTGGCACCGAACACCACCCGTGCCGACTCCCGTTACGCTGGCGGCGCCAGCTTCGCCGGCGGCGGCGCTTCGGAAAATGCTTACTACATCAACGGTTTCCCTGTTACCAATCCGCTGACCCAGCTGGGCGCGTCGGAACTGCCGTTTGGCGCTATCGCCCAGGCCCAGATCCTGACCGGCGGTTTCGGTGCTGAATTCGGCCGTTCGGTCGGCGGTGTGGTCAACATCACCACCAAGTCCGGTACCAACAACTGGGAAATCGGCGCATCGGCCAACGTCGAGCCAAACTCCCTGCGCGCCAAGACGGTCGACCTGTACTACCCTGCCCACACCATCAACAACGCTTCGACTGACGGCACCTTGTACCGCCGCCGTTCGGAAAACTCGCAGAGCCGCACCCAAGTGGGCGCTTACCTGTCGGGCCCGATCGTTCAGGACAAGCTGTTCATGTTCGTGTCGGCTGAAACCACCCGTACCGACACCAAGGGCACCGATGCCGCCAACGGCGTGCGTATCGGCGGCTCGGCAGCTGGCGGCTGGAACGAGTCGACCCGGAAAGTTGACCGCTACTTCGCCAAGTTCGATTGGAACATCACCGACAATCACCGTCTGGAAGCGTCGTTTATCGGCGATACCCCGAACGTCAATACCAATTACAGCGGCTACAGCTATGCGACCACCGCACCGTACACCGGCACTCGTAACGGCATCGTTTCTTCCAGCAAGAAAGAATCAAACGTCGCCGACAACGGCGCTGAAGTCCAGATCCTGAAGTACACCGGTAACCTGACCGATGCCTTCACGGTCCAGGCCCTGTACGGCCAGTCGAAGTCGAAGCACGTCAACGAGTTCAGCGGCTACAACCCAACGCTGTTCGCCACGACCTTCGACCCATCGGTACAGGCCCCTGGCATCAACTACGTCAACAAGCAGAGCATCCAGACCGCCACCGGCAACGTCTTGCCTGACGGCGCCAAGGACAAGATCGAATCGTTCCGCCTCGACCTCGAGTACAAGCTGGGTGACCACACCATCCGTTTCGGTCTGGACAACAACAAGCTGTCTTCGCTTAATGCTGGTGAGTCTGCAATCGGCGGCGGTACCTGGGCCTACGCTAAGAACACCGACCCCAACGCTTCGTTCGACCTGGGCGGCGGCGTGATCTCCAAAGGTCCCGGCACCACCTCTAGCCCGCTGGGCCAGCAAGGTTATTATGTGACCAAGAACCTGTTCACGGACGTGACCAACGCCTACTCGAACCAGAACGCGCAGTACCTGGAAGACAAATGGCAGATCACCAAGAACCTGCTGATCACGCCAGGCGTGCGTATGGAAGCCTTTGACAACCAGAACGGCGACCACGTCAAGTATCTGGAACAGAAGCACCAGATCGCTCCACGTCTGGCAGTGGTGTGGGACGTCAACGGCGATGCCTCGACCAAGGTGTTTGGTAGCGCCGGCCGTTACCACCTGCAGATCCCGACTCACCTGGCAGTGCGCGGTGCTGGCCGTTCGACCTTCACGTCCCAGGCATTTGCCTACACCGGCGTGGATCCCAACACGGGCGCGCCAACCGGTCTGATCCAGCTGTCCGAGCCATCGTCGAGCAACAACGAGTACGGCCAGGCCAAAGAGCCAAAGACCCTGTCGGCGGTCGACCTGAAGCCAACCTACCAGGATGAAATCACCCTGGGATTCGAAAAGGCCTTCTCGCCTTCGCTGAACTTCGGCGTGAAAGGTACCTACCGCAAGCTGCGTTCGACCATCGACGATTTCTGCGATCCACGTCCGTTCGAGAAGTACGCTGCTGACAACAAGATTGACACCAGCAACTGGGGTGGCTTTGGCTGCGCCAACTTCAACCCAGGCGAAGCCAACTCCTTCTACGTCGACTACAGCGGCTCGACCAACAACGGCGGTACCGCCAAGAATCTGACCTTGGTCAAGTTCTCGGCAGCCGATCTGGGCTTCCCGAAAGCTGAGCGTCTCTACAAGGCAGTCGACGTATTTGCCGAGCACCCGCTGCGTAACGGCTGGTACGGCAAGGTCAACTACACCTGGTCGCGCAGCACCGGCAACACCGAAGGCCAGACCCTGTCTGACGTGGGCCAGACCGACGTTGCAGCCACCCAGACCTGGGACTACAAAGAGCTGATGATCGGCGCCAACGGCTTGCTGCCGAACGACCGCGAGCACCAGGTCAAGGCCTATGGCTTCTACGAGCTGACCCCTGAGTGGACCATCGGCGCCAACGCCCTGGCCGCTTCCGGCCGTCCTCGCAGCTGCGTCGGCCGCTACCTGTTCGACGGTACGACGCCGAACTACAGCAACGGTCCTCACTACTGCGGTGGGCTGACCCCAGCAACGAACGTGCTGACCCCACGTGGCACCCTGGGCCGTCTGCCTTGGGACACTCGTCTGGACATGAACATCGTGTACCGTCCAGCAATGGTGGCTGGCCTGGCTCTGAAGGCCGACGTATTCAACATCTTCGACAAGCAAGTCACGCAAAACGTGGAAGAGCGTTGGAACAACGGCAATGGCCCACGTACCACCTACGGCCGCACCCTGTCGACGACGACGCCGCGTTATGTTCGTCTGAGCGCCGAGTACATCCACAAGTTCTAATTGGTGGATTGAACTTTCCGAAAGCCCGCAGCGCTCGCGCTGTGGGCTTTTTTTGCTTGTTGATGTTATATCTTAAATAATGTTTTCTTTTCGGAGGCGATGTGAAACGATCGATACTAGTAGGGTTGATCTGCCTGATGTCCGTCACCGCTCACGCCGGCCCTGGCGATCTGGAACGTGGCATCAAGGCCTGGGAGCAGCGCGACTTCGCTACTGCGGTCACGGTACTGACCCCGCTGGCCAACGGCGGCAATGCCGAGGCGCAGTTGCTGTTGGGTGAGATGGCGGGCTACGGCGAAGGCTTGCCGGAAGACCTGACAGTGGCGGAGCGCTGGCTGAAGCAGGCCAAGGCGGGCGGCAACAAGGACGCTGACGAATCGTTGGCGACGATCCGCCAGCGCGCCACCCGCAAGGATGAGATTGCGCGTTACATGGTAACTGCTGCAACGGTGCCCACCCTGTCCAGCTTTGGCTGCGCGATGCCTGCCTTTCCCGAGTTTTCCGCTACCCAGGTCGAGATCAAGGCCGTCAGTGCCAAAGCCGGTGAATGGCGCGATTGCTACGGCCGCTACGGCGCCTCGCTGGGCAGCCTGTCCGCCACTGCGCCAGCCGACTTGGCCAAGCTGATGAATATGAGTGAACTCGAACAGGTCCGACAGACGCGCCAGCAAGCCCTGGCGGCAGCGACGACGGCCGCCAACAACGACGCCGCAGCGTTCGGCAAAGCCTACGAGGTCTGGTTCGCGAAAACCAAACAGCACTCTGACAGCATGGACAAGGTCACGCGCGACGAATCGAACCGCCGCCAGCGGGAAATCGAGGACGTCACCATGCGGGCGCGGCAAGCGATGGACGCTGCCAAGGCCGGCAAGTAGGGAAGGCGGGCCGCGTTATCGGGCTATTTGCCTTCCCAGAGGGCATTCAGGGTCGCCAGCGCCACCAGGGCCGCTGTTTCGGTACGCAGGATGCGCGGCCCCATCGCCACCGCGATGGCGCCGCTTGCCAGCGCCGCCGTTTCTTCTTCCTCGTCGAAACCGCCTTCCGGCCCCACCATCAGCGCCAGCGGCCGGGGCGTGTTCTGCTGCGCCCATTGCCCTAGAGACAAGGTGCCGCGTGGCGAGAGCAGCAGGCGGGCCAGGGTCTGACTGTGCTGATTGAACGCATTAAAAGCCATCAAGGGAGCGATGGCGGGCAGGCGGTTTCGTCCGCATTGTTCCGCCGCAGCCACACTGACTGCCTGCCAATGGGCCAAGCGCTTGTCGGCCCGCTCGCCAGCCAGCCGCACCACACAGCGGCGCGCCGCGAGCGGGGCAATGGCGGCGGCCCCCAGTTCCACCGCCTTTTCAATGATCCAGTCCATTTTCGTGCTCTCCGGCAGGGCCTGCGCCACTGTGACGTGGTAGGGCAATTCGGCCTCGCGCGCGTCGAAGGCGCCGACCAAAGCGGTCGCATGGCGCTTGCCGACTTCCAGCAAGGCTGCGGCATACTCGCCTCCCGTGCCATCGAACAAGGTCAAGGGGGCGCCCGCATCCAAGCGCACCACCCGTACGTGGTGGGCCACCGCCTCCGGCAGGTCGATGACGGCGCCGCTGGTCAATGGTTGGGGACAGTAAAAGTGGGGCATGCAGGGTTCTTCGATGAGTGGAAAGTTGAGCCGCATTTTAAGGCGCAGCCCCTGCCTCTGGTAAAATAGTTGGCTACGCTGTACCCGCCGCCGCCGTCTGCGCGGCATGCACGCCCTGACGACTTCACCTTTCGACCCATGAAACCTATGCACACCACCACAAGAATGGCCAACGCGATCCGCGCGCTGGCAATGGACGCAGTTCAAAAAGCCAATTCCGGCCATCCAGGCATGCCGATGGGCATGGCGGAAATCGCCGTGGCCTTGTGGGATGGGCACTATAAACACAATCCAGCCAACCCCAAGTGGGCCAATCGCGACCGGTTTCTCTTGTCGAACGGGCACGGCTCGATGCTGCATTATTCCCTGCTGCATCTGTCCGGCTACGACGTCACCATGGATGACCTGAAAGGTTTCAGGCAGCTGCACTCGA
>JACXTT010007242.1_pt1 | contig 15674 bp, 10 predicted proteins | sample 9270951 | NCBI WGS metagenome assembly JACXTT01 (sample SAMN15532306, study PRJNA645909) | rock metagenome | isolation source: weathered quartz diorite | place: Puerto Rico | collected 2017-06-21 | reverse complement strand
CCCGCCCCGGGGGGGGGGCTCAGGCCCAGACGCGGCCCACGGCCCAGCGGGGGGACCCGGGCGGTTGGCCGGATCGGCATCACCCCCGCTGCCTCGCCGATCCGAGGGGGCGAAGGAGCTCCGCCTCCTCTAATGTCGTGACGCCGAGACGGCGGGCGTCGTCGGCCTTGCTGCCGGGATCTCGGCCGACGACGACGTAGTCGGTCTTGCGGGATACCGACCCCGTGACCCGCCCGCCGAGGCGGACGATCCGCGCCTTGGCGTCGTCCCGCGAAAGCCCATCCAGCGTGCCGGTGAGGACGAAGCTCTTGCCGCCGAGCGGTTTCGGCCCCATGGCGACGCCGGCCTCTTCGAGTGCGACGCCCACCTCCCGCAGCCGCTCGAGGACGAGCCGGTTAGCGGCCTGGTCGAAGAAGAGCCGGACGGACGCCGCGATGCGGGGCCCCACGCCGTGAACCTCGCCGATCTCGGCCTCGGTCGCGGACACGAGCCGGTTGGCGTGCCCGAAGTGCTCGGCCAAGAGGCGCGCCAGCCGCTCGCCGACGTACCGGATCCCGAGGGCGTAGAGAAGCCGGGCGAGGCCGCGGGTCTTCGAGGCCTGGATAGCGCTGACGAGATTCGTCGCCGACTTCTCGGCCAGGCGCTCGAGCCCTGCGAGCCGGGCGACCGTCAGCGTGTAAAGCCCGGCGAAGTCCCGGACGAGCCCGCCCTCGACCAGCTGCTCGATGGCGGCCTCGCCGAGGTGCTCGATATCCATCGCCCCGCGCGAGCCGTAGTGGAACAGGGCCTCCTTGAGCCGTGCCGGACACGCGGCGTTCGAGCAGCGGACGACGACCTCGCCCTCGGGACGCGACGCGACGGAGCCGCAGACGGGGCAGCGGTCCGGGAAGACGAACCGCTCGGCGTCGGGCGATCGCTTTTCGAGGATGACCCGGACGATGCGGGGAATCACGTCACCGGCCCGCTCGACGAGGACGGTGTCTCCGACGCGGACGTCGAGTCGCTCGATCTCGTCGGCGTTGTGGAGGGTCGCCCGGCTGATGGTGGCCCCCGCGATCCGCACCGGGTCCAGCTCCGCCGAGGGTGTCAGGGCTCCCGTCCGGCCGACGTTGACCGTAATACGCTGGACGACCGACAGCGCCTGCTGCGCTGGGAACTTGTAGGCGATCGCCCACCGCGGGTGGTGGGCGGTGGCACCGAGCTGGCGCTGCTGATCCAGGCTGTCCACCTTCACGACCACGCCGTCGGCGTCGTAGCCAAGCCGCTCGCGCTCCCCCTCCAGGGCCTCGCAGTAGGCCCAGACCTCGTCGAGCGTGGCGCAGCGCCGGCTCCGGAGGTTTGTCTTGAGCCCAGCTTCGCGGAGCCCGGCCAGGACCTCTCCGTGGCTCCCGAACGGATAGGGCTCGGCGTGGCTCAGCTGGTAGACGTACATGTCGAGGGGGCGGCGCCCGGTGACGCTGGGATCCTTCTGGCGCAGGGATCCGGCCGCGGCGTTGCGCGGGTTCGCGAAGGGCGCCTCGCCGGCGGCCTCCAGCTCCCCGTTCAGGCGCTCGAACGCCGCGTGGCTCATGAAAACCTCGCCCCGAATCTCGACTGTCCCGCGCTCGGCGAGCGGCCCCTCGAGCCGGAGCGGAATCGAGCGGATCGTGCGCATGTTCGCCGTGACGTCCTCGCCCATCCGGCCGTCACCGCGCGTGGCGCCACGGACGAACCGCCCGCCCTCGTAGAGCAGGGCGATTCCCAGTCCGTCCACCTTGGGCTCGCAGACGTAGGCGAAGCGCGCCCCGGGCAGCGCGCGGCCGAGGCGCGCCTCAAACTCCGCGAGGTCGGCGCGGCTCGTCGCGTTGTCGAGGCTGAGCATCGCCACCTTGTGCTCCACGGCGGCGAAGCTCTCGGCCACCTGCCCGGAGACCCGCTGGGTCGGCGAATCGGCGGTGACCAGCTCGGGATTCGCGACTTCCAGCGCCCGCAGCTCCTTGAGTAGCGCGTCGTACTCCGCGTCGGAGATCTCGGGGCGATCGAGGACGTAGTAGCGGTGGTCGTGATGGGCGATCCGCCGTCGGAGCTCGGCGATGCGCGACCCGAACCCGGATGACCCCGTCACATCGCTGAGGATAGCACGCGCTGGGAGTCAGGGGCTCGCCTGTCCGGCCACCTCCGTCGGGCCGCCCGGGAACGCGACGAGGAGTGTCGCCACGCCGAGCCCGACGGCGAGCCACAGCGTGACCGCCCGGACGAGGAGCGTGGCCGCCGCCGCCGTTGGGAGCGCGGTCCCCAGGCTGGCGAGGAGGCCCGTCAGGCTCCCCTCCGCCACGCCGAGGCCGCCGGGGAGCATCGACACCGCGCCGGCCAGCGAGGCGAAGGCGTAGAGGAATGTGGCTTCCCGCAGGGAGGGAGTGGCGTCGAACCCGCGGAGCACCAGGTGGAAGGCGAGGCACTCGAAGAACCAGGAGACCACCGACAGGAGGACCGCGATGCCGAGCGTGCCCGGGCCGAGGAGTGCACGCCCCGAGCGCAAGAACAGGCGCAGGGGCTCGACCACACGCGCGGCAAGGGCGCGCTCTGGGAGGAGGCGGTGACCGAACCGCGCGAGCCCGGGAGCCCGCAGGACGACGACGGCCAGGGCCAGCAGGACCGCGAGGCCACCCAGGAGGAGGACGCCGTGCGGTAGGGCGGTGGCACCGAGGGCGCTCAGGACCAGGAGCCCCCCGACGTCGGTCAGCCGCTCCGCCATCACGACCGACGCCGTCCGGCTGATCTCGGTGCCGACCAGGCTCCGTACGAGGAGCGCCTTGAGCACTTCCCCGAACTTGCCCGGCGAGATGGCCATCGTGAAGCCCCCGAGGAAAACGAGAGCGCTCTGGCCCGCGTCGAGCGGGATCTGCAGGCGGCCGACGTAGAAGTGCCACTTGGCGAAGCGGAGGCTCCAGTTGATCAGCACCGCCGCGAGCACGAGCGGGAGCAGGGCCCACCGGAAGCGTCCGAGGGCTTGGAGCGTGGCCGGCAGGTTCGCGGCCAGTGCGAGCCCGAGCGCCACCGCCCCCCCCAGGGCGGCCGCGAGGGTCACGTGGCGGACGAGCCGGGGGGCCGACACGAGTGAGGATTAGAGCATTCGCCCCCCCTGCCGTCAACGGTCTGCCGGGTCGGCCGACCCTCGCTCGCGCTCGCCGCTCACCACCCGCTAGACCCAACCAGGCCGTACCCGGAATGTCGCTCTGCGGTCCCGGGACTGCCAGATTTTGCACTGTAATGGTTTCCCGACCCTCTCTCCGGTGAGCCGGCCGCTCCGCGCGTGCGTATCGTGTTATTGGCTACTTGGGCTGGCCGTGCATCCGGGGTGGGCGGATCTCCACGACCTGGCACGAGTTGTGCTCCGTTTCCACGGACTGTGACACAGGTGAGGCCGACGCCCGGGGAGCAGACGGCTCACTCGGTGGTCCCGCTAGTGCTCGTCGCCGACGATGACGCCATGATCCGTGAGCTCATCTGCGATGCGCTGACCGACGCGGGCCTTCGGACCCTCACGGCCGTCGACGGTGAGGAAGCCCTCGCGCTCGTCGAGCTCCACCAGCCGAGCGTCCTCGTCCTGGACATCATGATGCCGAAGATGAACGGGTACGCCGTCCTGACGCGCCTGCGGGGTCGCGCGGCCACGGCGGGAATCCCGGTGATCATCCTGACGGGCGAGACCGACCCTCTGTGTCAAGCGCTCAGCGCAAGACTGGGGGCGGTCGTTCACCTGACGAAGCCGTTCTACCCGACAGAGCTGACCGCCGCCGTCAGGCAGGTCCTGGAGGGGCGCGCCGGCTGATCCGACCGGACCCGCGCGAGGAGTTCGCCGGGTCCGCGGCCTTCTGCTACGAAGACCCGCGGAGTCGGTCGAGGAGCGCCTGGACACTCGCCGCGGCGGAGCCCCGCTCCTGCAGCAACGCCGCGTGCCGCTCGGCCAGCTCCCGAAGAGCGCTCGCGGTGGCCTCGAATTCGAGGCGCATGGCGGTGTGGGCCACGCGCAGCTCCTCCAGCGTGCGGGTGTTGTGCTCGTTCCGTAACTCGAGAAGGCTCATGTGCTCCGCGTAGCTCTCGTGCTCCCGGGGCAGCTCCTCGTGAGTGGGGCGGCGCGTGCCGCTTGCGTCCGAGTCGAGAGCCGCCTCGTCCGTGGTGCCATCGTATGCCCGAGACAGTGCCCGCTCGAACGCGACGTGGGTCGATGTCAGGATCCGGATCGAGTATCCCGTCGCCACCTCGAGCAGGTCGATGACCCTGATGGCCGTGGGATCATCCAGCGCGACCGTGAGTGTGTCGCCGCGCCGAGCGACCGGGATCACCCGGTGCTTCAGGGCCGCGGCCTTGGTCATGAGCGACGCGACTTGATCGTCGATCGCGATCGTGTCGAGATCGACGAAGGTCACGTCGTGCTGGTAGGCGAGCGCCTTCTTCAGGCGCTCCTCGGTGACGAAGTCGAGCTTCGTGAGGGCTTCCCCCAGTCGGATGCCGGACTGCTGCTCGAGGCGCAGCGCCGCGTCGAGCTGCTCCTCGGTGATGGTTTCCGTGTCCACCAGGATGTCGCCGAGCCGGTCCCGCTTTCGCCGAGCCCGGCCCGTGGAAGGCGTCCGCTCCGACGGAGGGACCGACGTCAGGGCCGTAGACGAGCGCCCGCCGGGTACCTCACTCGGCGTGCCCTGACGGCCCGGAGCGGGGACCGGTCCTGTCTCGCGGTGACCCTGCTGCTTTGGGGTGGCGCCGAGGCTGCCCATATCGAACCTCGCTTTCGTTGAGAGATTCGCGGACCGGGAGAGCGTAGCAAGCCCCGTGCCTGGCGGGATAAGAGGGGCCGCCCCTGGGAAATCAGGTGCATCCGCAAGCCGATCTGCGAGCGGGCCAAGAGCCTCGGGACCTGCAAGGAAGAATTCCCCTCGGGTGTCAAGCAAGATGCCGATGCCGCCCGGTCGGTCCCGCCGGCGCCATTTCTCAGATGTGGCAAGAGCGTTGCACGATAGAGTCCAATAGCATTACTGCACAATCCAGTACACGAGAACGGAAGGGATACCTCACTCGTGACGACGTCGTCCTCTCCTCGACCGAGCGAGCCCATCTCGACGCCGGCGCTCCATCGTCGCCTCATCCTCATCTATGTCCGGGCGTTGGTGGTGGACGTCGTGGGAAGCACGGCGCTGCTCGGTCTCGGGCTCGATCTCACGTCGAGCCGGGTCGTGGTCGGACTCGGGCTCATCGCCTCCCTGGCCCTCTTGACGACCATCGTCGCCGACGTCGTGACGATCCGCATTCATTTTCGCCCCATCAGTGTGTTCCTGGGGACCGGGGCGGACGGAGCCAGCCAGGGGGCGGCCACGGCCGCTCTCGTCAGGGCCATCAACCTGCCCACGCTGACCGTGCTGCGCGTCGCGGCCGTCCACGTTCCAACGGCCGCGGCCGCCACGACCGCGCTGGCGCTCGTGCTGAGCTGGTCCATGGACCTGGGGATCCGACCCGGGCAGATCGCGCTGCTAGGCGCCATCTGCCTCCTCGCGGGCACCGGGCACGCGGTGCTCGAGTACTTCGACGTAGTCGACCTGACGCGCCCGCTCACCCGCGCGATCCGGGCTCGCCTGGATGGGTTCCCTCCGGAGGCGCGCGGACGGCTGATCCCGGTCGGGACGAGACGGACCCTCCTGTTCGCCTGGCTCTTCTTGCTCCTCGTGCCGCTCTCCGCCCTGGGCCTCGCGGCGTGGATGGGTTTCGCGAGGGCCCTCGCGAGCCTGGGCGTGCCGGAGACGGACGTGGCCAGGCTGGCTGCGCCGCTCGTCGGCTGGATGGTCGGGCTGGGCGCGTTCAGCGTGGCGGCCGGGCTCGTCGCGACAGTCCGCGTGGCGCGGGAAGCGACGCGGGCCGGCGACGAAATGGCGCAGGCCATGCGACGGGTCGAGCGGGAGGAGCTGGACACCGAGCTGGTCGTGACCACGGCCGGTGAGTTCGCCGCGCTGTACGAGGGTTTCAATGCGATGACCGCGCGGCTGCGCAGCCTGACGGACTCCCGCAAGCGCCGGCTGGCCGAGTTGACGGTCGTGCACGAGGTGGGCCTGGCGCTCAGCGCGACGCTCGATCTCGAGGAGGTGCTGGACCGCGCCCTGAAGGCGGTCATCGATCACCTGCAGTTCGATCGCGCCCTGGTCCTGCTGACAGACGAGCGACGTGAGGTGCTGACCGGGCGCCGTAGCGTAGGGGGCGCGATGGGCTCGGCGCGCGTCCTCCATCTCGAGGTCGCGCTCACCGACGCCGCCAGTCCCCTGGGGCGGGTGTACCGGGCGAAGCGCCCGCTCTTGTTCCACGACCTGAACTGGGCCGTGGACGAAGCCAGCCGGTTCCTGGCGCGGAGGCTGGACGCGACGGCCTTCATCGGCACGCCCCTGGTGGCGCAGGGGCGCACGGTGGGGGTCCTGGTCGTGGACAATCACGCGACGGCGCGACCGCTCGCCGGGGTCGATACCGACCTCCTGTTCACCGTCGGCAGCCAGATCGCCAGCGCCGTGGAGCGGGCTCAGCTCTATCAGGAGCTGGAAGCCCAGAACCGCACGCTCGAGCAGCGCGTGCGACGGCGAACGATGGAGCTGGCGCAGGCGACGGGCGATGCACAGGCCGCCCGGGGCGTCGCCGAGCAGGCCAACCACGCCAAGAGCGCCTTCCTGGCGAGCATGAGCCACGAGATCCGCACGCCGATGAATGGGGTCATCGGCATGACGGAGCTCCTGCTCGGCACCGAGCTGACCGCCGCGCAGCGGGGCTACGCCGAGACCGTGAAGGGCTCCGCGGACGCCTTGCTCACCCTCATCAACGACATTCTCGACTTCTCGAAGATCGAGGCGGGCGGCCTCACGCTCGAGTCCGCGCCGTTCGACGTGCGGCTCACGGTCGAGGAGGTCGCGGAGCTAGTCTCGGCGGCCGCGCGGCAGAAGGCGTTGGACCTCATTGTCCGCATGGCGCCAGACGTTCCCCGCCACGTGGTGGGCGACCTCGGACGCCTCCGCCAGGTGCTGATCAACCTCGCCGGCAACGCCGTCAAGTTCACGGCCCGTGGGCACGTGCTCATCGACGTCGAGTGTCGGCAGCGGACCGACCAGGAGGCGTCGCTCCGGTTCGCCGTCACGGACACCGGGATCGGGATTCCCGAGGAGCATCTGACCCGTGTCTTCGACAGGTTCACGCAGGTCGACACGTCCACGACCCGTCGATACGGCGGAACCGGCCTGGGGCTGGCAATCAGCCGGGAGCTGGTGACCCTGATGGGCGGAACCCTGAGCGTCCGCAGCCGGCTCGTGGAAGGCTCGACCTTCTGGGCCGATCTCGAGTTCCCCCTCGCTCCGAACGCGCCCCCGGTGCCGTCGCCTCCCGCGAAGCTGGCGGGGGTGCGTGTCCTGGTCGTCGATGACAATGCGGTCAGCCGCGGGGTTCTCTGCGAGGAGCTCGGCGGCTGGGGGATCCGGGCAGACGAGGTGGCGTCGGCGGCGGCGGCCCTCGAGGCCTTGCAGGTGGCCACTACGGCCAGCGACCAGTACCAGATCACCATTGCGCAGGCTCAGCTGCCGAAGATGGATGGGGAGGCGCTGAGCCGGGCCATCAAGGCACACCCCGCGCTTCGCGAATGTATCGTGGGCCCGCTCGGCCCCGGCGGTCGGCGGGATGACCCGGCGTACCTCCGGGACGCGGGTGTGGCCGCCATGCTCGAGAAGCCCGTGCGCGCGTCCCGGCTCATGGAGACCTTGGCGGCGGTGTGGCCTCCGGCCGGCGCCGAGCCCGGGAAAGACGCGGAATCCCGCCGCCCCCCGTCGCCGGTCGGGAGCGGGAAGGGCGCCGGATCCGAAGGCGCGGTCCGCGCCCACGTGCTCCTGGTCGAGGACCACCCGGTCAATCAGCAGGTCGCCGTGGGGATGCTCAGGCGGCTCGGCTGCCGGGTGGATGTGGCCTCCAACGGCCTGGACGCGCTCGCGCACCTGGCGCGCGTGCCCTTCGACCTGGTGTTCATGGACTGCGAGATGCCGGAGATGGACGGGTACGAGGCCACCGGCGAGATCCGGCGGAGGGAAGAACCGCCGCGCCGAACGCCGATCGTCGCGATGACCGCCCATGCCATGGAAGGCGACCGGGAGAAGTGCCTGAGCGCCGGCATGGACGACTACGTCACGAAGCCCTTGGAGCTGGCCGCACTCGGCGCGGTTCTGGAGCGATGGCGGCATCCGGCGGCCGATCGCGCCGCGACAAGGGACGACGCCGCAGGAGCCGCCCCGGTGCCCGAGGCGTCGGGGCTCGACGCGGAGCGGCTGGCGCGATGGCGGGCCATCTTGGACGCGGGCGGCGATCCGTCCCTCTCCTCTCGCGTCATCGAGACGTTCGTCGCCGACGCGGCCACGCGGCTCGCGACGCTTCGTCAGGCCGTGGCCGAGGAGGAATACGATACCGCGCGCGCGGTCGCGCACACCCTCAGGGGGAGCTGCGCGAACCTGGGCGCGGCACGGCTGGCGGAGGTGTTACAGACGGTGGAGCGACGAGCGACCGGGGGCGCCGCGACCGCTGGTGTCGACCGACTCGTCGCGGAAGCGCACGAGGAGTTCCGTCGCCTCACGCGGGACCTGACCTTCCAGGTCCAGAGAGCGGGGACATGAGGATCCTCCTGGCCGAGGACGACACGACCTCCCGGGTGATCCTCACGGAGACCCTGAAGCGGCTGGGTCATGACGTGGTGCCGACCGAGAACGGCGAGGAGGCATGGGAAGCCTTCCAGGCGGAGGATCTCTCCGTGGTGATCTCCGACTGGCTGATGCCCGACCTCGACGGCCTCGGCCTCTGCCGCCGGATCCGTGCCGCCCAACGCGACCGGTACACGTACGTCATCCTGTTGACCGGCCTCGGCGGAAAGGACAACTACCTGGAGGCGATGGACGCCGGGGTCGATGACTTCGTCACGAAGCCGGTCGACGGGGACCAGCTGCATGCTCGGATCCGGGTCGCGGAGCGCCTCCTCGGCCTGCGGCGGGAGCTGGTGCATCTCGAGCTGACCCAGCAGCAGGTGATCCGGCAGGAGCGCCTCCGCGCCCTCGGCGAGATGGCGAGCGGGATCGCGCACGACTTCACGAACGCGCTGTCGTCGATCGTCGGCTTCAGCAGCATGCTTCTCCAGCGACCCGCCGACCTGGAGGACACGGCGAAGGTCAGGCGCCGCCTGGAGCTCATCTGCACGGCCGGCCAGGATGCCTCCCAGCTGGTCCGCCGGCTGCGCGAGTTCTACCGTCGCCGGGACGACGCCGAGGTGTTCGTGCCCGTCAGCATGAACGACGTGGTCACGATGGCGGTGTCGCTCACCGAGCCGAAGTGGAAGGCGCAGGTGCACCGGGACGGGAGGACGGTCGAGGTGGTGACGCGCCTGGAGAGGGTGCCGCCGGTCGAGGGGAACGAGGCCGAGCTCCGCGACGTGCTCGTCAACCTGATCTTCAACGCGGTGGACGCGATGCCGCGCGGCGGGAGGCTGACGATCAGGAGCAGCGTGGACGACGGAGACGCCGCCGTACGCGTCGAGGTCTCGGACACCGGCGTCGGCATGACCGACGACGTCCGGCGACGCTGCCTAGAGCCCTTCTTCACGACCAAGGGCGAGCAGGGTACGGGTCTCGGCCTGGCCATGGCGTACGGCATCCTGCAGCGGCACGGCGGGTCGATCGACGTCGACAGCGAGCCCGGCCATGGAACCACGCTCCGCATCCGGCTACCGGTCAGGCCGGAGTTTCCGACGGCCGAGCCCGGCCCACGCGCCGGCTCCACGCGTCGCCCGCTGCGGGTGCTCGTCGTGGAGGACGAGCCCGGGCCTCTCGAGGTGGTCGTGGACTGCCTGCGCGGGGACGGCCACACCGTCGAGACCGCGACCAACGGGCGCGAGGGCCTCCAGAAGTTCCAGGCGGGATGGTTCGACGCGGTCGTGACGGACCGGGCGATGCCGCAGATGAGCGGTCTCGACCTCGCGTCTAGCATCAAGCAGGTCGCTCCCCGGAAGCCGGTCATCATCATGCTGACGGGCTTCGGTGACGAGACGCGGTCGGTCGCGGGTCCGGGGTACTGCGTTGACTATGTCATCGACAAGCCTGTGACGCTGGCGAAGCTCCGCGAGGCACTCGCCAGGGTGACGTAAAGCGCGGCCCCTCCGCGCGCTGCTGCGGCCACAGTCGTCCTCCCTCGGCCTCGGTGGTTCAAGGAGGGTGTGATGAGCACAGCATTTGAGAAGCTGCCCGACAACGATACCTACTACATGGAGATCGCCTTCGCCGTCCGTCAGCGGGCAAACTGTACTGGCAACCGCGTCGGTGCCGTTTTGGTCCTGGAGAACCGCGTCGTATCGACGGGGTACAACGGGGTACCTGAGGGGATGACGAATTGCCTCGATGGTGGCTGCTTACGCTGCACGAACCCCGGCGGGCGCTTCCCCTCTGGGACGGGTTACGATCTCTGTATCTGTGTGCACGGTGAGCAGAACGCGCTGTTGAGTGCCGCGCGATTCGGCATCGCCGTCGAGAACGCGCTTATCTATTCGACGATGGAGCCCTGCTTCGGTTGTCTGAAGGAGCTCCTGCAGGCGAGAGTGAAACGAATCGTCTATCGACATGTCTGGAAGCCGTCCGACCCCGACACCCAGATGGACAGTGACAAGAACGCCGAGCACGATAAGATCTTGGCCTGTTTCGTTCCAAGGCATCTTGTTATAGAAGATCCACGGGCCGAGTGGGCAGTCCGAACGCTTCGGACGAGTTCGGCAAGCGCAGGAGCTGAAGGCGGGAGTCTGGTGGCCAGACGACCTAAGAAACCGGCCTGACCGCAAAACCACCACTACCCTGGTGTCGGACCCGGCGGCCGACCTCCCGGGGCGGCTGGCGTGCCAGGGGACACTCGGACTCCGGCCATTTAGCGGGCGCGACTTCCGCCGCGGTCATGGCCGTGCCTGGCTGAACTCATCCAGCACCTCGCGCACCTTCCGCGCGAGCGCGTCGGCCATGTACGGTTTCGGGAGGAAGGGCCGTCCGGGATCCGGCCCCGCGCGACCCAGGAGCGCCTCGCCTGGATATCCCGAGACGTAGAGCACCTTCATCTCGGGTCGGACGGCTGTCAGGCGGTCCGCCAGCTCCACCCCGTTCAGCCCGGGCATCACGACGTCGGTCACGAGGATGTCGATAGGACCAGGGTGCCGCTCGCTCATGAGGAGCGCCTCGGCCGGGTGTCCGGCCGTGAGGACGCGGTAGCCATACGCCTGCAACATTTCCAGCGTAACGGCGCGCACCACCGCCTCATCTTCGACCAGCAGGATCGTCTCCGAGCCACCGACGACCCCGGCCGGGACGTCGGGCGCGGGGGGTGGTGGCTCGGCCGGCGCCGTCACGCGTGGCAGATAGACGCTGAACGTCGTGCCCCGGCCGATGTCGCTTGCGACGCGAATATACCCCTGGTGCTGCTTGACGATGCCATACACCGTGGCGAGGCCCAGCCCCGTGCCCTTGGCGAGTCCCTTTGTCGTGAAGAACGGCTCAAAGCATCGGGCGAGCGTTTCCGCATCCATCCCCACGCCGGTGTCGCCGACGGCCAGCTGGACGTACTCTCCGGGTTGTGCCCCGAGATTCTGACGCACGAACGCCTTGTCGAGGGTGACATTGGTCGTCTCGAGCGTGAGTCGCCCACCCTGCGGCATCGCATCGCGGGCGTTTACAGTGAGATTGAGGATCACCTGCTCGAGCTGTCCAGCATCGGCCTCCACACGCCCGAGATCGGTCCCGTGTACCACCAGGAGCTCGATGTCCTCCCCGAGGAGGCGCCGCAGCATTTCGTCGAGGCCGCGGATCACCGCGTTGACGTCGAGGACTTGCACCTGCCGCACCTGCTTCCGACTGAAGGCCAGGAGCTGCCCCGTCAACACCTTGGCCCGGTCCGCGGCGCTCTTGATCATCTGGACCTGCCGTCGCTGTGGGTCGTCCGGCTCGAGCCGGCGGAGGAGGAGCTGACTCCGCCCCTCGATGACGGTCAGCAGGTTGTTGAAGTCGTGGGCGATACCCCCGGCGAGCTGCCCCACCGCTTCCATCTTCTGAGCCTGCCGCAACTGGGTCTCGAGCTCAGCCCGGGCGGCCTCCGCACGCTTGCGGGGCGTGATGTCCTGCACCTGCACCAGGAAATGTAGTGGGTGGCCATCGCGAGCGCGGAGGAGCGAGACAGTCGCCAACACCCAGAGGACCTGTTTGTCCTTTGCGACGTACCGCTTCTCGCGCTGATAGGAGCGGATCTCGCCCGCCAACATCCGCCGATCGTCCGCCAGGTCCGCGTCGACATCGTCCGAGTGCGTGAGCGCCTGATAGGTGCTCGCCGTGACTTCGGCCTCGGTGTACCCGAGGAGGTCGCAGAAGGCCTGATTGACGCGGACGTAGCGGCCGTCGAGCGTCTGGAGGGCCATGCTCACTAACGAGTCCTCGAAGGCGCTTCGGAATCGCTCCTCGCTCTGCCGGAGGGATTCCTCGGCGTGCCCGGTTTCAACCCGCCGGGCCTGGAGTCCGGCGGCCATGTCGTCGAAGGCGCGTGCCAGATCCCCCAACTCGCCCGGGAAGTGCTGGAGGCCCGTCCGCGCGGTTAGATCACCTCCGCCGAGGCGCCGGGCGGCAACCAGGAGGGCCGTGGTGGGTCGTCGGATCAGGCGATCCCCACCGACCCATGCGACCGCGAGCGCCAGCGCGGCGATGGCGACGAGCCCGATGATGGTGCGGCGTTGTACCACGTCGACGTCGGCCAGGGCGATCGACCGCGGGATCCCGACGACGAGGTAGACCGACCCCCCCTCCTCTCCCGCCCGCAACGGGGTGAACGCGTAGAGGCGCGGCACGCCATCGAGCCCCCGCCCCTCCGTCACACCTGCGCCCTGCGCATGGATAGCGGCCAGGACCGACGGCTCGCGCGCGGTCTTCCCGACCGACTGCTCGGGGTCTGGGATACGCGCGAGGATCGCCCCGGCGGCGTCGACGACGGTCACCGTGGATCCGGCGGGCATCCGGGCATGTGCGACGAGCTGATTCAGCCACGTCAGATCGAGCGCGGCGATCACGACACCCCGCACCTGCCCATCGGGCGTGAGGGCGGGATACGCAAAGTTCACGGTCGCCCGGCCCGTGACCCGGCCGATCTGGTACTCCCCCACGGCGAACCGGTGGGTTTCGACGGCCCGCCGGAAATACGCACGATCGGCCGCGGACACTGGCCCCGTAAAGGGAAGGGCGCTGCAAAACACGTCGCCCTCGCGATGCGCGGCGAAGAAGTTGGCGTAGATCCGGTAGTCCTTCAGGAGATCCGCGAAGAAGTCGCCGCAGGCTTTGGGGTCCTCCCGCTCCACGACTGGGAGCCGGGCAAGGGCGACCAGGAGTTGGCGGGCGCCTTCGATGAGGCGCTCCTGCTCTTCGGCCAGGAGGCGAGCGACCCGGAGCGCCTGCTCGTTCGCCTCGGCGACGCGGAGACGTCGGTGCTCGGCGGAGGTGTAGAGGATGAGGGTGACGGCCGGGAGGAGGGCCAGCAGGACCAACAGGATGGAGCGGACGCGCAGCGTCGCCAGTCGCGCCACCGGTTGACCTCCGGCCGCCTGTCGCTCAGAGACCCGTGCTCCAGGCGGAAGCGTGCCACCTTCCTGCCGCCAGGCCGATGCGCACGGAAGTTCAGCGGCAGTGTACATCGAGCCTTGCGTCGATCGAGCCGAATGGATTCACGTCCGCCTTGTCCTGGCGCCCTCGTGGTGCCGGGTCACGGGGACGAGCCGGGTATGGGCCGGGCAGCAGGGGGCCAACGGAATAAGGGCACGAAATCCTTGCCCAGCGCGGCGGATCGAGGGAGGCTTGACGAAACCGGACGCAACGCCCATAAGCGGAGGCCAGCAATGTCCGACCCCGCACCGCGCTGGCTCGTCGTCGTCAAGCGGGACCAGCGAGATCTCTATGATCGTCTCTCGGCGCTGTTCGGGAACGACCCCCGTGTCGAGATCATCCTCGACCGTCGCGCGGTCGAGTCCCCGGAGGAGACCGCGCGCTGGCATGACCGACGAAAACCCCTGAGCCCCCAGCAGACGGAGGCTTGGACCGACCTGGGCTTCTTCATGGCGCGGCGACAGGACACGCCGCCGGCCGACGACAGGCAGGAGGGAAGCTTCTTCACCAAGTAACCTGCGCGGCGGAAGGTCCGGCCGATCCAGCGATTGACGGACCAGCCCGTGAACGGTCTACGGCCTTCATGGCCGTAGTCGCTTGAATTCCGGCTCCTGCTGCTTGAGCCGCTCGAGATCTCTGTGGGGCCGCTCTCGCTCTTGCCGTTTCCGCTGGGCCTCTCGGCGGAAACGATCTGCCGGTCCCGTCCTTCCCGCGATGCGTCTGACGATGCCGCTCAAAGCTCAGCGCGCCATCCGTCGAGCCTGGCACAGGGGTTGCATTCTCACGAGAATCGAGCAGCAAGCCTCTTTCCGACAACGGCAAACCATCCGTGAGGGTGGGACGCAAAGCCGCGGGTCTGGCGCGATGACCGCCTGACAGCCGGGCTACCGAAGAAGAGAAGGGCCAGCAGGCTCCTCCCGGAGAGATGGCTTCGGGAAGGGGCGCTATGGCTCTCCTCGGGACGCTCCGCGCCGGCGGCATCGTTCTACTGGTCTCGCCCCTGCTGATCGTCGGCTGTGTGGAGCTGAACGCGTACCGCCCGGATGCGGAGGTGACGGAGAGCCGCTACGCGACGATCGTGAACTACAGCACCACCCCGATCGACCCGGATCGGGTCGATGATCTCTTCATCGAGGTGGCCGACATCCTGGGGACCCAGCTCGACCCTGCGGTTCCCTTGCCGCGCATCGTGGTGACAACGCCTGACCGGATCGCCAGCCTGTACGAGCCCAAGGGGCGCCGACTCCCCTGGGACCTCCAGGCGCGCGCTCTCTACTTCCCGGACGCCGGCATCGTGATGATCCCATATTTCGACCGATCGCTACTCGGGCACGAGCTCGCCCACTACCTTACCGAGCACTATGCGACCGCGCCACGCTCTGAGTGGGAACGCATCGCAGACGGTGTGGAGTGGAAGCTGGCGTTCGGAACGCGCAAGGCCACCGTCCGCGCTCCGGTCCTCACTCCGGCGCGCCGCCAGCAACTCCTAAGACCCCCGAGACTAACACCGCCTCGCTGAGACCGAGCCGCGCGGCGATTGCCCGAGCGCCACCGCAGGCTGGCCCTCCGCCATGGCGGCGGGGTTACACCTCTCCCCCGGATGACAATTCTCGTCCACGGGGTCTCAACTTCCCGTCAGCAGGCCCAATCCCTCTCGGCACGAACAGCCGGCTCGCCGGCCTTATCCCATCGGTTTTCTGGGCAGTCCGGGACGGGGAGTCGGCTGGCAGTGGGGTTGCACCGATACGTGGTGGCAGGAGCACAGACCATGGAGATGGCGCAGCGAAACGGGGTTCGGTCAGCCCAGCTGATCCCCGAACGGGCGCGGGCGCGCCAGGGTCGGTCGGTTGTCCTCGGGCAGCCGGACACGCCGGCCCAGCTCGGCGAGGTCCTGGTCGCGCATCACATCATCACGGAGAGACAGCTCGGGCTCGCCCTCGAGCACCAGCGGAAGACCGGACGGCGACTGGGCGACGC
>JACXTT010007241.1_pt1 | contig 15675 bp, 13 predicted proteins | sample 9270951 | NCBI WGS metagenome assembly JACXTT01 (sample SAMN15532306, study PRJNA645909) | rock metagenome | isolation source: weathered quartz diorite | place: Puerto Rico | collected 2017-06-21 | reverse complement strand
CCGGCCAAAGTGAAGGCTGGAGTTCGGAGGAGGCAAGGCTTCAGGTCCCGCGAAACACGCGACGCGCGACGCGACCGAGCTCCTCGACGTGCTCTTCCTCGTGCGCCAGCGAAACGAACATCGCTTCGAATTGCGACGGCGGGAGGTAGATGCCGCCGTCGAGCATGCCACGGAAGTAGCGCGCGAATCCCTCCACATCCGAGTCGAGCGCGTGCTCGTACGACCGGACCTCCTCGACGCCCACGAAGAGCGTCAGCATCGAGCCCACGCGATTCACCGTCCCGCGTGTGCCCGTCGCTTGGAGCGCCTCGCGGAGTCGTCGCTCGGCCAACGCGCCGAGCGCATCGAGACGCCCGTAGGCATCCTGGCGCGCCTGCAGTCCGCGAAGCGCCGCGAGCCCGGCCGCCACGCTCACCGGATTCCCCGACAGCGTGCCCGCCTGGTAGACCGGCCCCGACGGCGCGAGCAGGCGCATCAAGTCGGCGCGACCGCCGAATGCGGCGAGCGGCATCCCCCCGCCGACGATCTTCCCGAGACACGTGAGATCCGGTCGCACGCCGGAGCGACCTTGCGCCCCCGTCCAACCGACTCGGAATCCCGTAATGACTTCGTCGAAGACGAGCAGCGCGCCCACGCGGCTCGTCTCCTCGCGGAGCATCTCCAGGAATCCCGGCGCAGGAGGAACGACGCCCATGTTCCCCGCAACCGGCTCCACGATGACGCCGGCGATGTCGTGCGCGTGCATGTGGATCGCTTCACGCGTGCCCTCGAAATCGTTGAAGTTCGCGAGGATGGTGAGGTCGGCGATCGCCGGCGGCACGCCCGCACTGTCGGGTACTCCGAGCGTCAACGCACCGGAGCCCGTGCGAACCAGCAGACCGTCGACGTGGCCGTGGTAGCAGCCGACGAACTTGAGGACGCGATCCCGACCGGTCGCTGCGCGCGCCAGCCGGAGTGCGCTCATCGTCGCCTCGGTGCCCGAGCTCACCAGCCGCACCTGCTCGACGCTGGGCACTGCGTCGACGAGCAGCGTCGCAAGCTCGACCTCCAGGCGCGTCGGGGCACCGAAGGTGGTCCCGTCGACTGCCTGGCGTGTCACAGCGTCGACGACCGCGCGATGGGCGTGGCCGTGTACGAGCGCTCCCCACGAGCCTACGAAGTCGATGTAGCGCCGACCATCGGCGTCGAAGACGTAAGGTCCTTCGCCGCGTGCGACGAACACCGGATGCCCGCCGACGGCGTGCCACGAACGCACCGGGCTGTTGACGCCGCCCGGGATGACGGCGCACGCGGCGGCGAAGAGACGATCGGATTCGCGGGACACGCGACGACCTCCCGGTTCGGCTACACGCTCTCCTCTTTCGTCGCAATCCACTTGATCGTGGCTCATGACTTTGCCTACAAGGACGGCCCACCCTCGGTATCGGAGACGATCTCTGTCGTGACGTCCGCGCCGCGTAGCGCACCATCCGCCAGCCTGGAGCGCCTCTGGCACGACGTTCTCGCACGCCTGCTCGTGCAATCGGCGGAACAGCCGGCCAGGGAGATTCTGCGGCGTCTCCGCCTGCGTGCAGTGACCCCCGCGCAAGTCGTCGTCGAGGCGCCGAATCGCCTCGTGCTCGTCTGCGTCAATGATCACTATCTCGGCAAGCTGCACGAGGCCGTCGCCGCCGTCATGGGCGCGCGGCAGGTCGTGCTCGACGTCGCCACGCGAGAGCAGGGTGAGCTCTTCCCGAGCCTCGTGCCGAGGCGCGTCGAGCGACGAGCGGTCGCCGTCGGGTCACCGCTCAGCCCTCGCTACACCTTCGCCACCTTCGTCGTCGGCGCCTCAAATCAGTTCGCGCAAGCCGCCGCCCGCGCCGTCGCCGTCCAGCCGGGCGATCACTACAATCCGCTCTTCATCTACGGTGGCGTCGGGCTCGGCAAGACGCACTTGGTGACAGCGATCGCGCATGCCCTGTTGGATGCCGATCCCACCCGCCGCATCGCGAACCTGTCGGCCGACGCCTTCATGACCGACCTCATCTCGTCGCTGCGTCGGGATCGCATGGAAGCGTTCAAGAACCGCTTCCGCCAGGTCGACGTATTGGTTCTGGACGACGTCCAGCTCCTGGCCGGTCGGGAGCGGACGCAGGAAGAGTTCTTCCACACGTTCAACACGCTGTACGAGCAACGCAAGCAGATCGTGCTCACGTCGGATCAGGTTCCGAAGGACATCCCAGAGCTGGAGGAGCGACTTCGCAACCGGTTCGAGTGGGGACTGATCGCCGACATCCAGGCGCCGGACATCGAGACGCGCGTCGCGATCCTCGAACGAAAGGCCGAGTTGGAGTCCATCCCGCTGCCGACCGCGGTCGCGTTGTTCCTCGCCGAGCACGTCGTTTCCAACGTGCGCGAGCTGGAAGGCGTTCTCACCCGCCTGGGCGCGCACGCATCGCTCAGTGGACAGCCCATCACCGTCGACTATGCGCGGGAGCTGTTGCGGACCACCGTGCGACCGCTCCGGCCGCAGGTCACGTTCGACGCCATCGTCACGGCCGTCTGCGAACGGTTCGCGCTGCGACCCGTCGACCTCCGATCGCGCCGACGAAGCAAGCATGTCGCACAGCCGCGTCAGGTGGCGATGTACCTCTGCCGTCGATACTTGCACGCCTCGCTACCGCACATCGGCGAGCTGTTCGGCCGCGACCACACGACCGTGCTGCACGCGGTCACCACGACCGAGCGACGTCTCAAGGAGGACGTCGCATTGCAGGCGGTCGTCACGGCGATCGAGCAGGGCTTCCGCGAACCGCCGAATGCCTGACAAAGAGCGTTGGCGGCCGTGGACAACGAGTGCTCGATCCTCTAGGTGTTACCGGCGATCGAGTGAACTTTTCCACGGTGTCCACAGGCTCTACGACCACGACGTTCTCTTGAGGAACCTATAGCGAGAACGCCCTAAGGCGTGGGGACAAGCCGAGGCCCGGTGGCTTACGAGGTGGTGCATGGAGATCAGCGTCAAGCGTGAGGATCTGCTCCATGGCCTGTACCTGGTACAGGGCGTCGTCGAGCGGCGAACTCCGCAGCCCGTTCTGTCTCACGTCCTGATCGAGTCGGACGAAAGCCACGTCGCTTTGTCCGCGACCGACATGGAAGTCGGTCTGCGCTGCCGGATCGCGGCGTCGGTGAAGAAGAACGGTGCCGTCACGGTGAACGCGCGTAAGCTGTACGAGATCGCGCGCGAGGTGACCGCCGACGAAGTAACGCTGAAGGCCGGGACCGCGGGCTGGGTCGACCTCCAGGCCGGGCGATCGAAGTTCCGGGTGGTGAGCCTCGATCCCAAGGACTTTCCAGCACTGCCGCTCGGGCCAGGGGCCGGTGGAGGCGCCACGCTCAAGATCGCGGCCGGCACGCTCCGCGAGATGATCGACAAGACACTGTTCGCCGTGTCGACGGACGAAACCCGCTTCAATCTGTCGGGAGTCTATCTCGAGAGCAGTGACTCTGGGATCCGGATGGTGTCGACCGACGGGCACCGGCTCGCAATGATCGAGCGGACGCTCAAGGCTCCGCGCCTGCCGAAAGGTGTCATCATGCCGCGTAAGGGTCTGGTCGAGGTCCGAAAGCTCCTTGAGCAGGCCGAGGAAACGGAGCTCACGCTCGTCGTGGCCGAGAAGGACGTTCGCGTCCAAGCGACGGACGTGGCCTTCTTCATGCGGTTGGTGGAGGGCGAGTTCCCGGACTACAAGCAGGTCATTCCGGGTGGCACCCGCTCGAAGGTGCGCATGAACCGTGAAGACTTCCTGGGTGCTCTACGCCGGATCGCGCTGCTGGCCAGCGAACGGTCGCACGGCGTGAAGCTCGCGCTCCAGAAGGGATCGCTCGAAGTAGCGGCGAGCAATCCCGAGCAAGGAGAGGCCAGCGAGGACATCGAAGTCTCGTACACGGGCGAGCCCATGACAGTCGGCTTCAACGCACGGTACCTGATGGACGTGCTCGGGGTGCACGCGGTGGGCGACATGATCGAGCTCGGGCTGACCGATGAGGTCGGACCCGGAGTCCTGCACGGATCGCAGGACGCGACCTTCACGTACGTCCTGATGCCGATGCGTCTCTGATCGGTTCTTCACGACCGGTCGCAATGTGGCACCCCCCGGCCAGCGGCGGTATAATTTTGTGTTCTCGGTCGCGATCGAAGGTCGATGAGTAACGGCGAAGCACAAGCGCCCGAATACGGCGCAGAAAACATCAAGGTACTGGAGGGTCTCGAGGCCGTCCGGAAACGCCCCGGTATGTACATCGGAGACACCGGGGAGCGCGGCCTGCACCACCTCGTATTCGAGGTGGTCGACAACTCCATCGACGAAGCACTGGCCGGTCACTGCACGAACATCGCGGTCAACATCCACATCGACAACAGCGTGACGGTCGAGGACGACGGGCGCGGGATTCCGGTCGAAACCCATCCCACCGAAGGCGTCTCGGCGGCGCAAGTGGTGCTCACGAAGCTGCACGCCGGCGGGAAGTTCGACAAGGGCGCGTACAAGGTCTCGGGTGGGCTCCACGGCGTCGGCGTTTCGGTGGTGAACGCGCTCTCGGAATGGCTCGAAATGGAGGTAAAGCGCGCCGGCAAAGTGTATGCGCAACGCTACGTCCGCGGCGATCCGGAGGCGCCAGTGCGCGAGATCGGCGTGACGGAGCAGCGCGGCACCCGCATCACGTTCAAGCCGGACAGCCTCATCTTCGAGACGACCGACTACAGCTTCGACATCCTGTCGCAGCGACTCCGCGAGCTCGCCTTCCTGAACCGTGGCGTGCGCATCACGATCCTCGACGAGCGCGATCAGAAGTCGCACGAGTTCCTGTACGAAGGCGGCATCAAGAGCTTCGTCGAGCACCTGAATCGCGCCAAGACACCGATCCACGACGACGTCATCTACATCCAGGGCATGCGCGACGGCGTCGAGGTCGAGATCGCGATGCAGTGGAACTCGGGCTACGCCGAGGCCGTGTACGCCTTCGCGAACAACATCAACACGATCGAAGGCGGCACGCACCTGATCGGGTTCCGCGCCGCGCTCACCCGCACCGTCAACGCCTACGCGGTCAACAACAACCTGCTCAAGGACAAGGAGGACGCGCTTCAGGGTGAGGACGTGCGTGAGGGCATGTGCGCCGTGCTGAGCGTCAAGGTCCCCGAGCCGCAGTTCGAGGGCCAGACGAAGACGAAGCTCGGCAACAGCGAGGTGAAGGGCATCGTCGAGGCCTTGGTGAACGACCGGCTCGGCATCTACCTCGAAGAGCACCCGAGCGAAGCGCGACGGGTCGCGCTGAAGGGCATCGAAGCGGCCCGCGTGCGCGAAGCCACGCGCAAGGCGAAGGAGCTGGCACGGCGCAAGGGCGCGCTCGACAGCGGATCGCTACCCGGCAAGCTCGCCGACTGCCAGGAGCGCGACCCCGCGATGTCGGAGCTCTTCATCGTCGAGGGCGATTCCGCCGGCGGCTCGGCGAAGCAGGGCCGCGACCGCAAGAATCAGGCGATCCTTCCGCTGCGCGGCAAGATCCTCAACGTGGAAAAGGCGCGCTTCGACAAGATGCTCTCGTCGCAGGAGATCAAACTGTTGATCACCGCGCTCGGCACGGGTATCGGCAGCGACGACAAGGACATCGCGCGGCTGCGCTACCACACGATCATCCTCATGTGCGACGCGGACGTCGACGGCGCCCACATCAGGACGCTGCTGCTGACGTTCTTCTACCGGCATTTTCACGAGGTCATCGAGCGCGGCCATCTTTTCATCGCGCAACCACCGCTGTACCGCGTGAAGCGCGGCAAGGCTCAGCAGTACCTGAAGGACGAGCCCGCGCTCGAGGATTATCTGATCGACCTGGCCGCCGGCGACGTGGTGTTGCGCGGCGAGGGCGCCCCCGGCATCACCGGCACGCCCCTCAAGCAGCTCGTGAAGAAGGTCATGCGGCTCGACCGGCTGCTCGACATCTTCGAGCGCAAGGGTCGCAATCGCCATCTACTGACGGCGCTCGCCCGGCAAGAGGCGATGTCGGCCGACGCCCTGGCCGACGAGACGGCGCTCCGGAGCATCGTCGCTCAGGCGGAGAAGTATCTCCAGGTCGCCGCGCCCGAGGCCATGCCGGTCGGGTTCGATTTCGAGCCGGACCGAGAGCACGCCTGTCTGCGGCTCGTGGCGTCGACGCGCGGCAACGGCTCGCAGCACCGGAACGTCGTCGACCGTGAGCTCTGCCTGACCGCCGAGTTCGAGGAGCTCAGGCGGCTGGCGCGCGAGCTCGCCCAGGCCGGCGACCCGCCGTTCAGTCTCGGCGCGGACAACGCGCCGGAACGCGTGCCGAACCTGCATGCCGCCGTCGAGCGCATCGTCACGGCGGCGCGCAAAGGGCTCGAGATCCAGCGCTACAAGGGCCTCGGCGAGATGAATCCGACGCAGCTGTGGGAAACGACCATGAATCCCGAGCTGCGCACGCTGCTCCAGGTGAAGGTCGAGGACGCGGTCGAAGCCGACATCATCTTCTCGACGCTCATGGGCGACGAAGTCGAGCCGCGCCGTAAGTTCATCGAAGAAAACGCGCTCAACGTACGTAACCTCGACATCTGAGCATGGAACACGATCCGCGCCGCGTCCCCGTCAACATCGAAGACCAGATGCGCGAGTCCTACATGGACTACGCGATGTCGGTCATCATCGGGCGCGCGCTCCCGAACGCCCGCGACGGCCTCAAGCCCGTACAGCTGCGCATTCTGTACGCGATGTTCAACGAGGGGCTCCTCCACAACCGGCGCTACTCGAAGTGCGCCGGCGTCGTCGGCGAGGTCCTCAAACGGTATCACCCGCACGGCGACTCCGCCGTGTACGACGCGCTCGTGCGGCTCGCGCAGGAATGGAACCTCCGCTACCCGCTGATCGACGGGCAAGGAAACTTCGGCTCCATCGACGGCGATCCGCCGGCCGCCTACCGGTACACCGAGTGTCGGTTGACTGCGCTCGCCGAGGAGATGCTCGCCGACATCGAGAAGGAGACCGTCGAGTTCGTCCCCAACTTCGACGACTCGACGCAGGAGCCGACCGTCCTCCCCACGAAGGTGCCGAACCTGCTCATCAACGGCGCTGCCGGCATCGCCGTCGGCATGGCGACGAACATCCCGCCGCACAATCTGGGCGAGGTGTGCGACGCGCTGATCGCCCTGCTCGAGACGCCGGAGCTCACGGTCGACGAGCTCATGCGCTACGTCCCGGGCCCCGACTTCCCGACCGCCGGCTTCATCTGCGGCCAGAAGGTGATTCGCGACGCCTACAACGAAGGACGCGGCATCCTCACGGTGCGCGCCCGCGCCACCATCGAAACGAACGATCGCACCGGTCGCTCGGCCATCATCGTCACCGAGATCCCGTATCAGGTGAACAAGGCGCGGCTCGTCGAGCGCGTCGCCGAGCTGGTGAACGAGCGCAAGCTCGACGGCATCTCGGACCTGCGCGACGAGTCCGATCGCGAAGGCATGCGCATCGTCATCGAGCTCAAGCGGGACGCGGTCGCCGAAGTGCTGCTGAACCAGCTCTACAAGCACACGCCGCTCCAGGAGTCGTTCGGCGTCAACATGCTGGCGATCGTCGACGGCCGGCCGAGGCTGCTCTCGCTCAAGGACGCGCTGCAGGTGTTCCTGCGTCACCGCCGCGAAGTCGTGGTTCGGCGCACCGCGTACGACCTGCGCAAGGCCGAAGAGCGGCTCCACGTGCTGGCCGGGCTCAAGATCGCCGTCGAGAACCTCGATCGCGCGATCGCGATCATCCGCGCCGCTGCCGATCCCGCCACGGCGCGCGAGGGGCTCATCGGCGAGCTCGGGCTGAGCCAGATCCAGGCGCAGGCCGTCCTCGACATGCGCCTCCAGCGGCTCACCGGACTCGAGCGCGAGAAGATCATCGCGGAGTACCACGAGACCGAGAAGCTGATCGCCCGCTACAAGCAGGTCCTCGCCGACGAGCGCGAGGTCTCGAACATCATCGCGGACGAGCTCCGCACGCTCAAGGAGAAGTACGGCGACCCGCGCCGGACGCAGATCATCGACGAAGCGGCGGCACTCTCGGCCGAAGATCTGATCGTCGAAGAGGACATGGTCGTCACGATCTCCCACGAGGGCTACGTGAAGCGGAATCCCGTGGCGCTCTATCGGGCGCAGCGACGCGGCGGCCGTGGGAAGATCGGTGCGACGACGCGGGACGAGGATTTCGTCGAGCACCTGTTCGTCGCGTCGACCCACTCGTATCTGCTGTTCTTCACGACCGCCGGGAAGGTGTACTGGATCAAGGTTCACGAGATCCCGCAGGCCGGGCGCGCGGCGCGCGGACGCGCGGTGACGAATCTCCTGCAGCTCAAGCCGGAGGAGAAGCTGTCGGCGTTCCTTCCGGTGCGCGAGTTCCGTGACGGGCGGTATCTGGTCTTCGCCACCCGGCGCGGGCTCGTGAAGAAGACCGATCTGATGCAATACTCGTCGCCGCGTCCGAGCGGACTGATCGCGATCGCGCTCGAGGAGGGCGACGAGGTGGTCGGCGTCCGCCTGACGGACGGACAGTGCGAGGTAATCCTCTCGACGGCCGACGGCCAGGCGATCCGCTTCGAAGAGTCCGAGGTCCGGCCGATGGGCCGCGCGACGTACGGCGTGCGCGGCATGACGCTCGACGAGGGAGACCAGGTCGTGTCGGTCGATCTGGTGGAGGGGGGCGCGTCGCTCCTGGCCGTCGCCGAGAAGGGCTACGGCAAGCGGACGGAGATGGAGGAGTACCGCCAGACCCACCGCGGCGGGAAGGGCATCATCACCATGAAGACGACCGAGAAGACCGGGCGGGTCATCGGCATCCGCATGGTGACGAACGACGATCAGATCATGCTCGTCTCGAGCGGCGGGAAGGTCGTCCGCATTCGCGTGAACGAGATCCGCGTGATCGGACGGAACACCCAGGGCGTCCGCCTGATCGATCTCGAGGAAGGCGAACGTGTCGCGGCCGTGGCCCGTCTGGCGGAGCGCGAGGACGAGGGCGAGCCTGGGGACGCGCCGCTGCCCGAATCGAGCGAGCCCAACTCCAACGAACCGACCTCGAACGACTGACGTTCGACGTCGAACCGCCGCCGCGGCCGTCTTGCACGGAGCCGCCCGTTCGTGGTTGCACGGAGCATGGCGAAGGTCGCCATGCTCGGCGCGGGGAGCTGGGGAACAGCGCTGGCGGTTCATCTCGCGCGTCTGGGGCACGACGTGTGCCTGTGGGCGCGGAACACGACCGCCGTCGATTCCCTGTCGCAGGCGCGGACGCACCCGAGCCATCCCGGCATCGATTTCCCCGCCACGCTCAGGCTGAGCGACGACCTCGGCGCGGCGTGCGGCGATCGGGACGCCGTCGTCGTTGCCTGTCCCTCGCATGCCGTGCGCGGGCTGGCGGCGTCCTTTCTAGCCCACGTGCACCCCTCGACGCTGGTCGTATCGACCGCGAAAGGCATCGAGACGGACACGCGGTTGTCGATGTCGGCCGTGCTCGAGCAGGTCCTCCCGGATGCGACGGCACGTCGCGTGGCGGTGCTTTCCGGCCCCAGCTTCGCGCGCGAGGTCGCACGGGGCCTGCCGACCGCGGTCACCGCGGCGGCGCGCGACATCGGTGTCGCCGAGGAACTCCAGCGGCTGTTCACGGGGCCGACGTTCCGGGTCTACACGTCCACCGACACCATCGGCGTGGAGATCGGTGGCGCGGTGAAGAACGTGATCGCACTGGCGGCTGGCGTCAGCGACGGCCTCGGTTTCGGCGCCAACACGCGGGCCGCGCTCATCACGCGAGGTCTCGCCGAGGTGTCGCGCCTGGCGATCCGACTCGGTGCCGACCGCGCGACGCTGGCCGGGCTCGCCGGCATGGGCGATCTCGTCCTCACGTGCACGGGCGACCTGTCGCGAAACCGCCAAGTGGGGCTGCGACTCGGTCGAGGCGAGAAGCTCGATGCGATCGTCGCGAGCATGAACGAGGTCGCGGAAGGCGTGCGCAACACGCTGTCCGTGCGGGAGCTGGCGCGCAGCGTGGACGTCGAGATGCCGATCACCGACCAGATGCGTCTCGTGCTGTACGAGGGAAAGGATCCTGCGCAGGCAGTCGTCGATCTGATGTCTCGGCGGCTCAAGCACGAGCTGGCGTAGTCGCCGAACGCGCGTCCGAAACAGCCGCGGTTACATTGACTTTTCGGAAGTGCCGTGGTTTGCGTCCCGGTTGCGCGCGCGGCGCGGTGACACATGAAGAGGACCTATCAACCGAGCAATCGGCGTCGAAAGCGGACGCACGGGTTTCGCGCCCGCATGGCGACGCCCGGTGGGCGGAACGTCTTGAGGCGGCGACGGGCGAAAGGCCGTAAGCGTCTCACGGCATCGATCCCACCGAAGCAGCCGGGGTGAGCAGAGGCCGGCCTGGGAGCTTCCCGAAGCAGGCGCGGCTGCGAAAACGCAGCGACTTCCTCCGGGTTCAGCGCGAAGGACGACGCCATCATACGGAGCATTTCGTGGTGCTGACGGCGTGGAATCTGCGTCCGAACAGCCGGCTCGGCATCACGGTCAGCACTCGAGTCGGCGGCGCCGTCGTCCGCAATCGCGTGAAACGTCTCGTGCGCGAGGTTCTAAGGCTCGCGTGGCGAGACCTCGAGCCGTCGGGCGACATCGTGGTGATCGCGAAACCGGGCGCGGCGCGAGCGACACATGCAGAAGCGGCGATACAGCTCAGACGAGCACTCGGCCTGCGCGACGGATGAGCGTCCGGGGCTCGTCGCGAGAGCCTGCGCAACGGTCATTCACGCCTATCAGCTGCTGATCCGTCCGCTCCTTCCGCCGTCGTGCCGCTACGTCCCGAGCTGCTCGGAGTACGCGCGGCGAGCCGTGTTGGTCCACGGGCTCCGACGTGGCGGCCGACTGGCCGTGGGTCGCGTCATCCGCTGCAACGCCTGGCATCCCGGCGGCCTCGACCCGGTGCCGGGGACGGAGGCGTAGATGGACCAGCCGCAGCGCATCCTGCTGGCGTTCCTGCTCTCGATCGGAGTCGTCGTCCTCTACCACGAGCTCGTCGTTGTTCCGCGCCGTCAGGCGTCGACGTCCGAGTCGCCCGCGTCCACGCCGCCCGCGGTCGAAGCGACGGCCACCACGCAGCCGGCGACCGCGGAGACGCCGGCCGCTGTCGCGGCGGAGCACCCTGAGAGCTATCTTTCTTCCGATATCGACGACGCGCGTCCGATCGTCGTCGAGACAGACCTGTGGACCGCGACGCTGACGCGACGCGGCGGGCGGCTGACCAGCGTCGCGCTGAAGAAGTTCCGACAGTCCGTGAAGCCCGAGAGCCCCCCGCTGGAGCTCGTAGAGCACGAGACGCTGCTTCCATTGACGGTCGCCTTCGGCCCCGCACAGAGCGATGCGGCCATCGCGTACACGACCGAGACGGAGGCGCTTCACCTGACCGGGGACCAGTCCGGGGACGTGATCTTCTCGGGCAAGACGTCCACCGGCGACGTGCTGCAGAAACGCGTGCGTTTCCTGGGTAACTCGTACGTCGTCGACGTGGAATTCCGCGTGACCGGCAACGACGCTCCGAGGACCGTGGGGCTCGTCGTGCCGGAGCTCGAGCGCGAAGGTCTTCGAGCAGGCAACGCGGCCACGACCAGCACGAGCGTGATCCTGAGCCAGGGAAAGCTCCAAGAGATCCCCGTCGACGCGACGAAGCTCGCCGACCTGAAGCCGCATCAGCTGCCGGACGCGCAGTGGGTAGGTTGGAGCGTGCCGTACTTCGCCGGCGTGATCGTCGATCCCCAAGCGCCGGGTGGCATCGCGAACGTCGAACGTGTCGGTTCGAGGCCAGCGATCCGGCTGGATCGACCCCTGATCGACGGCGTCGCGACGTTCAAGCTCTTCTTCGGGCCGAGATCGAAAGAGGTCCTCGCCGAGGCCGGCTACGAGCTCAGCCGCCTGCTCGACTTCGGCTGGTTCTGGTTCATCGCCATCCCGATGCTCTACGCGCTGCGCATGCTGCATCGGCTGACCGGGAACTACGGCTTGGACATCATCCTCCTCACCGGGCTCGTCCGCGGCGCGACGATTCCGCTCACGACGAAGTCGTTCCGCAGCATGAAGGAGATGCAGAAGATCCAGCCTCAGCTCAAACGACTCCAGGAGCAGTACAAGGACGACCAGGCCAAGCTGCAGAAGGAGATGATGGACCTCTACAAACGCCACGGAGTGAACCCGTTCGGCGGCTGCGCCCCGATGCTGCTTCAGATCCCCATCTTCGTTGGACTGTACAATGCGCTTCTCCGCGCCATCGAGCTCCGACACGCCCCGTTCGCGCTCTGGATTGCGGATCTTTCGGCTCCCGAGCGGCTGATGATCGGCGGCATCGGCGTCCCGGTCATGACGCTGGTCATGGGAGCCACCATGCTGGTGCAGCAGTGGCTCAGCCCTCAGCAGGGCGACCCGACTCAGCGCCAGATGATGATGATCATGCCGCTCGTCTTCACGTTCATGTTCTTCAACTTCCCGTCCGGGCTGGTGCTCTACTGGTTGGTCAGCAACCTGCTCGGCATCGCGCAGCAGTACTACATGCTGCGAACACCAAAGTAGGCGGAGCTTCCCATGAGATGTGTCGAAGCCGAAGGATCGACGATCGACGAGGCGATCGGCCGGGCGCTCGAGCTGCTGCACATCGAGCGGGACAAGGTCGACATCGAGATCCTGGAGAACTCGTCGCGCGGACTGCTCGGTTTCGGCGGAAAGCCCGCCCGAGTCCGCGCGACGGTTCGCGGCCGGCTCGTCGCAGATGTTGCGCTGGAGGAGCCGTCTCCGGTTCCCCGGGGAACCGGGGCTCCGAGCTCCGCCAGCCGGTCCTAGGACGCGGGAATCGGGGCTGCACGACACGCGTTCGAGGAGATTCTACGCCAGCTCGGGGTCGACACGACGATCGACGTCACGCCCGGCGACGAAGGGAGCTGGCGATTCGTGATCGTGGGTGAAGGGGCGGGCATCGTCATCGGTCGGTACGGGCAAACGCTGGATGCAGTCGAGTACCTGCTGAACCGCATCGCATCGCACGAGACCGAAGCCCCCGTCCGCATTGCGATCGACGTCGAGGGCTACCGGGAACGGCGGCAGGAGTCCCTCGAGCACACCGCCCGTCGCGCCGCCGAAAAGGCACGCCACACGGGACGCCCGGTGACGCTCAACCCGATGAGCCCGCGTGACCGCCGGATCGTACACGTCGCGCTCAGCGACGAGCGCGGGGTGACGACGCGCAGTCAGGGAGAGGGAAGCTATCGACGCGTCGTCGTCGTCCCGACTGCATCGGAGCGATCGCGCTACTGAGCCGGGGCCTCACGTGAACGAGGCCGACCGCGTCCTGCTCGACGCCTGGAGCACGGTCGCCTTCGGGTACGGCCTCGAGCCCGAGGCTGCGGCGAGGATCGAGCGGTATCTCGGGCTCCTGGACGTGTGGAACGCTCGCCTCCGCCTGACGGGAGCGCGCGATCGCGCGACCCTCGTCCGAAAGCACGTGGCCGATGCGCTTGCGTGCCGTGTCCACCTGCCGGACCGGGGTTCCGTCCTCGATCTCGGGACCGGAGCCGGGCTTCCGGGTGCCGTCGTCGCGTGCCTGCGTCCAGATCTGACGGTCGTTCTTCTCGATTCGCGCCAACGGCCGATCAGCTTTCTCGCCGAAGTCGTCCGTCTGGTGCCGTTGCCGAATGTCCGCGCCATCGCAATGCGGGCCGAGGACGCTGCGAGAGACGCGACGATCGCGCAGCGCCAGCGACTGGTCCTCTCGCGCGCCGTTCGCATGAACGACTTGTTCCGCCTGGCAAAGCCGCTCCTGTCGGCCGACGGCGGGGCGCTGTCCATGCAGACGCCGAAGACGGCACATGCCGACGCCGAGGCCGCCGCACGTCGGTATGGCTATCGAACGGTCGAGGTCCGCGACTACGCTCTGCCCGACGACCAACCGCGCCGACTGATCCTCGCTCGCTGAGCGACCTGCGCTGTTTCCTCGTCCGTTTCCGGTGTGCTAACAGGGCCGGGTCGGAGGTGCGGATGGGGCGCGTCATCGCGGTGGCGAACCAGAAGGGCGGGGTGGGGAAGACGACGACCGCCGTGAACCTCGCCGCCGCCCTCGCGCTCGAGCAGCAGGCGACGCTGCTCGTCGACTGCGATCCGCAGGCCAGCGCGACGACCGGTCTCGGCCTGCATCCCGTCGACGTGGGCGCCACGACGTACGCGCTTTTGGTCGCCGACGAGCCGCCGCGCGACGTCGTCTGTCGCACGCGGCTTCCGCTGCTGGACGTCGTGCCCGCAACGCGCGACCTCGTGGGTGCCGAGATCGAGCTCGTCGGGTTGTCCCGCCGCGAATTCCGGCTGCGCGATCGATTGGCCGCAATCGCGGCGCGGTATGCGTACACGATCGTCGATTGCCCGCCGTCGCTCAGCCTGCTGACCGTGAACGCGCTCACGGCCGCCGACGGGGTCCTCGTGCCGCTCCAGGCCGAATACTATGCGCTCGAGGGGCTCACGGCGCTGCTCGACACGGTCGGCCGCGTCCGCGATGCCTTGAACCCGTCGCTGGCGCTCGAAGGCCTCGTGCTGACGATGTTCGACGGTCGGAACAGCCTCGCTCGTCAGGTGCAGCACGAAGTGCGCACGCACTTCGGTGATCAAGTGTTTCGCACGGTCATTCCGCGCAACGTCCGGCTGTCCGAAAGCCCGAGCCATGGCCTGTCGGTGCTCGAGTACGACCCGCGCTCGCGCGGCGCGACCGCGTACCGCGCGCTCGCGCGCGAGCTCGCCGGATCGGCCGCCCGGGTGGTCGCGACCGGAGGCGCGGATGCTAGATAGTATGGAGGCAAGAATGCGTAAGGCTCTCGGTCGTGGGCTCGAAGCCCTGCTGCCCGGCGGGACGCCGGACGCCGCGACGCCGGCCGTCGGGGTGCCGCTCGCGGACATCCGGCCGAATCCGAACCAGCCCCGGCGGCAGTTCGACGAGGTGGCGCTCGAGACGCTCGCCGACTCGATCCGCCGTCGCGGCCTGCTCCAACCGATCCTCGTGCGCCGCGTGGCGGACGGCTACGAGCTGATCGCGGGCGAACGCCGGCTGCGCGCCGCCCGCCGGGCCGGCCTCCAGACCGTCCCGGTCGTCGTCCGGGAGGCCGATCCGCAGGAGCGGCTCGAGCTGGCGCTCATCGAGAACCTCCAGCGCGAGAACCTGACGCCCCTGGAGGAGGCCGAAGCGTACCGCCATCTGATCGACGTCTACGGGCTCACGCAGGAGCAGGTGGCGGAGGCGGTCGGTAAGAGCCGGCCGACCATCGCCAATGCGATGCGGCTCCTCGGGCTCCCGGAAGCCGTCAAGGCGCAGCTCGAAGGCGGCGAGCTGAGCGCCGGGCACGCCCGCGCCGTGCTGTCCGTCGGCGACGCGTCCGCGCAGATCGAGTTCGCGCGGGAGCTCGTCACGGAGCGCGTGACGAAGAACGAAGCCGAGCGACGTGCTCAGGCGCGTCGCACGTCGGGGTCGCGAGCCGGCGCGACGCGGCGCACCGAGGATCCGCACTGGCGGGCGATCGCCGACGAGCTCACCCGATCGCTCGGCACGCGGGTTCGCGTGACGCCGCGCGCGCGCG
>JACXTT010007240.1_pt1 | contig 15676 bp, 12 predicted proteins | sample 9270951 | NCBI WGS metagenome assembly JACXTT01 (sample SAMN15532306, study PRJNA645909) | rock metagenome | isolation source: weathered quartz diorite | place: Puerto Rico | collected 2017-06-21 | reverse complement strand
TACTCATCACCATCGTAATTGCTTCCGTATTCCTGGTATTGATTGGTTTTTTTCTTTTACTCATCGTGTTCATTTTCCTGCGACGCCAGCGAAAATTCCAGCAGGAGCGGGACGAAATGAAAAACCGCTTCGACCAGACTATTCTGAAGACCCAGTTAGAGATACAGGAACAGACTTTCAGCCATATCAGCCAGGAAATACACGACAACATTGGCCAGGTGCTGAGCCTGGTGAGGTTGAATCTCAGTACTTTTATGGACGGTGTCTCAGAGGATAAGTTTGAACACACCGATCAGCTCCTGGGAAAAGCCATCAAAGACCTCCGTGACCTGAGTCATAACTTACAGACTAACAGGATTAACGACATCGGAATTCTGGAATCTATTCGCCAATTAATGGCTACCTTGCAGAAGACTGGCCGCTATACCACCAGCCTGGAAATTGCCGATAGCTTTGCAGGAATAAACAAAGACACGGACCTGATCCTGTTCAGGATGATACAGGAAATCATCAACAACATCATCAAGCATGCTTCTGCTACAGCGATCGATATTAAGATAGAAAGCGATCCCTCCAATATACGGATAGTAGTAACAGACAATGGAATGGGCTTTGACACGGAAAAGTTGAAAAAAACTGGGCATGGTATCGGTTTACAGAATATTTTTAACAGAGCAAAAATGATTCACGCAACCGTTGATATCAATAGTACCCCCGGACACGGCACTGCCATTACCTTACAGATTAAACCCAATAAGCCTTTATTATGACGCTTGTTGCATTAGTAGACGACCACGAATTACTTCGATCAGGACTCGCCGCCATTATCAATTCATTCGATGGTTATAAGGTGATCATGCAGTCGGGCAATGGCAAGGAGTTCATCGACCAATTGAACCAGGACGGCCCTCCCGATATTGTATTACTGGATATCACCATGCCTGTCATGGATGGTTTTGAAACCGCTGAATGGATCAAAAAAAACCTGTCTTCCACCCGTGTACTGGTATTGAGCATGCTTGAAAATGACATTGCCATCATACGTATGATGAAAAACGGCGCCAGGGGTTACCTGCTGAAAGACAGTAAACCAAAAATATTCAAGCAGGCGCTCGACAGTATAAGAGATACGGGCTATTTCATCAATGAACTCATCAGCGACAAACTGATGAACTATATCAGCAATGGCAATTCATTTGCCGTCAATGCGCCCTTTGGTTCCCTGACCGATAATGAAGTACATTTTCTCAGGCTTATTTGTTCCGATAAGACCTATAAGGAAATCGCCGAAGAAATGTGTGTAAGCCCCAGAACAATCGACAGCTATCGCGATAACCTGTTCAAAAAACTCGATATCAAGACGCGGGTTGGCCTGGCCATTTTTGCCATGAAGCACAATCTTGTTGAGATGTAAGGCATATCAGGATTGCCACATACGGGCATATACACCGGCATCTTGCATCAACTGTTCGTGTGTCCCTGTCTCCAACAGCTTCCCTTTATGTAATACATGAATGCAGTCACAATTCCGTATCGTTGTCAGGCGATGTGCAATGATGACCACTGTTTTTCCTTTGCCCAGGAACCACTGCAATGCGTGCTGTACTTTTTGCTCGCTCAGGTTATCTAATGATGCTGTTGCCTCGTCCAGCACCAGTATTTCCGGATCGCGGTACAAGGCCCTGGCAATGGACAAACGTTGTTTTTGTCCGCCCGACAAATTATTGCCCTGTTCCTGTACCATACTGCCATATCCCGCCGGCAGTTGGTCTATAAAAGCATCCAGTCCCAGCAGCCCGGAAAGAAACAACATTTTCCGACTATCAGGCATTTCATCTCCTGCACAGATATTCTCTGCAATGGTACCGGCGAACAAATCCGTTTCTTGTGGTACTGGCGCTATCAGTTTTCGCAAACTCGAACGACTGGTCTGGGATATATCAACACCACCAATGTATATTTTCCCTTTTGATAAAGGGTATACCTGCTGGAGTAAGGCAAGCAGGGTAGATTTGCCGCTGCCGCTCTCTCCTACGATCGCTGTGCAGGCTCCTTTCCGGATACAGAGATCCAATCCTGTAAAAACTTCTTCTCTGCTCCCGTACCTGAAATGCACATCCTTGAATACGATATCTCCTACCTGATCAGGTAACAATGCCATTCCCCCATTCTCGTTTCCTCTTTCGGTTTCAAGATCGATGATCTCAAATAAACGATCTGCAGCAATGAGTGCTTCACGGATTTCCTTGTTAGCGTTGATCAATGCCGCAGCCGGGGCTGTAAAATATTCTGTCAGCGCATAAAAAGAAATCAACTCTCCGGGCGTCAGTTCTCTTCTGATCACAAAATACCCTCCCACCCATAAAACAGCAATTCCCAATAGCCTCGTAAGCAAAACAGAAGCTGTACCACTGTACAAACCTTTCTTGCTACTGAGGTAAACAGTTCTAAGCAGTGCAATAAACCGGTGTTCCGTTTTAATTCCTGCCTGGTGTTCAAGTCCCAGCTGCCTGATCGTGGAAACTGCATTCAGGCTCTCTACGAGCTGACTTTCCAGTGACGCTGCATTTTCCATAAGCCTGCGTTGCCAGATGCTATTGATTCTGTCAGTGATCTTATACAATAACAGATAACCCGGTATAACAGCCAGTACAATCATTGCCAGCTTCCAGTAATAAAAAAACATTACCGTAAAAGAGAATAACAACATGCTCAGGTTTACGATCATGTTGAGCGCCACTTCATTAACAAAATGGCGGATCTTTACTGCATCATTTACCCGGCTGATGATCTCCCCCACCCGCATCGTATCAAAAAAACGTTGCGGCAATCTCAATAAGTGTTTGTAATAACCCAGTAGCAATTGCACATCTATATGCTGTCCCACCTGCAACCCCAAGATTGCTTTAAATAACCCTATAAACAGCTGAAATAATAATAAGCCAACCATCAGTACACTTAAGAGGTTGAGCAGTTTTATATTGTTTTCTACCAGCACCACATCGATAATCTTCTGCATGTACACTGAAGTTGACAAACTCAAAACCGTAACAACCAGCGCTCCTGCTAAGGCCAGATACATTGAATAACGGTGTGGACTGATCAATTGCCAGAACCTGCTCACCGGAGTTGTAACAAGCTGTTGTTGTTGCAAGCCCATTGCAGGAACCAATAACAACAACACACCTGTCCATTCTTTAATAAAAGCATTATACCGATATTCATGGATCCTGCCATCGGCCGGGTCCATGATGCAGATTGATTTCTTCTTTACCTTATAAATAACCACATAGTGTTGCAAACCGTTTTTAAGCGTTACATGTGCAATGGCTGGCAAAGGCATGCTGGCAAGGTCATTCATCTTCGCTTTACCGGCTTTGGCATCCAGTCCTATTCTGCCCGCAGCTTCGAGCAATCCACCTATTGAGGTTCCATTTTGATCTGTGCCGGCATATTGCCGGATACGACTGACCGGTAGCCGCAATCCATGATAAGCAGCAATTGAAACCAGGCAAGCCGCACCGCAATCGGTAATATCCCTTTGCCTGACACGAATCGCTTTGCTCATAAAGCATGATTTAAACAGTCATCTAAATGATCCAAACACAATTTCCACAAACTTCTTTCTGTTATTTTGAAACGGGCCTGGAACCCTAATCCTTTCTTCAGAACTGCTTCATATCCTCTTTTCAGTCCTAACCGAGTGGCTTCAAAAGAGCAACGCACTTTGAATACCGGCCTGCCATTCACCAGACTGAAGTCATCATCGATAGTCGTCACCCGTCCATTTATCGTACCAAAATAACGTTGTTCAAACGCATCGAAATGACAGATCATTTTCATCGAATCTCTGATCAGCCCTATCTCTTTCGATGGAACATAACATTCTCCTATCAGCGTGTCTACCGGAGAAACCACGCAAATCGTTTCATTGGCCAGTGCAAAACTCCTTTCATGCCATTGACCAATACCCTGAACGGATCCTTTCACAGGCGAACGCACCAACAACGAAGCTTCATAGGCTGCGAGCTGTTCGGCTTGTTCCTTGTATTGTGACAATTCCATTCTGTTTTTCTCCAATACTTCCTGCCATAACCCCAACTGTTCATTCCTGGCCAGCCGGCATGCCGCTTCTTTTTCTTTCAATTGGAGCTGCATGCCATAAAAAGCATTTGGTGTTGTGATCCGCTCTTTCACCAACTGGCTGTGACTATTCAACTCCTGCTCTGCTTTACGGATGGCGAGTTCGTGGATAGCCAGTAGGCTGCTGAACCGGCTGTACTGTTCCTGGTACAATGTCAAGCAAAGCTGTTGCCTAATATCTACCGGATCACCTCCTGAAGCCGTAAGCAACAACAGGTCCTGTATGTGTTGTTCTCGTCTCCGCATTTCCCATTGATTTCGAAGTTTTCTGATTCGAACCGTTGAATCTTCCAATCTCAACAGTACAGTTCCTTTTTCAACCAGGTCGCCTTCGCGGCACCTGATCTCAGCAATGATTCCTGCTGCAGGAATTTTCACTGCTGCCCGCTCTGTTGCCGGGCGAACCATTCCCTGTACCCTAACGGTAATGTCTACTTTGATCAATGGCAGTATAGCGATTGTTACGAGGAATAAGGTCAACAAAAGAGCATAGCATCCCCTGTGCCGGGGTCGTACGCTGTTAAGCCATAATGCCGCATCATAACCCTGGCATGATATATCATGGATTGGTTCCACTAAAAAACGTGTTCAATACAAAAACCGGTCAGGTTATGTAATGCATGTGTTAGTGTGATATAAAAAAATGGCAACTTTCCCCGGAACGCTAAAACGACATAAATAATGCCGTATACAATTCCGGATAGAAAAGTCAATATCATATAAGGAACAGAATACGTATGCGAAGCACCAAAAATAATTGCGCTGGCAAGCACCGCTATCCAATAAATACTAGTCCATTTGTGAACATACTTGATCACGAGATATTGTATCAGGTAAGTTTCCAGCATAGGACCAAATATCACCCCTAACCAAAATGCTTCTTTAACCGTAAAATTCAGTATAACAGAAGCTGACTGTTGATCGGGAAAGAGATAGCCAAACAAAAAATTCAATCCTACCGTCACTACATATCCACCTGCTACCAATTGCCAGGCTGATCTTTTCATGATCCAGACAGACATACCAGTCCAATAAGTCTTCGGTTTACTTAATAACATATGCTTTAAATTTTATCCATCAAACATACGCCTCTACACATTACGTATCCGTTTTCCTGATAAATTTTAGTAAAGAGTGGCCTGTTTCAGCCACTCCTGGTTTTTCATCTCTTATTTTTTCAAACTCGGTGGCAATGAAGCCTGGAATTCACTGGCAGTTCTTCCAAACTCCCAGATACACCTTGCGGTTACGGCCGTCGCGTAAGCAAAATCAGCCCAGAAACTACCACCATTCACCGTTTTCAACTCATCTTTATCCAACTCACTGAATCCTTCCAGTGCATGGATATTCAATTGGTTCTGTTTCATAAAATCAGGTTTTACTGTTTGTTAGGAAAATTCCATCCGTCTGAAAGCCCTTTTTTGATCTCATCCCAATGGCTGATGATCTGTTGTCCCAGCCATGCCCATGGAAAAGAGCCTCCGTTTGTTTCCATGAGTTCTGCATCCGATAAAGGACGCAATCCTTCTACACTCCAATCATTCTTCATAGCATTTGTTTTGAATTAATGTCTCTTCTTGGGCACCTGCGCTGGTGCCGGGCATACAGACAATCCTCCCATTCATTGGCCTATGAATCTCCATTTATTTCGAAGCAATCCTCATTGTCCTTTTCAACGAACTTCACGCAGAAACTCCCTTCATTTTCATAATAATATGATCGCCGGGCCCGTTCATAACGGATAGGTGCCCCAAACTCCCTCATCAACGACAGGTACTCAAAAAGCGTCGTTTCCGATACCCCTATCCGTTCTGCAAAAAGTGCCGGATTACCTGTTGATTTCAGCCTGATCATAAAATCAATCCGGTTCAATTTGTGAATGAACATGCGTCCCAATCCCATAACGACTGCTTTTTTTCTGAAGTCCAAATTAGTCAGGATAAACACCTGTACGATCAGGTATAAGTACCCTTTTTTGAATGCCGCAACCTGAATTCAATTAACTTAGCTCATGCGCTTTGCTACGATCCTACTCGGCTCACTCCTCCTGCTGGCAAGCCCGTCGGAAGCCCAAGCACCACCTATCGGACAGTGGCGCGAACACCTCAATTACCGATCAGCTATCCAGGTCATCAAAGCCGACCAGGTCTATTGCGCTACCGCTACCAACTTGTTCTCTGTTGATGCACAGGATGAGATGGAACGTTTCAACAAAATAACCGGCCTCCATGATATCGGCGTTCGTTGTATCGGATGGGACGATCTCACCGCTCAATTGGTTATTGCCTATAACAACAGCAATCTCGATATCATCAAAAAGCAGTCGGTAACCAACATCGGAGATATCAAACGCAGCAACATAACAGGCAATAAATCCATCAATCACATTTTTTGCCGGAACGGACTCGCTTACCTTTCCAGCGGGCTCGGCATTATCGTAGTTAATCTTACCAAATACGAGATCAAAGACACCTGGTTCATTGGCAACAACGGATCGTCATTGAATGTAAACAGCATGGCCGCAGATGCTGATTTCTTTTATGCCGCAACAAACGAAGGATTGAAAAAAATATCCCGCCTCACAGACCCTTCTGATTACCACAACTGGACAACCATCAGCGGCAGCAACGGTTTGCCTGGTGGCATATCTACTTTTGTAACCACTGTCGGCACCCAGGTTATTGCACAGAAAAATGATTCCCTGTTCATCACATCGGGTGGCAACTGGAATCTTTTATACACCGACCCTGCATGGTCTTTGAATGCCGTCAGCACATCCGGAAATAAAATTCTCATTTGTCAGCAAAACAATACCGGTACTGCCCGCGTATTACAATTGACCACGAACGGTATCATAGAAAAAACCATTATCAACCCAACTGTATTATCTCACCCGGTATCGGCTATCATCGATGCCGACAAATTATGGGTGGCTGACAATAATAACGGCCTGTCGAGATTCACTGCATCGGGCACCGATCGCTTCATACCGAACGGACCGCCCGGTATTGCTACCGGTGAAATGATGAGTGATGGCGAACGGCTTTTTGCAGCCGCCGGTAGCATCGACAACAACTGGCAACCCCAATACAACCGGAATGGAGTATTCCAACTGATCAATAATGAATGGACTTCTTACAGGTATGATAATACACCCGCACTCAGCAATGTATATGACTTCATCACTGCGGCCACCGACCCTGTTGATAAAACACTTTGGGCCGGCAGTTTTGGAAGCGGGTTAGCACATTTCAGAAACAACCTTGTTTCAATGTATCAAAGCAATAACAGCGCATTACAAGCTGCTATGAACAATCCGGGCAGTTACCGCATAGGCGGACTGGCTTTCGATAAAAACAACCATCTCTGGATAAGCAATTACGGCGCTGCTAAAGAACTGGTAGTGCGTAAAGCCGATAGTTCATGGAAAGCATTTATTATTCCGTTTGCGCATACAGAAAATGCAGTTGGACAGGTTTTGATCGATGATGCCGATCAGGTGTGGATCACCAGTCCGAAAGGCAATGGTATCTTTTGCTACAACCATGGTGCGTCCATTGACAACCCCAATGATGACCAATGGAAATTTTACCAGCAGGGAAACGGCAAAGGAAACTTACCCAGCAATAATGTATTGTGCATGGCAAAAGACAAAAATGGATTCATCTGGATAGGTACCGATAAGGGCATTGGTATTATTCAATGTACGAATAATGTATTCGGAGCACAGGGATGTGATGCCATATTGCCTGTTGTTCAGCAAGACCGTTTTGCCGGACTCTTATTCCGTGATGAAATAGTACAATGCATCGCGGTAGACGGCGCTGACCGCAAATGGGTGGGGACGAAGAATGGTCTCTGGCTGCTCTCACAAGATGGCAGTACAATTGTTTACAGGTTTACAAGTGATAATAGTCCGCTACTGAACAATGATGTCCGAAAGCTTAGCATCGATCCACACACAGGCGAGGTATTCATTGCAACAGCCATCGGCATCTGCAGTTTCAGAAGTACGGCTACCGAAGGAGGTTCTTCCAACCAGGATGTATTGGTATTTCCCAATCCTGTGCCGCCGGGCTATAGCGGAACCATTGCCATCAGGGGACTCAGCAACAACGCCCTCGTAAAAATTACCGAATTAAACGGCAGGCTGGTCTATCAAACCCGCGCCCTCGGCGGACAGGCCATCTGGAACGGGCGTACCTACCTGGGCAACAAAGCAGCGAGTGGTATTTATCTTGTCATCGTACGCAGTGAAGCGGGCGATGACAAGATCGTAACCAGGATTGCTATTACTTCGGGTCGCTAAAGACCTAATCCTTATCAGCTGTTTTTGTTTGATTGAAGAAAGCTGCCCTGCGCGGCGCCGGGAATGGTACATCATCTCCCTTAAGTCCGTGCCAGAGCACTTTATAGAATTCCAGATCCGGCACAGCATCTTCTTTGGCAAGATCAAATTTCTCTGATCTTCTTTGCCATTCATTCATGGCTGTATTCTTTTCATCCAGGTTGATATTGGCTGGTCTGGCTGTAAAGCCTTTGGGGTTAGCAGTTGATGTAAAGCAGCGCCACATAGGAATAGCTGCTGCATCGTACTGGCTCATAGGCGGAATACCCAGTATCAATTCGATGGTACGCAGCATAGAAGAAGTGGAATACATAGTATGATCTACAAAATTCCTTTTTACAAAACCACCCGCTACATAAGCCGTACTGCGGTGTGCATCTACATGGTCGGCACCATTCTGTGCATCGTCTTCCAGGATGAAGATGGCTGTTTCATTCCAGATAGGACTCTTACTCAGGTATTCAACAAACATACCTACCGCCAGGTCATTATCGGCTACGTGCGCATAAGGCGTAGGCCTTCCTTTACGCATTCCTTCGGTATGATCATTGGTAAAACGCAGGCTGTTAAAGCTGGGCACCTGGTTAATAGCCAGCAGGGAATCAAAATCACGCTTCCATTGCTGAAAACGGGTAATATCCCGCACCGCACCATCGAAGCTGGTGAAATAAGGACAGAAATGGTCTTTTAATACCGGGATATTGGGTTTATAGTTATCGGCGAATTCACCATAAGTCCGGTAACTAACACCCCCTTTCTTACAATGATCCCATATGAACCCACCTTTGTTGTTGGCAATGGCTCTATTCCCTTCGCCATCATAGCTACCACCGCGTCCGCCATAACTGGTCACCCAGTTTTTTTCAAGATAGTCCGTTCCATATGCACCTGTGCTCCAGTTATGCCCGTCCATACTCACTTCTCCATCTACATAAAAATTATCGAGCAATACGAATTCTTTTGTCAATGCGTGCTGATTGGGTGTAACATGTTCTCCGAACAGTACCAGCGACGGATCGCCGTTGCCTTCTTTCACATCGCCCAGGATCTGATCGTAGGTTCTGTTCTCCTTGATCACGTAGAACACGTATTTAATAGGACTTTTTTCTCCTACTTTACGCGGGATCGGATTGCCTTCTTCACCTTGCGTGATCATTTCCTTTTCTTTGGTATAAGGTGTGTTGCTGTATACCTGGCGTGACCATGCAGCCTATGTTTCTGCATTGGGTTCGTCGATAATACTCATCGCTCCTTTGAAAAGAGAAGCGATGTACTGCACTTCTTTGGGCTTATTGGGATCACCTTGCTGGTAAACCACTTCCTCTTTTACTTTCTTATTACCAAAAGGATTGGGGCCATAAGGATTAGCCATAGACGAAAAACCTTTGCCGTTGGATACAAATATCTTTTTACCAATCACTTTTACATTGGTGGGATACCAGCCTACCGGTATAAATCCCTTGCCTTTACTGGCGCCAGGCTCGCTCACATCGAACACCGATAAACAATTGTTATCGGCATTAGCAATATAGAGGGTCTTCTCATCTTTGCTAAGGGCAAGTCCATTGGTAGTAGAGCCATTGGGTGCTTCGGGATAAAGAGCAGTATTCAATGTTTCGATCGCTTTCTTTTGCGCCACATTGATTACAGAAACACTGTTGTCGTTCGAATTGGCCACATACAGGTACTTCCCATTATTGGTGAGCAGCATCTCATTGGGATTGTCTCCAACGGGTATTTCGGTTTTAATATTCCTTGCTTCTGTGTCAAACACATATACTTTATCACATCCCCAGCAACTGATGTACAATTCTTTTGCATTGGGTGAAAGTACACAGGTATATGCTTCACCACCGAGGGCAAACGGTTCAGATACTTTTTTTGTTTTCAGGTCGATGATGTAAAGTGAGTTGTTCTCTTTGGTAACCACATACATCTTTTGTTGCCTGTCGTCGATCTCAATGCCAGCGGGTGAAATCTTATTGGGCCACTTTTTGCCCAGTACGATGGTGTCTTTGAGGATTAGTTTTTTATTTTGAACGGCATATTCAGCGATCCAGTTGTCGTTACCACCTGAAGCGTATAATTTTTTTTCATCGCTACCGAATTTCAGGCCGTACCATCCCTTTGCAATCACAATATTATCCAACACTGTTTCAGTAACCGGATCAATCAGTTGGATGCTCTGCGTGCCCTGTCCATTATTGGTTACTGCCATCAGCTTCTTAGATTTGCTTACGGCTATGTTCAACGGCAGATCACCCAGCGGCAGGCTGCGACCTGCAGGTGATAAAGTCCATCCGTTGGGCAGTGTCAGTGTTTTCAATCCGGATGCCGGAGTGGTTTGTGCATCAACGGTAGCAGAGACCAGGAAAAGCAATGAATAAAAGAACGTTTTCTTCATGATGAATGCAATTTAGGGAAGGGTAAAAGTACAAATGCAGCTGCAATCCATGCAACTGCATCGATGAATTAATGCTTTGGTAATATAAATATATATTATTGCTTCGCGTAATCGTAAAAACGCAGCACCCTGAACTTAAGCATATTTCTTTCACCAGGCACCACACGGTATAGTACCTGTCTCATTTTGCCGGTAGGACGGGTGCCAAGGCTATCGGTAACATATAAGGGATAGCGGCGCATCAATGTGCCTTCCATCAAATTAAAATCGTCAAAGCCCCTGTAGCCTTCCCGCAATTTCTGGTCATCCAGTACATCGGGGAAAACAATCGGGGTAACCGACTGGTTCTTATCGGAACTGATGCCGATCACCGTTCCTTTTTGCAGGGAATCACCAGAAAAGACATACAAAACGATATCGGGAAATCCGTCATTATTAAGATCGTCGATCTCTGCCTTTTTGATCCGGCCCTTGATCTCGAAGCTGAATTCACGTGCCTGGTTTTCAAAACCGATCGGGTTGATGGTGGCATCGTTCTTTTCGGAATTTCTGTTATTGCAGATGACCCTATAGCCTACTTTACCAATTTTCAAAGTGGTATCTATCCGCCTCGACTGGCCTTGCACCGCGAAAACACCCATGCAAAATACCAGCAATATAAAAAGTTGTTTCATGAGAAGTCAAATCTACATATTTCTCCGGTACTGACCGCCCACTTCATACAGGGCATGGGTGATCTGACCAAGAGAACAGGATTTCACCGTTTCCATTAAAACATCAAAAAGGTTCTCGTTTCGCATGGCGGCCTCTTTGAGCCGGTTCAACTCCCGGGCTGATCGTTGTTCATTACGCTTCCAGAATGCATGCAGATTTTGTATCTGCTGTTCTTTTTCTTCCGTAGTGGAACGGATCACTTCTCCTGGTAAGGTAGTAGGACTTCCATTCTTATTCAGGAATGTATTAACGCCCACCAAAGGCAGCTCCCCGGTATGTTTGAGGGTTTCATAATGAAGGCTTTCCTCCTGTATCTTATTACGCTGATACATTCTTTCCATAGCCCCCAGCACGCCGCCTCGTTCTGTGATGCGATCAAACTCTGCCAGCACCGCTTCTTCCACCAGGTCGGTCAGCTCTTCTATGGCAAAACTGCCCTGGATGAAATTCTCAGTCTTGGCAGATCCCAATTCACGGTTGATGATAAGCTGGATAGCCATGGCACGGCGTACACTTTCTTCTGTTGGCGTAGTGATGGCCTCATCATAGGCATTCGTATGCAGGCTATTACAATTATCATAGATAGCATACAAGGCCTGTAACGTAGTACGGATATCGTTGAAATCAATCTCCTGTGCATGCAAGCTGCGACCACTGGTTTGGATATGGTATTTGAGTTTCTGCGATCGATCATTGCCCTTGTATTTGTTTTTCATGGCTTTCGCCCAGATACGCCTGGCCACACGTCCAATGACACTGTACTCGGGATCCATACCATTGCTGAAAAAGAAAGAAAGATTGGGGGCAAAATCATCGATGTGCATCCCCCGGCTCAGGTAGTATTCTACATATGTAAAACCGTTGGCCAGCGTGAAGGCCAACTGTGTAATAGGGTTGGCGCCCGCTTCGGCAATATGATAACCGCTGATGCTTACACTGTAAAAATTACGCACTTTATGATCAATGAAATACGACTGTACATCACCCATCAGTTTCAACGCAAACTCGGTAGAAAAGATACAGGTATTCTGTGCCTGGTCTTCTTTGAGAATATCGGCCTGAACGGTACCGCGCACCTGTGACAATGCTTCGGCCCTGAGTTGTTCATACACTTCCGCAGGCAACACTTCATCACCGCTCAATCCCAGCAGTCGCAGTCCGAGGCCGCTGTTTCCTTCGGGCAATCGCTCAGGAGAAGACGGGTTATAATAATGCGGACGAGGTAACCGCTGATACTTCTTTTCCAGCGCTGCTTCTACCAATGACCACTGATGATTGGTTTCAATCCATTTTTCACAAAGCTGATCAATCGCAGCATTCATGAAAAAAGCCAGCAAGATGGGCGCAGGTCCGTTAATGGTCATGCTGACAGATGTTTTCGGATCGCAGAGATCGAAGCCGCTGTATAATTTTTTTGCATCATCCACCGTTGCAATACTCACGCCACTATTCCCTACTTTACCATAGATATCAGGCCGGCTGGCCGGATCCTCTCCGTATAGCGTAACACTGTCAAATGCAGTAGAGAGGCGTATAGCGGGCTGTCCCAATGATACATAGTGAAACCTCTTGTTGGTCCTTTCCGGTCCGCCTTCACCGGCGAACATACGGGTGGGGTCTTCTCCCTGTCGCTTCAGTTCAAATACACCCGCTGTATAAGGAAATTCACCTGGTACATTTTCCTGGAGCTGCCAGCGCAGGATATCACCCCAGTCCTTGTATTTCGGCAATACGAGTCTGGGTATGCGCGTGCCACTCAGTGAAGTAGTAGTCAATGGTTGCTTGATGACTTTATCACGTACTTCGTATTCAAAAAAATCTGCCTTGTAGCGCTCAACCAATCCCGACCATGACCGGATCAGTTTCCGGCAATCGGCATCCAGTTTTGCGTCGAACTCGTTGTATATATTTTCTAATGCGGCTTTCAATTCAGCCTTCACCTCTTGTATGGTTCCGTGCAACTGGTATAGCTTGGATGCAATGGTAGCCTGATCCTGCACCCATGTATCGTAAGACCGGTTATTCTCGGATATTTCAGACAGGTAACGGACTCTTTTGGGTGGGATGATCTGGGAGCGCGTAGTAGTATCATGGTCATGCGGATGGATCTCTACCTGACCGAACACAACGCCGGTCTTTTCCCGAAAAGTCACCACCAGTTTTTCGAACAACTCATTAACGCCACTGTCATTGAACTGTGCAGCAATAGTGCCTACTATCGGCAACTCTTCGTCTTTGGCTGTCCACAATCCATGATTGCGTTTGTATTGTTTGCGCACATCATGTAATGCATCGAGTGCTCCGGCCTTATCAAATTTATTGATGCAGACAAGATCGGCATAGTCAAGCATGTTGATCTTTTCCAATTGCGAAGCTGCACCATATTCGGGCGTCATCACATACAGGCTTACATTACAATAATCAAGAATGGAAGCATCGCTTTGTCCTACGCCTGCCGATTCCAGTATGATCAGATCAAAAGCCGCTTTCCGGCAAACATCAATGGCATCCTGTACGTAAGCGCTTAGTGCCGTATTATCATCCCTGGTGGCCAGGCTGCGCATATACGCTCGCGGATGCGAAATCGAATTCATCCGTATACGATCGCCCAATAAAGCGCCGCCTGTTTTTTTCTTCGAAGGATCTACCGAGATTACTGCAAGCGTTTTATCTTCAAACAGGTTCAGGAATCTCCTTACGATCTCATCTGTTACACTACTTTTACCTGCACCACCTGTACCTGTAATACCCAGTACAGGAATGGCTGGCAACTCACCATTTGATTTTTGATGGCCAACCTTTGCATTGTCTCCTGCATTCTCCGCATTCGTAATCTCGCGTGCCAGTTTGCGCACGTCTTTCACTTCACCCAATGTCATAGGACGTTCATAAACCCCATTACCATTCAAATTAAAATCACATTGCCTGATCACATCTTCAATCATGCCCTCCAATCCCATCTGGCGGCCATCATCCGGACTGTAAATCCTGGTAATACCATATTGCTGCAGTTCCCTGATCTCTTCCGGCAAAATAGTGCCGCCTCCGCCGCCAAATATTTTGATATGTCCACAACCGTTTTGATCGAGCAGGTCTTTCATGTATTTGAAAAACTCCACATGTCCTCCCTGGTAGCTGGTAATGGCAATACCCTGTACATCTTCCTCAATCGCACATTCAACAATATCAGCCACGCTGCGGTTATGACCAAGGTGAATGATCTCCGCTCCTTTTGCCTGTAAAATGCGGCGCATGATATTGATCGCAGCATCATGACCATCGAAAAGACTGGCCGCTGTTACAATCCTGATCTTATGCCGGGGTTGATAAATCATATGGTATAGTTAGTGTAGACGGCAAAATTACATTATTGCCCGCAATAGTTAACAACTGTTAGTTTTAACTGTTGCGCGATTACATCTTAAAACTTCTTATTTTGGCACCTAAATCATTTTATGTCTTTTGAGGTACTTGTTGATCGTTCCGCCCAATATCCTGCTGTTACACTGAGAAATACGGTTTCCGGGGCAGAAGCCGAGATCTATGGTTTTGGAGGGTTGCTGAATGCTTTCCGTATACCGGTGCATGGGCAGATGGTGAATGCAATAGAAGGTTTTGCTTCTGTTGCCGATGCCGTTATTAACATTACACACGGCTTCAAGAGTGCCAAATTGAGTCCTTATGTCTGCCGGTTGAACGAAGGCAGCTATGTTTTTGAGAACCAGTCATTCAAAGTGAATGGTTTTTATATGAGTGGGCATGCTATTCACGGGCTCCTTTATAATCAATCTTTCGATATTGTCGATACCAGTAATGATGACACGCAGGCAGCTGTAACACTTCAATACCAATACGAAGGCAGTGATGCCGGTTATCCTTTTCCTTTCACCATGCAGGTTCAGTGGCAACTCAGCACAGATCAATCATCAGGCAATCGTCTCACTGTTGTTACCCGTTTTACCAACAGGCACCACGATGGTGTTCCTTTGTCTGATGGATGGCACCCTTATTTTTCGTTGGGAAACAGCCTGGATGAATGTACCCTGCAATTCAATTCAGGTCTGCAG
>JACXTT010007239.1_pt1 | contig 15680 bp, 10 predicted proteins | sample 9270951 | NCBI WGS metagenome assembly JACXTT01 (sample SAMN15532306, study PRJNA645909) | rock metagenome | isolation source: weathered quartz diorite | place: Puerto Rico | collected 2017-06-21 | reverse complement strand
TCGGCGCCGATCACCACACGGGTGCGAACTTTTTGCGCTTGCGCGCTGCCGTCGGCGGCGCTGCCTTGAAAATGCACGAAGGTGGCGCCCTCCTCGCGGCTGATGCGCTCGAACACACCGGTACGGCGCACGGCGCCATTGCCGGCGGCGCGCACGCGCAGCCACTCATCGAAGGTGGCGCGATCGACCATGCCGACATAACCGCCGTTGATCGGCATATCGACCTCGCGGCCGGCCGGCGACACCATGCGCGCCGAGGTGACATGCGCGACCAGCAATTCATCGGGAATCGCGAACTCATCGATCGCCGCCGGCGGTATGGCGCCGCCGCAGGGTTTGATGCGTCCGGCCTTGTCGAGCAACAACACCTTGCGGCCCTGACGCGCCAGATCTGCTGCCGCGGTGGCGCCCGAGGGGCCGCCGCCGACAATCACTGCATCGAAAATATCCGCTTCATTCATGGCTTTTACCTGCCTTCAACGGGGGCGACCAAGGCGTCGCCAAAGGATGGGGAGCCTGCGCTTCGACGAGCGATGGGCTGATTGATTTGTGAAGCCAGCCAGGCGGCCAGCAGGAACATCAGGGCTTCGAGCGCGAATACCGCACCATAGGCCGTCGAGGGTGACCCGAGCAGCCATTTGGCGAGATCGCTCAGGGCCGCGCCGCTGAAACTGCCGAGGCCGAAGGCGATGGCCTGCGCCGCGCCCCACATGCCCATGCGCATACCCTCGCGCGAGCCGCGGCCATCGCTCACCAGGCTCATCATCGAAGCCACGGCGGCAATCGAAAACGCGCCATTGGCGACGCCCAGCAGGATCACATTCGCCTTGAACGGCCAGCTGGGGCCAACAATTCCGGCGATGACCAGGCCCGCCAGAGCGCAGCCCGAGGCAACGCAGCCTGACACCATCCACAGTTTCAATGAGCCCAGTGCACGCCCCCAGCAGGCCGTGACAAGCACCCCGACCAGGACCATGCCGCCCAATACGCCGACATGCTGCAGACTGGACAGACCGGTTGACTGCCCGACGGTGAAATTGAACACGGAGCCGGCAAATGGCTCGAGGATCAAATCCTGGGCGTTGTAGGCGAACATCGACACGAACACAAAGATGGTGAAGTGGCGCGCCTTTGGCTCCGCCCAGACTTCGCGCAGCGCGGCCTTGAAGGCGGGTTTGGCAGCGGGGTTTTGCTCGGCCGCGGGCACCAGCGCGGTATTTTGCTCGACGCCCCACACCGCGACCAGCGCGATGGCGAAGGCGATCAGCGAGACCGTGCTTGCCACCACCAGCAGGCGTTCGGGCGAAAAGGGATCGAGGAATTTTGCGGCGAGCGCGGTGGTGATGACAAAGCCAGCGATCATCATGGTCCAGACGATGGTCGCAGCTGCCGCTTTGCGCCTGGGCTCGACGCTTTTGGCCAGCAACACCAGCAGGGACGTGCCGGCCGAACTGACACCGACGCCAATGAACAGGAACGCCAGCACCGCCACCGCCATGCCGGCCGCGAAATTGCCCGCCATCAGCGAGGTGGCCGCCGCCGCGCCGGCACCGCCGATGGCGAGTATCGCCATGCCGCCGATGATCCAGGGCGTACTGCGTCCACCGACGTCGGAACCGTAACCCATGCGCGGTCGCAGCAACTGCAGGGCATGATGCAGGCCCACCAGCGCACCGGGGATCAGCGCGGGCAGGGCCAGTTCCACCACCATCACGCGATTGATGGTCGAAGTGGTCAACACCACGATGGCGCCGAGGCAAGCCTGGACCAGCCCAAAACGGACGATGCGCAACCATGGCCGAAGCCTTGCCATCAGCGTGCGAAACGCAAGGCCGGGCGTTGCCCGGGGATGTTGGCCATCTTCCACGGGGCTGATCGGATCGACTGCCCTCATGCAGCACCTTGATAAGCCGCGCGCAAGCCGAATGCGCTGATCAGCATGCCCAGCACAAAGAAATTGATGCCGAGTGCGCTGTACCAGATGGCGCGCTCGCGCGGACGGTCGAGGAAATGGTCCATCAGGAACAGCTGCAGCATCAACAGGAAGGCCACGCCCAGCGCATGCAGCGGCAGGCCCCAGACAACCAGGGCGAGAATGACGATGACTTGCGGCGCGGCCATCATGATGCAGGCGGCGCGGGCTGCATTCCGCACGCCGAGTCGCACCGGCAGGGAGCCGATACCCATCTGCTTGTCGCCTTCGATGGATTTGAAATCGTTGAGCGTCATGATGCCGTGCGCGCCGACGCTGTAGAGCGCTGCCAGCAATAGGGATTTGGGGTCGGGCATGGCGCCGCCGGCCATGACCGCCGAGCCGGTGACCCAGGCAAGGCCCTCATAGCAGAGCCCGCAGGCCAGATTGCCCCACCAGCCGTTTTGCTTGAGCCTGAACGGCGGTGCGCTATAGGCCCAGGCGAGCGCCAGGCCAAACAGCGCGGCGCCAAAACCCCAGGGGCCGAGTGTGGCCGCGACCAGCGCGGACAACAAGGTCCAGATAATTGCAATGTAGAGGCCCCAGGCACCGGGCATGCGCCCCGAGGGGATCGGCCGCTGCGGCTCGTTGATGGCATCGACATGGCGATCGAACCAGTCATTGACCGCCTGGCTGGTGGCACAGACCAGGGGACCGGCCAGCAGCACGCCGGTGATGATCACGAGCCACTTTCCCGAGGCGGGCAATCCAGAAGCGACTACGCCGCAGCCAAACGCCCACATCGGCGGAAACCAGGTGATCGGCTTGAGCAACTCTGCTACGACGCGTAATTTCGGGGCTGGCATTGGAGAGCATGGTAGTTGACGGACATCGCCATGGATATTTGCTGCGTGGTGGCTAGTTGTCGCCCTCCGGTGCGAGGTCGCCGAGGCCATAGCGGCGCAGTTTCACGTACAGGCTCTGGCGGCTGAGTCCCAGCAGCTCGGCTGCCGAGGCGCGGTTGTCGTGGGTCAGTTCCAGCGCGGCCTCGATGCACAGGCGCTCGATCAGGTCGGTGGTCTCGCCGACGATTTCCTTGAGGCCGACGCGGCCGACCAGTTCGGTCAGTTGTTCGACGGTGCGCGGCAGGGCCACGCCCTGGCGCACATTGCCTGCCAGTCGTTGGCCGACATTGCGAATGGTGAAGCCGAGGCAGGGAATTTCTCCCTGCGGCACCGATACGGCCGATATCTCGACCTCGGCGGTGGCGCCATGTTCGCCGCGCAATACGGTGGAGAACAAACGCACCGAACCATGCTGGCGCAGATTGCTGATCATCACATTGAAATCGACGCCGGAGCGGCCCAGCCACTGGTCGAGCGGCTTGCCCCTTACCTGCTCCTCGGTCACCAGCTGTATCAGTTCGACAAAGGCCGAGTTGGCCATCAGGATGCGGCCCTGCGGGTCGGTGACGACAAAGCCATCGGGCGCGTTCTCGACCACCTTGAGCACGGTCTTGGGCACGGCGGCGATCGACAGATCCGGGTGCAATGAGGAGAGTCGCACCAGGAACATCGAGGTATTTTCCTGGCGGAACAGGGAGGCCGACACCATGAATTCGCGCTGCGAATCGGCAAGGCGCGCGCGAATTTCATCGGCGCGACCAACCGCCTGCACGCTGGCCAGCAACAACTGGATGGCCGGAATGCTTTCATTGTCAAAACCTTCGGGAAAGACCCCGCCCACCACGCGCTTGACGGATTCGCCGAGCATTTTTTCCGACGCCGGATTGGCCTCGACCACTTTCAGGGTGGCGGCATCGACCACCAGGATGGCCTCGGAAGCCATCTGGAACAGCATGCGGTAACGGGTTTCAACATGGCGCAGGCGCCAGTAATCGCGCTCCAGGGACTGTTGCGCATCAACCAGGCGCTGCTGCATGGCGGCGGTATCGCGCAGGTCGCGTCCGAAGGCGACGATCTGCCCCTCGGTGCCGAACTGCACTGCTGAATAGCGCACCGGCACATCGAGGCCGCGGGAGGAAGGATGGTTTACCTGCCGCCATTTGCGTTCCGCTTTCGATTTCGCGTCGGCCAGCAAGGCCTCGATCTTGACGCGGCTTTCGACCGTCACCGTCTCGACCCAGGGCTGCCCCACCCACTTGCCATAGCCTTCGGCGATCAATTCTTCGCTTCCGCAGACGACATCGCGGATCACGCCGTCACGGTCAAGGATCAGGGTGACATCCGAAGCTGCCGCAATCAGTGTTGCCACCTGCGCATCCAGCGGATTTTTCCCGGATGGATCGGTTTGACTATCGGCGGGCAGGGTGCCCTTGGCATCCATTTCGGCTATGTTTCCCGGTTGGGGCTTGATCGGTGACGACAACTTTTATCCTTGTTAATGAATGTCCGGCTTATGAAGTTTCCTGCAGGGCTGCCAATTTCTCGGCTCCCTCAACGGCTTTTTCGCCATCGCTTGCAGTCATATCGGCGCCGACTGCCGCAACTAGTTCTGGACGCTGGACGAAAATCGGGCCCCCGACCATAACACCGATTGAACGATTTTTCGAAGCCTTGCGAATTCCCTTGATATTTTTTGCCAGGTCTTCCAGCTCGCTTTCGCGGGCGATCGACAGGCCGAATATTTCAAAGTGATGGCGGCGCACCGTGCTGAACATGTCTTCGAAGGTCGGCGGCAGTTCACTCCACACATGCCAGCCCGCGCGACGGAAAAATTCGGCGACCATGAACAGGCCGAAAGTGTGTTGCTCGCCGGGCGCCGGCACCAGCAGAGCGCAATTTGCCTCGGCGACGGTGCGATCATCCTTCTGGAAGGCGGGACTCAGATCATGCAGCAGCTGTTGCAGGCGCCACAGGCCCATGGTGACCTGGGTGAAATCGCAGAGATCGGCCTCCCAGCGTTCGCCCAGTTGGCGCGCGGCCGGGGTGAACAGATCGAGATACAGCGTTTCGAGGCGCAAACCCGAGGCCAGCATGGTGTGCACATAGGCAGCGGCGATCGACAGATCGTGCGCCAGGATGAGTCGGGAGAATTCGTTGATTTCGTCCTGCTCAACTGTATCGCGGGCCGCCAGCTGGACGGGCACCGACAGTGCCGCCGAACTGTGAACCAGCATCAGGCGAGGGATTATTTCCGCTTCGATGACTTGCGTGAGACTGGCGACGTTGCGTCGCGATGAATCGCTGTGTAAGAGGTTGGGCAGCGTTTCTGCCTGGCTGCGTTCCGAACCGGTATTGCCGATTTCCCTGCACCAACTTTGTGACGCCCCTTGCTGGCTTGCGCTATTCATCTACATTCTCCTCGCTGTGCAAGGCTGTCGCAAGGATCCTTGAACTAGGAGCACCCGGCGCACGCATCACATATCGCTATTTTGTGTATAGGGTTCCTGGCTCTCTTTTTTAGATGCTGACTGCTTTGTCCAACGAATATTCCGGACGATTTGGCGTCATTTCCAGAATGGCTGAAGTAGGCCTTTTCGCCCCCAAGTTGTCAAGCGCGCCTGTCAAGATTTTCATGCCGCGCTGCAGCAAAACGAGGGGTTTACGACCCATATTCAACATTAAATCCCTGAATCAAAAAACTGTCAATCATTATTGACGTCAGTATTACTTGACATATAAAAAAAGGGGGGCTACATTGGGTCAAACGACTATAACGTCGCGAATGAGGAGAACGGGATGCGGCAGCAAAATCCCAGCTTGGTCCCGCAATGCGCGCTGTACACGCCCGAACAAAGGCGGCGACGCGATGCTTCGAAATGGACCCTGGTACAAGGTGTGCTCGCCCCCATTCAATTTTTCGTCTTTCTTGTCAGTGTCGGCCTGGTCCTGCGTTTTCTGCTGACCGGCGAGGGGCTTTACGCAGCCACCTTGTCCATCGTCGCCAAGACCTTCCTGCTCTACACCATCATGGTCACCGGCGCGATCTGGGAAAAGGATGTTTTCGGGGTGTATCTGTTCGCGCCGGCCTTCTATTGGGAGGATATGGTCAGCATGCTGGTCATCGCCCTGCACAGCGCCTATCTGCTGGTCCTGCTGAACGACTGGCTGGGCGCACGCGAGCAGATGCTGCTGGCCCTGACCGCCTATGCAAGCTATGCCGTCAATGCTGCCCAGTTCCTTTGGAAATTGCGCATGGCACGGCTGCAGCACGCCCGCCAAACCGCGCAAAGCCGCGGCATGCAGGGGGTGACGGCATGAGCGTATTGGCGAGCATCGCCCTGCCGGCCTCGACGCGCGAAGGCTGCAGCGACAAAACCGTGGTGCCGATCCTGCGCGAGCGCGGCCAGCGTGAAGTGTTTTGCGGACTCACCGGCATCATCTGGATGCATCGCAAAATCCAGGATGCCTTCTTCCTCGTCGTCGGCTCGCGCACCTGCGCACATCTGATTCAATCCGCGGCCGGGGTGATGATCTTTGCCGAACCGCGCTTCGCCACCGCCATCATCGACGAACGCGACCTGGCCGGTCTGGCCGACATGAATACCGAGCTGGACCGCGTCGTCACCCGCCTGCTGGAACGCCGCCCGGATATCAAACTGCTGTTCCTGGTGGGGTCCTGCCCCTCGGAAGTCATCAAGCTCGACCTGTCGCGCGCCTCACAACGCCTGTCGAAAAAATTCTCTCCGCAAGTTCGCGTGCTCAATTATTCGGGCAGTGGTATCGAAACAACCTTCACCCAGGGCGAAGATGCCTGTCTGGCCTCGCTGGTGCCGGAATTGCCGGCGTCCGACGCCAATGCCGCCCCCTCCCTGCTGGTGGTGGGCGCGCTGGCGGATGTTGTTGAGGACCAGTTCGCGCGGCTGTTCAAGGCCATGGGCATCGAGGGCGTACGCTTTTTCCCGCCACGCAATTCCCGCGACCTGCCGACGGTCGGGTCCAATACCCGTTATTTGCTGGCACAGCCATTCCTGGCCGATACCGCTCGCGCCCTTGAAGAACGCGGCGCGACTCGCCTCGATGCGCCCTTCCCGCTTGGCGTGGAAGGCACCAGCGCTTGGCTGGGTGCTGCCGCCCAATCTTTCGGCATTGCCGATACTGTCTTCCAGAGCGTAACGGCCGCTGCCCGCGAACGTGCCGGCGCGGCGGTGGCACGCTACCGCGCCCAGCTGGCCGGCAAACGCATTTTCTTCTTCCCCGATTCGCAGCTAGAGATTCCGCTGGCCCGTTTCCTGTCGCGCGAGTTGTCGATGCAGCTGGTCGAAGTTGGCACCCCGTATTTGCATAAACAACATCTGGCTGCCGAACTGGACATGCTGCCGACCGGTACGCAACTCGCCGAAGGGCAGGACGTCGAAAAGCAGCTCGATCGCTGCCGTGCCGCTGCACCCGATCTGGTGGTCTGCGGACTGGGGCTCGCCAATCCGCTTGAGGCCGAGGGCATGACCACCAAATGGTCGATCGAACTGGTATTCACGCCCATCCAGGGCTATGACCAGGCCGCCGATCTTGCCGAACTGTTTGCGCGACCCTTGGTGCGCCGCATGAAGCTGGTGGCCTGAGATGCAGCTTACCGTCTGGACCTACGAAGGCCCGCCGCACGTCGGCGCGATGCGCGTGGCAACCGCGATGGAAGGGCTGCATTACGTACTGCATGCCCCGCAGGGCGATACCTACGCGGATTTGCTGTTCACCATGATCGAGCGCAATGCCAAGCGCCCGCCGGTGACCTACACCACCTTCCAGGCGCGTGATCTGGGCGGCGATACCGCCGAGCTGTTCAAGAGCGCCGCGCGCGAGGCCTATCAACGCTTTCAGCCGCAGGCGATGATCGTCGGCGCTTCCTGCACCGCCGAGCTGATCCAGGATGACCCGGGCGGTTTGAGCAAGGCGCTCAATCTGCCGATACCGGTGATCCCGCTCGAGTTGCCGTCGTACCAGAAAAAAGAAAACTGGGGCGCCGCCGAAACCTTCTATCAACTGGTGCGCAATCTGTGCGCCCCGCATGCGCCGGCGCCTGGTACGGCACGGCCGGCACGCGTTTCAGGACAACGACCGAGCTGCAATATCCTCGGTCCCACCGCGCTCGGTTTTCGCCACCGCGACGATGTGCGAGAAATCAGCCAGTTGCTCGGCCAGCTTGGCATCGATGTCAACGTTGTTGCTCCGCTGGGTGCCGCCCCGGCCGATATTGCGCGGCTCGGCGAGGCCGATTTCAATGTAGTGCTGTATCCCGAAACCGCCTCGCAAGCCGCGACCTGGCTGACCCGCACCTTCGCACAACCAGCCACCAAAGGGGTGCCGATCGGCGTCAATGCCACTGTCGATTTCGTCAAGGAAGTCGCCGCACTGGCGCAAATCGATGCCGCACCATTTCTGAACGCCGCTCCCAATCGTGCCAAGTGGTACGCCAAGTCGGTCGACTCCACTTACCTGACCAGCAAGCGCGTGTTTGTATTCGGCGACGCGACGCACGCCGTTGCCGCAGCGCGCATCGCGCACCAGGAAATGGGTTTCACGGTGGTCGGCATCGGCACCTACAGCCGCGAATTTGCCCGCGAAGTGCGCGAGGCCGCCAAGCTCTATGGCGTCGAGGCGCTGATCACCGACGACTACCTTGAGGTCGAGGAAAAAGTCGCCGAACTGCAGCCGGAACTGGTGCTGGGTACGCAAATGGAACGCCATATCGCCAAGCGTCTCGGGGTTCCCTGCGCGGTGATTTCAGCACCGGTGCATGTGCAGGATTTCCCGGCGCGCTATTCGCCGCAAATGGGCTTCGAAGGCGCCAATGTGCTGTTCGATACCTGGGTGCATCCGCTGATGATGGGGCTCGAAGAGCACCTGATCGGCATGTTCCGCGGCGATTTCGAATTCCATGAGGATGCAGCCCCCTCTCACCTCGGCTCGCATGCCAAGCCGGCCGCGGCAATTGCCAATGCGCCGGCGGCTTTGATCGAAACAGCAGCGGCCAACGATACCGCGCCCGCTGTCGGCAGCGTCGCCGGCTGGGCACCCGATGCGGAAAAAGAATTGCGCAAGATCCCGTTTTTTGTACGGGGCAAGGCTCGTCGCAACACGGAGCGTTTCGCACTGGAACGCGGCGTGGCGACGATAACCGTGGAGACGCTTTACGATGCGAAAGCCCACTTTGGCCGCTGATTCGACCCCGATTCGCGTCGTGGTCGTGACCATGGACACGCATCTGGCCAGCGCCACCGATCGCGCGCGCAAGGCGCTGGTTCGCGTACTGCCCGGCCTGACGCTCAAAGTGCACGCGGCTTCCGAATGGGGCACGCATGCGGACGCATTGAGCCGCTGTATCGACGACATCGCCAGTGGCGACATCATCATCGCCAGCATGCTGTTCATGGAAGATCATTTCCAGCCGATCCTGCCGGCGCTGGAAGCGCGTCGCGATCATTGTGATGCACTGGTCTGCGCGATGTCGGCCGGCGAAGTGATGCGCCTGACGCGCATCGGCAAGTTCAAGATGGATGGTTCGGCCAGTGGCCCACTGGCCCTGCTCAAACGCCTGCGCGGCAGCAGCAAGAAACCGGGCGGCGGCACCGCCGGCGCGCAGCAGATGAAAATGCTGCGCCGTCTGCCGAAAATCCTGCGCTTCATTCCCGGCACCGCCCAGGATGTGCGCGCCTATTTCCTGACCCTGCAGTACTGGCTCGGCGGCTCCGAGGAGAACCTCGCCAATATGGTGCGCAACCTTATCGACCGTTACGCCGATGGACCGCGTCGCGGCCTGCGCGGCACGCTCAAGGTCGAGGCACCGGTGGATTACCCGGAGGTTGGTGTCTACCACCCGCGCATGAAGGGCCGTATCGCCGAAAGCGCCAGTGCCCTGCCGACACCGATCGCCCTGCTCAATCGCCAGGCTGAAAACAAATCAGCGGCGGGCGGTACGGTTGGCCTGTTGCTGATGCGCTCCTACCTGCTGGCTGGCAATGCCGATCACTACGATGGCGTGATTTCGGCCATCGAGGCACGCGGCATGAAGGTCCTGCCCGCCTTTGCCACCGGGCTCGATTCGCGTCCGGCGATCGAAAAATTCTTCATCAAGGACGGCCGCAGTATTGTCGATGCCGTCGTGTCCCTTACCGGTTTTTCCCTGGTCGGCGGCCCGGCCTACAACGATGCCAAGGCCGCCGAGGAAGTGTTGGCGCAACTTGATGTTCCTTATGTTGCCGCCCACCCGGTCGAGTTCCAGACGCTGGAAGCCTGGGGTGCCTCCGAGCGCGGCCTGATGCCGGTCGAGAACACCATCATGGTGGCGATACCCGAGCTGGATGGCGCCACCTCGCCGACCGTATTCGGCGGCCGCTCCGATGCCGGCGGTGTGGCTTGCAGCGGCTGCCACCGTGCCTGCACCTTTTCCAACGACAGCGGCCGCGATATGCATCGCTGCATCGAACGCGCCGAGATGATTGCCGCACGCATCGACAAGCTGGTGGCCTTGCGTCGCGGCGAGCGCGCGGCGCGCAAGGTCGCCATCGTATTGTTCAACTTTCCGCCAAATGCCGGCAATACCGGCACTGCGGCCTATCTGGCCGTATTCGAATCGCTGTTCAATACCCTGCGCGCGATGAAAGCGGAGGGCTACAGCGTCGATCTGCCAGCAGACGTTGATGCGCTGCGAGAGTCGATCGTCAAGGGCAACGCGGAACGCTTCGGCGCACCCGCCAATGTGCATGCGCGCATATCCGCCAACGATCATGTGAAGCGCGAACGCTGGCTGAAGCAGATCGAGGCGCAATGGGGCCCGGCCCCCGGCAAGCAGCAGAGCGACGGCAGCTCGCTGTTCGTGCTGGGCGAGCGCTTCGGCAATATCTTTGTCGGCGTGCAACCCTCCTTCGGTTACGAAGGCGACCCGATGCGCCTGCTGTACGAAAAGGGCTTTGCACCGACCCATGCCTTCTCCGCTTTTTACCGCTGGCTGCGCGAGGATTTTGCCGCCAACGCAGTACTGCATTTCGGCACCCACGGCGCCCTCGAATTCATGCCCGGCAAACAGGCCGGCGCTTCCGGCGCCTGCTGGCCGGACCGCCTGATCGGCGACATGCCGAATCTGTACCTCTATGCCGCCAACAATCCTTCGGAAGGCGCGATCGCCAAACGCCGCTCGGCCGCCACCCTCATCAGCTACATGACCCCGCCCGTCGCGCAAGCCGGCCTCTACAAGGGTTTGAGCGACTTGAAGGTGAGCATGGAACGCTGGCGCGGTCTCGAACCCGAGGCCGGCGGCGATCGCGAGCAACTGGCCTTACTCATCCAGGCGCAGGCAGCGACCGTCGAGTTGGCCACTGCCGAACCGGCCTGGGGAGCGGATGTCGATGCGCATATCGCCCGCCTCAATACCGAGGTGCTGGAACTCGAATACACCCTGATCCCGCATGGCCTGCACATCGTTGGCGCCGCACCGACGGTTGAAGAACGTGTCGACTCGCTGCTCGCTGTCGCCGAGGCATCGCACGGCGCCAAGCCCGCGCGCAGCGCCATCGAAGCGCTGGTCAATGGCGCCACAGCCGAACAGGCGCTGGCCGCCGGCAATTTGAGCGGCGAGGAAAAAACCCTCGCCATGTTCAGGGAACTTGCCGCAACCGACCTGCTGTTGCGCGAGGATCATGAAATCCCCGCCCTGCTCAATGCGCTGGATGGCCGCTTTACCCGCCCCGCTCCCGGTGGCGATCTGCTGCGCAATCCCGATGTATTGCCCTCGGGCCGCAATATCCATGGCTTCGACCCTTTCCGCATTCCCAGTGCTTACGCCGTGCAAGATGGAGCCCGCCAGGCCGCGCGATTGCTCAACCGCCACATGGAAGACGGCAACGCCTTCCCGGAATCCATTGCCATCGTGCTCTGGGGCACCGACAACCTGAAAACCGAGGGCGCACCGATCGCCCAGGCGCTGGCCCTGATCGGCGCCACGCCGCGCTTCGACAGTTATGGACGGCTCGCCGGCGCCAGCCTGATTCCCCTCGAGGAACTGGGACGTCCGCGGGTCGACGTCATCGTCACCCTGTCCGGCATCTTTCGCGATCTGCTGCCGCTGCAGATCAAGCTGCTGGCCGAGGCCTCGTTCGCGGCCGCTTCCGCCGACGAGCCGCTGGAAAAAAACTTTGTGCGCAAACATGCGCTCGCCTATCAGGCCGAACATGGCGGCGATCTGGAAACCGCCGCCCTGCGCGTATTCGGCAATGCCGACGGCGCCTACGGTTCGAACGTCAATCATCTGGTCGAAAACAGCCGCTGGGACAATGAGGACGAGCTGGCCGAAACCTATACCCGCCGCAAGAGTTTCGCCTATGGCCGCGCCGGCAAACCGGTGCAGCAAACCGCCCTGCTGCAGAGCGTGCTGGCCGGGGTCGATCTGGCCTACCAGAATCTCGATTCCGTCGAAATGGGCGTGACCACGGTCGACAACTACTTCGACACCCTGGGCGGCATCAGCCGAGCGGTGCGTCGCGCCAAAGGACCAAGCGGCGTCACCGCACCGGTCTATATCGGCGACCAGACCGCCAGCGAAGGCACGGTGCGCACCTTGCAGGAACAGGTGGCACTCGAGACGCGTACGCGCATGCTCAACCCGAAATGGTACGAGGGCATGTTGAAGCATGGCTACGAGGGCGTGCGCCAGATCGAGGTGCATATCACCAACACCATGGGCTGGTCGGCCACCACCGGGCAGGTCTCGCCCTGGGTCTACAAGCAGCTGACCGAGACCTTCATGCTCGACCCCGAGATGCGCGAGCGTCTTGCCAAACTGAATCCCACCGCATCGGCGAAGGTCGCCAACCGGCTGCTGGAAGCCTCGGAGCGCCAGTACTGGAAACCGGATGCATCGATGCTGGAAGCTTTACGCAACGCGGGCGCCGAGCTCGAAGATCGACTTGAAGGCATTTTTGAAGAAAAGGCGGCAGCATGACAACCACCACCGTACCGATGTCCACGCTTAAAACTCGCAGCGCGCCGCCGCCGAAGGGCAATGGTGAAGGCAGCGTACAGGTCGAACTCGACCCCAACATCAAGATCGGCAATGCAAAGGTTTTTGCCGTCTATGGCAAAGGCGGAATCGGCAAGAGCACCACCTCCTCGAATCTCTCGGTGGCCTTCAGCAAACTGGGCAAGCGCGTCCTTCAAATCGGCTGCGACCCCAAGCACGATTCGACTTTCACGCTGACCAAGCGTCTGGTGCCGACCGTCATCGACGTGCTTGAATCGGTTGACTTCCACGCCGAGGAACTGCGCCTCGATGACTTTGTGTTTCCGGGCTACAACGGTGTGATGTGCGTGGAAGCGGGCGGCCCGCCTGCCGGCACCGGCTGCGGCGGCTATGTTGTCGGACAGACCGTCAAACTGCTGAAGGAGCATCATCTGCTCGAGGATACCGATGTGGTGATTTTCGATGTGCTCGGCGATGTGGTCTGTGGCGGCTTTGCCGCTCCCCTGCAGCACGCCGATCGCGCCTTGATCGTCACCGCCAACGATTTCGATTCGATCTTCGCGATGAACCGCATCGTCGCCGCCATCGGCGCCAAATCGAAAAACTACAATGTCAGGCTGGGCGGCGTCATCGCCAACCGCAGCGACGAAGTCGACCAGATCGAGCGCTTCAACGAACGCGTCGGCCTCAAAACCATGGCGCAATTCGCCAACCTCGATGTGTTCCGCCGCAGCCGCCTGAAAAAATCGACCCTGTTCGAAATGGAAGACTCGCCGGAACTCATCGCCGTGCAGCAGGAATACATGCGCCTGGCCGCCAATCTCTGGGCCGGCACCGATCCCCTGATCGCCGAGCCGATGAAGGATCGCGATATTTTTGACCTGCTGGGATACGACTGATGGCCAACGCCACCTATCAGGAACGCCGCGGCCAGATCGAAAACTATTTCGATCGCACCGCTGTCCAGGCTTGGGCGCGACTGACGTCGACTGCGCCGGTGGGCCGCATTCGCGCCACCGTGCGCGCCGGACGCGATCGCATGCGCAATACCCTGTTGGGCTGGTTGCCGGCAGACCTCAGCAATAAACGCATTCTTGATGCCGGTTGTGGCACCGGCGCGTTTGCGGTCGAGGCGGCCCTCCGCGGAGCGCAGGTGGTGGCCATCGATCTGTCGCCGACCCTGGTGCAGCTGGCGCGCGAGCGCATTCCCGCCGACCTCAATGGCGGCAGCATTGAATTTCTGGCCGGCGACATGCTCGATCCGGCCTTGGGCAAATTCGATCATGTGATCGGCATGGATTCGCTGATCCACTACGATGCCGTCGATGCCGTACGCGTGCTGAACGGGCTCGCGGCGCGCACGTCCGGATCGATACTTTTTACCTATGCGCCGAGGACGCCTCTGCTGGCCGCGATGATCACCGTCGGCCGCCTGTTTCCGCGTGGCGACCGCGCGCCCTGGATCGAGCCGATGAGCAAAATGAAGCTGTATCGCCTGCTCGCCGCCGACAGCGAGTTGCAACACTGGAATGTGGCGCGCACCGAGCGGATCGCCAGCGGTTTTTACACCTCGCAGGCCCTGGAACTCGTCCGCCGATGAACCGCATCAACAGCAAACTGGCCAAAACCTGGACCCGCATCGGTACCCGGTTCTTGCCGTTTGCCGACGCCGCCACTACCGAATTGCCGCTGGGCCGCCTGTTGCGCCTGTCGCTATTCCAGGTCGCGGTCGGCATGGCCCTGGTCCTGCTCAACGGCACCTTGAACCGGGTAATGATCGTCGAACTGAATGTACCGACCTGGCTGGTGGCGATGATGGTCGCACTGCCCCTGGTGTTCGCCCCGTTTCGTGCCCTGATCGGTTTCAAATCGGACCACCATCGCTCGGTGCTGGGCTGGAAGCGCGTGCCCTACATCTGGATGGGCACCCTGCTGCAGTTCGGTGGCTTTGCGATCATGCCCTTCGCCCTGCTGGTCTTGTCCGGCGACGGTTATGGACCGGTGATCTTTGGACAGGTCGGTGCGGCCCTCGCCTTCCTGCTGGTCGGCGCCGGCCTGCATACCGTACAGACCGCCGGCCTTGCCCTGGCCACCGATCTCGCGCCTGCAGAGGCACGTCCGCGCGTGGTGGCCCTGCTCTACGTAATGCTGCTGCTGGGGATGGTAGCGAGCGCCTTGCTGTTCGGCTACCTGCTCGGCGACTTCAGCAATCTGCGTCTGATAAAGGTCATCCAGGGCGCCGCCGTCATCACCATGGTGCTTAATGTTGTCGCCCTGTGGAAGCAGGAGGCTCGCGACCCTTCGCGCACGCGCCGCGACCTGCCGCGTCCCGCGTTCCGCGAAACCTGGCAGGCCTTCATCAATGCCGGCAAATCGCGCCGCCTGCTGGTGGCGGTCGGCCTCGGCACCGCAGCCTTCAGCATGCAGGATATTCTGCTTGAACCCTACGGCGGTCAGATCATGCATATGGCAGTCGGCGCCACCACCACGCTCACGGCATTGATGGCCATGGGTTCGCTGGCCGCGTTCGCGCTGGCTGCGCGCTGGCTGAATCGCGGCACCGATCCGCACCGGCTCGCGGCGCTGGGCGCACTCGCCGGGCTGGCGGCCTTTGCTGCCGTCATCTTTGCCGATCCGCTCGAATCCGCACTTTTGTTCCGCCTCGGTGCAACCTTGATCGGCTTCGGCGCCGGCCTGTTTTCAGTCGGCACGCTGACCGCGGCCATGAATCTCGACAGCCGCGGCCAGAACGGTCTGGCACTGGGCGCCTGGGGCGCAGTGCAGGCTTCCGCGGCCGGCATCGCCATCGCCCTGGGCGGCGCCTTGCGCGACCTGGTGTCCGGGCTCGCCGCGC
>JACXTT010007238.1_pt1 | contig 15681 bp, 13 predicted proteins | sample 9270951 | NCBI WGS metagenome assembly JACXTT01 (sample SAMN15532306, study PRJNA645909) | rock metagenome | isolation source: weathered quartz diorite | place: Puerto Rico | collected 2017-06-21 | reverse complement strand
TTACGCGCTGTTGAAGTTGCAGGACAAGATCGATCAGATGTCGCTGGCCAAGCGCCCCACCGAAGTCCGGCTGGCCCCGAGCATGGTGGAGAATTTCAAGCGCCAGGTTATGATCGCGCAGACGCTGCAGCCGAAGTAGTCGTCCGCCGTCGGACTTCCGTGGTTAGTCCTATCAGGGAGCAGGTTGGGGACAGCCGTCCTCCGCGGTTCTAGCGCTTCCTTGCCTTGAGGCTTCATGGCAAGTTTGGTAAAACTCACAGCTCAATCCGAGCTTCCTGCTGAAGGCGAAGCCAGGGAATTTCCCTGCGGCGACCGCGTCATCTGCGTGGCAAATGTCAACGGAACCGTTTTTGCCATGGATAACGTTTGTCTGCATCGCGGTGGACCGCTGGGACAAGGAGTGATTGAGGGCGAGAAGGTGGTGTGTCCGTGGCATGGCTGGCAGTGGGATCCCAAGACCGGCCAAGCTGCGCACAATCCAGCCGCGAAGGTCGCAGTTTATCCGCTGAAGGTGGAAGGCGGCGACGTGCTGGTTGAGTTGTGAGAGCCAACTAGAATCGCTAGGAGCTCCTCAGAGTTATCCCAGGTATCGAAGGAACTTTCCCGCCTGATTGTCGAATCCCGGGAACACTTGATCCAGAGCTTTGTTGCCCAGGTGACGCGCAACCGCTTCGCCCAGCACGCGCCGGAAGTCCGTCGTGACTGCAAGATCTCTGCCTTCATAAAGTTGGGACTGGTTCAGGCCGGGCCAGCGTCCATAGACCTGGCCGCCCTTTACCGGGCCGCCCATCACCAACACCACGTTGGCGTGGCCGTGATCGGTGCCGCGGTTGCCGTTTTCACGCACCGTGCGGCCGAATTCCGACATGGTGACCACGATCGTATCTTCGGCGAGGTCGCCGAGATCGACCCAGAATGCGCCCAGTGACTGAGAAAAATCGCGCAGCACATTCGCAATCTGGCCTTGCGTGCTGCCCTCGTTGACATGATGGTCCCAGCCGCCGATATCGGCAAACGCTAGCTGCACCCCCAAGTTCGCCTTGATGAGCTGAGCGAGTTGCTTCAGGCTGTCGCCAAAACGCCCTCGCGGGTAGTCCGCTCCAGCTGCTGCTTTGTATTTGGATGGATCGGCCGACTTCAGCATCTTGACGGCTTCGAATGTTTCCTGCCCGGTGCCATGCATCACCGTGTCCAGGGAGTTCGCATACATAGCTTCAAAGGTGTTGGAGACTGGCGCGGTGTTCGAGTTGCGCGTACCCACGCCAAAGTCGCCGATGTTATTTATCGCCACGGCCGGTTCTTGCCCGGAAAGAATTCTGGGCAGCGAAGGCCCCAGGCTGATGGCGCGGAACGCCGACCTGTCGGCTGCAGGCGGCAAATCGCGCAACGCGCGGTTCAACCAGCCGTCTTCGGTGGCCTTGCGGCCCGGTGTGCCCGACTCCATAAAATCCTGCGCATCGAAGTGCGATCGGCTCGGGTCGGGAGAACCGGCGGCATGAACGATGGCCAGATGACGCTGGTTCCACATAGGCTGAAGCGCCGCCGTGGCGGGATGCAGCCCGAAAAAGCCGTCCAGATCGATCACCGCATTGCGTGGGATGTTGATCGACGGCCGCAGGGCGTAGTAAGCCGGCTCGCCGTGCGGAACGACAATATTGAGGCCATCGGCGGCGCCCCGCTGGAAGATCACCACCAGGCGCTTGTTACTCGCGTTCGCACCGGCCGCCGCAAAAACCGCACGGGTTAGAAAACTCGGAATTGCGGCCGTGCCCACAACCGCGAGAGCGCCACTTCGCAAAAAGACTCGGCGAGAGATTGGCATACCACACAACTCCTGGCTTTTAGCGACTAGCTTCTGGCGAATCAACAAACACGAACGGCCAACGACCAAGCCCGGCTGACCCCTATCTTCTCTGAAATTCTGGCGATCCCAGGAGCAGCCCTGCGATTGCATCGGTGCTGGGCGGACCGTTGCCATCGCGTAGCGACCCGGGCTTGAACCCTCCCTGGTCGGATTTCGAACTGTCGATTTGGGCAACGATCGTGTCGTGCGTTTGCCTGGATACGTCACCGGCCAGCAATCTGGACTCGAGCGCGGCCAGTGTGGCTTGTGGGTCAGCAGATGAAGCAGCCACGCCGGTGCCTAGGGATTGATTACCCAGGATGCGATCGGAATCCACTTGCACGCCTTTCAGCTTTCCCCCACTGAGTGCCAGCGCGAAGTTCATCCGACCCAACAGCGCGGCGGAGTTTACCCAGGCGTCGGCTCTCATGGAATATCCCGTCGGAGGCTGCATGCCATAGAGCTGCATTCCCATGGTTTGTAACTGCCGGGCAAGGGGCAGGGCGTCGCTGACTTCGGCGCCGCTGGCGCGAACCGCTGAGACCACGAACTCCAGCGGAGTCTTCACTTTGGCGCGGTAAGCGTCGGGCGACCAGAACTCCGGGGAATGGAACATCGTCTTCAGCACCTCGCGAATGTCGCCGTTTTTCTTCAGGAACGTCTGGGTCATGCGGTCTACCATCGTAGGAGGCGGGTTATCTGACACGAAGCGCATCGCCAGCTTGGTTGAAATGAACTTCGCGGTCGACGGATGATGCGCCAGAATATGCAGCACCTCTCGCCCCTCCTTTTCCCCACTCGCCTTAATGCGATGGCCCAGCACGTTCTTATCGCCCGGTTCGTGCATCCGCGGTTCGAAAGTGAATCCGCCGCCCTCTCTCGGCTGCCTTAGCGTCCATCCGGTTAAAACTCGTGCTACTTCGGTGACATCCTTCTGCGTGTATCCTCCGTTTACGCCAAGGGTGTGCAGTTCCATCAACTCGCGCCCGTAGTTTTCGTTTAGACCACTGCGCTTGCCTTTGGCCTGCTTCACGGGTGGTGGCCGCCGCTGCCGGGGAGGCCGGCGCCAGTTGGCATTATTATTGCGTTTCGGTATACCGTTGGCGAAATCCGAGTTTGGTCCCACGCTCAACCAGTTGTCGAGATAGAAGAGCATGGCGGGACTTTGCGCGGTTGCCACCAGCAGATCCTCGAACTTCCCCATGACACGAGGACGGATCACGTCGCGCTCGTAACTATTGAGCAGGTAGCGGTCGGCTCCTTTTCCGATAAATACGTTGAAGTGGTTGAACCAGAAATCGGTCATCACTTCTTCGAGCTGGCGATCACTGTAGATGGCGCGCAGCAGCTTGCCCTGCACCAGTTCGCTGCTCACAACCTGCTGGGGGTTGTTGAGCGCCATCAACGTTTCGCGCTGCTCAGGTTTCATGCCTTCCATAATCTCGTCACGCTTGCTGCCTTGGAGAGCAGCTCCCATGGCACGCTGATCTTCCGGTGACATCTTCAGAATCGCCTTCATTCGCTGGTCGGGCGGCAGCTCCAGAAGATCCTCCGCTTTCAGGTCGGCGTAAAGGCGGTCCTCTCGGCGGCGAGCCTGTTCCTCTTCGCTCGTCCGCACAGACTTGTTGGATGTCCCGGCCACCGTGGCAGGATCGGCATTGGCAGCTTCCAGCTTACGATCCTGTTTCTCCTGATAGCGCTGAAGCTGAGCTTCGTACACCGCGCGCTTGCCGGCCTCGGAGGGCAGCGGTTGCTTGCCTTCGGCGATGGCCTTGATGGTTTGCGGTGGGGGAAAAGTTTCCACCAATTCGCGCGTGCTCATGCGGAGGGTGCGAAACGGAGCGAGGCGTGCGTCGAGAGCGTGGTCGTCGATCTTCTCGGGATGCAACTGCTGTTCGATCCACTTGTCCACGCCCATTGCAGTGATCTGCTCAACCTGGCCAGGGCGCGGGCCAAACGCCAAACGGTTGATCGCATGTAGAACACGTCTTTGCTCATTGATCTGTGAAGCGGCCGAATCCCGCTTGTTTTTCTTGGCCACGGCCAACTGCAGAGACGTGGCAATGCTGAGCGTAAGTACGGCGCTTGCGAGAACGGCTTGTCGCCGCGGAAAACTCATGTCGAGCTCGGGGACACAACAGTGGCCCATCTACTGCTAACCCCGAAGGGCGAAAAAGTTGCTGACCGGCGCCGCTTGCGGCCCCGCCTGCCGCCGGTTTGCGCTTTCCGCCGGTCGAGCAAGATCCTGTAACTACAAGCTGGACAATGGCTTCACGCACACACACTCCTACGGGCAGAGCCCGGAAAGATCACAGGCCATATTTCGGGTAGTGTGAATCCAGTCGATTCTGCCTTACGTGGGCGAAATCAATGCGGAAGTAATGACGAGCGCCTTCCCGTGGCGAATGCTGCCAGGCGAGCAGGGTTGAACCGGTCCGGTGAAAGCCTAGGTCAGGTACAGGCGGCCATGCGTGACTTTGTGTTGCAGGGTGGCGGCAAGATGATCGATATCTCCGGCGGCGATGTTGACCGCCGCGCGGTCTTCAAAGAAACGCACGCGGTTGCTGCCGACGGCATCCCGGCGGATCTGAAGTAGCAATCCGTGGACCGCATTTGGATCAAATTTTTGCGGGGAGAGCCGTACAATCTCGCTCAACGTGCTGCCCACCGACAGCGATTCCCGGTAGGGACGCTCACTGGTCATGGCATCAAAGGTGTCAGCCAGGCCGATGATACGAACCGGCATGGCTACATCTTCCATCATCAGTCCGTCAGGATAGCCCGAGCCGTCGCCACGTTCGTGGTGTGAACGCACGATCTCAGGAATTCGCGGCCAGGGAAAATGCACCCCGCTTACGATCTGGTGTCCCACTACCGTGTGGTCGGCCATCTCGCGGAACTCCTCGGCGTCGAGCGATGTTGGTTTCCCGAACAGGCGTTTGTCCACCGCAACTTTTCCAATGTCGTGCAGGTAGCCAGCTGAGCGCAGGGCGCCGACATCGTTGGGATCCATACCCATGGCCTCTCCAATGGCGGCAGCGTAGCGCCCCACCCGCAGCGAGTGGCCGTGAATGTTCACATGCTTCACATCGATGGCCGTGGCGAAAGCTTCCAATGCCGTGTCATAGAAGCCGTGAAGAGAGGCCAGCAGACGCAGGTTCTCTGACACGCGCTGAGCCAGGGTCTGCGACAGCATGTGATTCTGGATGGCAATCGCCACGTAGTTGCACAACAAGTCCAGCGCGCCGAGTTCCTCGTCGTCGAACAGGGCATCGCCCTCGCGGCGGCCCAGGGCAACTACGCCGACCAGTTTGCCCCCCACCTTTAGCGGCGCGATGCATTTGAACAGTTCAGGAGCGACGTTTCCGTTAGCACTCAGGAAGGCGTCGGTGGCGCCAGCCGTCAGGACGACCGGTCCACGGGCCGCCGTCAGGGCATGCACGTGCTTCGGTAACAACGGCATGATCGCGGGCTCGGGCATCAGCGAGAACCCCTCGGTAGCGATCGAGGACAGCATGGAAGGCTTGTCGCTGAAGGTAAAAAGCACGGCCTCGCGTGCGCCACCAGCTTGCAGCAGCGCCGAGACCATGGCCCGCGCGGTCTGTGAAAAATCCCGTTCGGCCGTGATTTCAGGGCCGAGGTCCGACAGAGCTTCCACGGTTCGCAACAGCCGTCGCAAATTGTTTTTCTGCACAGCCACGCACGTATGCGGGCAAAAAACCAGAGCAAAAAAAGAGTACCATGGGGCGAAACCGCGGGATATGGATGTTGTTGGTTAGTTTGGTGCTGCGAGAAAAATCAGCTTCACAATGTCGTCGAGACGAGGCTCGCCACATCGGCCTTGCGGTCGTGCACTCCCGGAGACCTAGCGAGGTACCCTTCTGCCTGAATTGAGATTTATCTGAAGTGCGGCTAGAAATGCGTTCGCAGCCCGGAAAAAGTTTCCACCACCAGCAAACGACGAGGTGGTTCCGCGGAATCCATCTCTTCATGTTCCAGAACCCAAGTGCTGCCGTGGGGGACGAACACGGCATTGAGGCCCGCGGCCAACGCCGGGTTGATGTCGGACTTCGGACTGTTGCCAATCATCCAGGTTGCGTCAGCCAGCAATCCATACTTGGAAATGACGGTCCGATAGGTGGGCACGTCTTTTTCCGAGACAATCTCGACCGCAGCGAAATACTCCTTTAATCCCGAGCGCTCGACTTTACCGGTTTGTTCGGCGATGGCGCCTTTCGTCATCAGAATCAGGTGATGGCGGCGGGAAAGATACTGGAGGGTGTCGGTAACCCCAGGGATGATTTCGACCGGATGTCCGGCAATGGTGTGGGCGAATCCATGAATGGTCTCGTGCAGCGCTGGCGTGATGGGTTCCACTGCCAGCCGCTCGAAAGTTTCCACCAGGGAATGCGCGAAACTGTGCAGCCCGTAGCCGTGCGTGAGAATGGATTCTCGCTCTACCTGATTCAGGACCTCACGCACCTGCGCGGGAGAATATTCGTGGTGATTCAAAAAAGCAATGAAGTTTGCGATCGCGCGTTCAAAATAGATGTTGTTTTCCCACAGCGTGTCGTCGGCATCGATCAGTAGGGTCTGTGATTGGTTAGAGTTCGTCTCTCCTGGCATTTATGCAACATGATAGCGGGGAGGCGCTCGCTTGGCGAGACGCGATGCCTTCTCATTCTCAAAAGCCCCTCTGGTAAAATCAAGCCAATGACTAAACCGGGCGTGACGCTTTCCTTCCTGCTTGTCTTTCTCACCCTCGTTCCCGCCTTAGCCCAGCAAGGCAAGAAGCCAATGACCGGATCAGCGGCGCGGGGAGCGGCGTCCAGCGGCATGCCGGTCGCACCTGACCTCGCTCAGCGTCTGGCCAAGTTCAAACCCGTGCCGATGCCGTTTCGCTCGGCCGGGCTCACCGAGCGGGAAAAAAAGCTGGTGGGGAAGTTGGTGGACGCTTCTCGCTATCTTGAAGATATCTACTGGCGCCAGAGCGACCCCGAGGGACTCACCCTTTACCAATCGTTGGCCGGAAGTCGGAACGCGAAGGACCAGCAACTGCGCCACTATCTCTGGATCAATGGTTCTCGTTTCGATCAGATCGACCAAAATCGGCCGTTCGTGGGCCTTGCTCCCATGCCCCCAGGCCGCGGATTTTACCCCGAAGGCTTGACTCGTAAACAGATCGAGCAGTATGTGCAGGACCATCCCGAAAAAAGAGCGGAAATTTACAGTTCCACTACCATCGTGCGCTGGCACGGCGACCAACTGGAGGGCTTGCCCTATCACATCGCCTACCGGCCCTATCTGGACGCAGCAGCTCGCGATCTGCGCGAAGCCGCTGGCCTGAGCGCCGACCCGGCGTTCGCCGACTTCCTGCGGCTGCGGGCCGATGCCTTGTTGACCGACGACTACTTCAAGAGCGATCTGGCCTGGCTCAGCTTGAAGGATCCAAAGGTCGACGTTATTTTCGCTCCCTACGAAACCTACACTGACGCCCTTCTTGGGGTGAAAGGGGCATACGGCGCGGCGGTTCTGGTGCGCAACGAAGAGGAAAGCCGCAAGCTGGCTGTGTTTCAGAAATACGTTGCCGATATCCAGGACGCTCTGCCCCTGGCTCCGGAAGACCGCCCCTCCAAGCGCGGCCTCGAAACCCCGATGGAAGTCGTCGATGCTCCCTACCGCGTGGGCGATCTGCGCCACGGCTACCAGGCGGTGGCCGACAATTTGCCCAACGACCCCCGTGTGCACGAACAGAAGGGCAGCAAGAAGATTTTCTTTAAGAATTTCATGGACGCGCGAGTGAACTACATCATTCTGCCCTTGGCGCAGTACATGATGCTGTCCGATCAGGCGGCGAAAGTCTCGGCTGAGGGCTATCTGCTGAGCACGATCTTGCATGAGATGGCACACGGACTCGGTCCGGTGTACGCCCACAGCATATCGGGCAAGGTCATGATTCGTGAAGCCATCGGCCCCGCCTACGCCGGACTGGAGGAGGCCAAAGCCGACGTGGTGGGAATGTTTGGCCTGAAGTGGCTGGTGGATCACGGAGTCTTGCCCAAAGAAAAACTGGAAGAATATTACGCATCGTACGTGGCTGGACTCTTTCGCACCATCCGCTTTGGCGCCGGAGAGGCGCATGGCCAGGCAGAGATGATGGAGTTCAATTATTTGTCCGAGCGAGGTGCGATCAAACGCCAGACTTCGGGCCAGTATGCCATCGACTACCGCATCATGCCCGCGGTGCTGGCGGACCTGGCCAAAGAACTCCTGGATACTGAAGCGACCGGCGATCGGGGGCGAGCGGAAAACTGGTTCCGGAAGTATGACGTCGTGCCCCCTGACTTGCAGGTAGCGCTGAAGGCGGCGTCGAAGCTGCCGGTTGACGTGAATCCTGTATTTTCATTCCCGGAAAGAGTGAAGTAGGAAGCGACTCGCGTTTCGCCGTTCCACCCTGGCTTGAACCCGCGCAGATCCTCATCGCAAGCGAGCAGGGAACAGCTTCTTACCCTCCTATGAAATCCACTCGCGCTTCCCGGGGAATAATTCCCGCCTTGTGACCCATGTCCAGCAAGCGGCGAACTGCTTCCCGTCCGTCCGGGCCGTAGTCTAAGGTTCGCTCATTTACATACATGCCGACAAATTTGTCCGCGAGCTGGGGATCGACATCGCGGGCAAATTGCATGGCGTATGCCAGAGCCTCTTCGCGGTGATCGAGCGCGTACTGAATGCTATCGCGCAAGGCTTTGGACACGCTCGCCGTCAACTCCGGCCCTAGGCTGCGGCGGATGGCATTCCCCCCCAGCGGCAGGGGAAGGCCCGTCACCTTCAGCCACCATTTGCCCAGATCCACAATGCGCTGCAATCCCGCCTTCGAGTACGTAAGCTGGCCCTCATGGATGATTAGGCCGGCCTCAAACTTCCCTTCGACGACCTGGGGAATGATCTGATCGAATGGCACGATCTCCGTCTCAATCCCCGGTGCGAAAAGCTTCAGTGCGAGATAGGCGGTAGTCAGGGTCCCCGGAATCGCGATGCGCTTGCGTTTGATCTCGCTCGGAGAAAATCCTTGTGCAGCCACGATCATCGGGCCATAGCCGTCGCCGACGCTGCCTCCGCTCGGCAACAGAGCGTAATTGTCCTGAATGTAAGGATAGGCGTGAAAGGAAATGGCCGTGACGTCATACACACCGTTGCCATCGCGCGCTTTTTGGTTCAAGGTCTCGATATCGCCAAGCGTATGGGTGAAGCGCAGCCCCGCAACGCGCACCTTATTGGTAGCCAGGGCGTAGAACATGAAAGCATCGTCAGAGTCCGGACTATGCGCGATGCTGATTTCGCGGACCGGAGCATCGCCCCGCGCGGAATCCTTGGCCGGGGTAGTGGACATGTCAACTGCGGCATTTTCAGAGGGCGTACCAACCGGACTCATGTCTGCTCCTTGCGGGAATATTGCCAGCCTGCTGAGGCCGCGGCCGCTAACATGACTTTCATGATTTCCGCGAACACGAACCAGTAAAGCCCGAAGCGCAAAGCCCGGGAGAACGAGTGAGTCAGCACGGCCAGCCAGGCGAGACCACCCGCAAAAAGTACAACTTCGCCCATTACGCTTGCCGCTAAGGCGCGCGCAAACGTTGCCTTGCCGCGTTCCATGATCCAGCCGGCCAGTGCAGCCACAAACGGATAGGCCAGCAAAAATCCACCTGTTGCACCCAGCAATTGAGGCACTCCGCCGGGTCCGGCCGGATTGAAAACCGGCATTCCGCAGGCTCCCTCGATCAGATACAGCGCCAAGGCGACAAACCCGCGACGGCTTCCCAGGGTAAGGCCGACCAGCAGCACGCCAAAATTCTGCATCGTCAGGGGGACGGGAGTGAACAGCAGCGGAACCGTAACCCGCGCGCACAGGGCGACAAACAGGCTGGCACTGATCACGATCGCCCCTTGCTCCGCCCAGGAAAGAGCGCGACTACCTCCGCCGAGTACAAGCGAAGCGGGTTTTGTCATGTTGAGTATTCTCCGTTGTAAGAATCTGTCGCCCTGTGCCGTGCCTAGGAACCGCGCTCCGAGTCAATCCGTTTGCCATCAGTCCCTGCCGTGTCCTTCTCTGGCGGACGCTTCTTTCATGTGGCGTCGCACACGGAGGTAGGCAGCGAGTCCGACCAGGGACACCGCGACCGTGCTCAAGGCCAGGATCAGGAACAACCAGATCATCCGCACGACGTCCTAGGATATCAAAAGGAGACAGAGTGTGCGTCGCCGGCGACCGGGTGCGTCGTACTGATTACTTGCCGGCCATGGCGTGTTCCACCTCGTCGGCGGAGTGTGGCAGGTTTGCGGTAAGGTTGATCAGCTTGCCGGTTCGGTCGACGTACAGAGTGTCTTCAATCCGCACGCCCAGTTTTTCCTCCGGAATGTAGATGCCGGGTTCGAGAGTGAACACCGCCCCCGGCCCGAGGGGAACGTCGTAGTCATTGGGATCGTGCACATTCAGGCCAACATAGTGACTCAGGCCGTGGATAAAATATTTCCCCAGTGGCTCACCATGCAGATCCTTGCCATGAGTGTTGATGTAGTTGTAGGCGACATCGTGGAGCGAATCTGCCATATTGCGCCGCAACCTCGATTTGCCCGATTGGAAGGCTGCCACCGCCGCCTGTTGCGCCCCCAGCACGACGTCGTAAATCTCCCGCTGCCGCGCGGTGAACTTGCCAGATACCGGCAAGGTGCGGGTGATGTCGGATGCGTACATGGAATACTCGCCCGCGGCATCGATTACGACGACGTCTCCCGCCTGCATGGTGCCCGAATCGTCAGAATAGTGAAGTACGGTAGAATAGAAACCCGATCCCACGATGGGTGCGTAAGCCGGACGCTCACAACCTCTTTTCCCCCACTCGTACTGCATCAAAGCGGAGATTTCGCGCTCCGTCATGCCCGGCTTCACCGTCCGCATGGCGGCCAGGTGCGCGGCAATCGAGGCATCCGTTGCGTGACGTATGCGGTCGATCTCGCCCGCATCCTTGTAGGTGCGCAGCGAAGCCAGAAGCGGGCGCACGTCCTGGAAGGATGTGCCCACCGGAAAGGCATTGGCTCGCTTCAACCATTCGACGGGCACGCTTGCAGTGGAACTCTCGTTTCCGGCCGGCACATCCGTGTAAATGCTTACCCGCCCGGCGGGCAGGAGGCGTACAAGCTCTGAACGAAGATTATCCAGAACCTCAACATGGTCGAATCCCGTAACCCTCCCGGCGTCCGGATTGTCAGGGCCTAACTTCGGTCCGGTCCACTTCTCCTGGGATGGATTGTGGCTAGGAAGGAATAAAATCTCGGTGTAGGGTGGATCGGCGGATGGTGAGCCAGACATGGCTGGCATGATCAGCAGCGCCGCGCCCGGCTCGCTCCAACCCGAGAGATAAAAAAAATTGTCGTCCGCACGGTAGCCGTAGAGATCATTCGGTCCTTCCTCTTCGGTGGAAGCGAACAGTAGCACGCCGCCACCACTGACCTTACTGGCTAGGGCCAGGCGTCGCGTGCGGAAGTCGGCATTAGGTTGGCGGTCGAGAGTCCATGAGGTGTGACAGAAAAACAAGAAAAGACACAGCGACCAAACCTTGCGCATCCCGGGATCCCCCGATTCCGAACTTGCCGACTTATTTCGCGCCACCGTTTACCACTGTTTTGCTCGCAGCGATAAGAGCGTCCACGTTGCTCTTGTCCACCAAAGACGATCCGGTGTCTACGAATGCCGGGATGGGAGCAAAGCTGTCCCGCGCCCAGTCGGCCGTTAGACTGGCCAGCTTGTGATGATAGAGATCATCAAGCACCTTGAGCCCCACGAAGCTCATGGTGTAGGGCTTCTGCGAGATGGTAGCGGCAATTACGCCCTTCTGGATCCACCCCAAAGTGTCCTCGTCCGTGTCCATCGCCAGAACGATCTTGTCTTTTACTGCGTGCTGGCTCAGCACCGTGGCTACTTCTTTGCCGGCCAGTGCCTCCAGACACACGAAAGCGTCGGTCCGCTCTTTCTTGTCCTGTCCCAGGACTTCCGTAGCGGTGTCGAACGCCAGCCGAGAGTCGCCTTTCATATCGACTACCCGGGTAATTTTGATTTGGGGAGAGCCCTCCAGCGCGTCGCGATAGCCGCGCAAACGCTCTTTCAGATTGGCCTGCTCGGGAATGGTAAAAACCACAACGTTGCCCTTGCCGTTCAATTCTTTGACCAGCCTCTGTCCGCCGATCTGTCCGGCATGGTAATTATCCGTACCGATGAAAAAAAGCCGCTTGCTGGCTGGCGCATCGGAGTCCACGGTGATCACCGGAATCCCGGCTTCGACCGCATGATTGATCTCGTCCTTCAGCAGGCCGGGATCGGCAACCGAGACCAAAATCCCTGTGGGCTTGCTCTGTACCGCATCATGGAACGCCTTTTGTTCGGCTTTGGGATCGTAAGTGTCCGGACCCGCGAATTCGGAACGCACCTTGAGTTGCTGGGCCGCCTGGAACAGACCCGCCGATCCGGCCTGCCAGTAGGGAATCTTGACGTTGGTGGAAATCAGGAAATATTTTTCGTCCTGGTCATGCGCGCTTCCGCAGCTTGTCAGAAAAACCAGCACACCGCAGGAAACCAATCTGGCCAATACCTTGAAGTGGCTCATCGCATTCTCCTCTTGGAACAGCCGACGCGACAGCGCCCGGCAGAGCGCCCAAGCGGTACGAATTCTAAACCCAGGTGCCAGGAAATGAAAGAAATTGCGGTGGATGCGGCTCCCCGCATCCTCCCTCGCGCAGCACAGATCCGACGATCTTGTTGAGGCTCTGTATGCCAAAGACAAGAAACTCTAAACCAATCACCACGGCACCTAAACTTGGCACATAAACCTTCTGCGTTCCCGCTACACCCCCACCGGAAACGGCTTGGTGTGAGTCTCTGCGCTCAGAGCCAAGCCGGAGAATCGTCCCTGCAGCAACGACATCAACCCCGTATACCAGTAGCCCACCACAAACAGCACCAAGAAGGGTACGGTAATGTAATTCTCGTTGGCGATGGCGTAGTAAACAGTCAGAGCGAAGTAGGTGCCGATCAGAAGCTCCAGCCACGGAACCCAACCCAGGCGACGCCGATACTTGGTCGCATTGATCTTGTCTTTCTTAGATTCCACTCGATATTTCGGCGTGCGGGCAAATGCCGACTTCTGTCCCACGAGCGCTTCCAGCACAGCGCGCGTATTGGTGATCGTCAGCCCGATGCCCAGCGACATGAGAAACGGAAGATAGAGCAAGGCCCGCGGCCAGCTCTTGGGAAACAGCTCGCGCTGCGAGACCAGATAAAAACTGGAAATCGAAAAAGTGGAGGCCATGAACAGCGGCAAGTCAATGTACAACATCTGAAACCAGCCTTGGTAAAAGCGGATGATCATGGCGGGTAGCAGCAGCACCGAGAGCACGACCATCAGCGGATAGCTGAGATTCGCCGTCAGGTGGAACCAGGCCTCCAGCTTCACCCGAAACGGTTGATCGCTCTTCATCACGCTGGGAAGGATCTTCTTCGACGTCTGGATCAAACCTTTGGCCCAACGCGCCTGCTGGGTCTTGAAAGCGGTCATCTCTACTGGCAACTCGGCCGGACACTCCACATCCTGCAGGTAGACAAATTTCCATCCCTTGAGTTGAGCTCGGTAGGACAAATCGGTGTCCTCGGTGAGCGTGTCGTGCTGCCAGCCTCCGGCTTCCTCAATGGCACTGCGCCGCCACATCCCGGCTGTTCCGTTGAAATTGAAGAAGACGCCGCTGCGTGCCCGTCCGGAATGTTCCAGCACAAAATGCCCATCCAGCAGAATCGCTTCGACCTCGGTGAGGAACGAGTAGTTACGATTGATATGACTCCATCGGGTTTGCACCATGCCGATTCGAGGGTCGGTGAAATGGTGGATGGTCCGCAAAAGGAAATCTTCCGGCGGGACAAAGTCAGCGTCAAAGATAGCGATAAACTCGCCTTGCGCACTTGCCATTCCTTCTGCCAGCGCGCCTGCCTTGAAACCCTCCCGATTGGTGCGGTGATGATAGCGAATCGGCAAACCCCGTGCAGCGTACCGTTCCACCAGTGCCTGGGCGACCGCCTGCGTTTCATCGGTCGAATCGTCAAGCAATTGGACATCAAGTTTCTCGATCGGATATTGCAGACGGCAAATCGCATCCACCAGCCGCTCCACCACAAACTGTTCGTTAAAAATGGGAAGTTGCACGGTCATGCGCGGGAGGTCGGCGAAATGCCCAGCCGGATCCACCGTTCGATTCTCCCGGTGTTTGTAGTAGAGATACACCAGCACATAGCGATGCATGCCGTAGGACGCCAGCAGAATCAGAACCACGAAATACGGGATCAGCAATGCCATGTCAAAAGCGTTGGCATGGTATAGGCCCTTAAACGTGGTGTCGAGGAAGTGCTGCCGAATGTACTGCCCGATGCCCCGCGAGGCCAGGTATGCAGCCACGGCAGAAGGTGAAATGAAGGGAACGCCCAGGAGATAAGTCCTTATCCGGCCAGTTTCATCCGGCTAACCGGAAACCGTCATTGTACTCGAAAAGCTTTGAGGTCATGAACGCACCACCCATGTGGGGCGGACACTCTTGTCCGCCGCTCTTGCGGTTGATTTTGCTTTGCCTAGTTCAGGAAGTATGTCCGGTACAACGTGTCGCGCTGGGCGGGTTTGAATCCGGCATCGCGGATGATACGCCGCAGTTCTTCCTCTGTAGCGCAATTGGTAACCCCAGCCGCCCGCACCACGTTTTCCTCGAGCATCACAGATCCCACGTCATTGCCGCCGAAACGCAGACCCAATTGGCAGACTTTGAGTCCCTGGGTTACCCAGCTGGATTGCACGTTCAGAAAATTCGACAGGTACAAGCGGGAAATCGCCAGAACCTTCAGATATTCCACCGCCGTCGCCTCATCCCAGCGCCGCCCTCCAAGGGCTGTGTTCTGCGGTTGAAAGCTCCATGGGATAAACGCGGTGAAGCCGCCGGTCTCCTCTTGCAGTTCATAGAGCCGCTGGAAATGGTTCACCCGGTTCTCCATGTTTTCGCCCACCCCGAACATCATTGTGGCCGTGGTTCGCATGCCAAGCTGGTGCGCCGTGCGATGCACGTTGAGCCAGTCCTCGGTCAGGCACTTGAGTCGTGCAATCTTGTAGCGCACCTCGTCGTCCAGAACCTCCGCCCCTCCGCCCGGGATGGAATCCAGTCCCGCGTCGCGTAGCCGCGAAATGGTGTCGCGGATACTCAAGGAGCTGTATTCTGCGATCGCGATGATCTCCGAAGCGGAGTAGCAGTGCAGATGGATCTTGGGGAAGCGCTGCTTGATGCCGCGCAACATCTTCTCGTGCCAGTCGATCTTCAGATCGGGATGCAGTCCACCCTGCATCAGCACGCCTGTGCCGCCCATTTCGACCGTCTCACGAATCTTGTCGTAGATGGTTTCGAACTCGAGGATATAGCCCTCTTTGGCCGCGGGTCCCTTCAACGGCCGGTAGAAAGCGCAAAAGGTGCAATACTCGGTACAGAAGTTTGTGTAGTTAATGTTGCGATCGATAATGTACGTGGCGACGCCTTCGGGATGCAGCTTGCGCCGCAGGGCGTCCGCTTCCATCCCAATACCGATCAGGTCGTCGGAACGGAACAAATCAAGCGCCTGTTGTTTGGTCAATGACATGAACGCTATAGAGATTCTAACGGACTGAGGGGTTCGTGCCAAACCCAATCGAGCCTGATGCAGGGGGAAACCTCAAGCCGGTTCACGTCCTTTCCTACCGACATCACGCTGTCGTCCCGGAAATAGC
>JACXTT010007237.1_pt1 | contig 15683 bp, 7 predicted proteins | sample 9270951 | NCBI WGS metagenome assembly JACXTT01 (sample SAMN15532306, study PRJNA645909) | rock metagenome | isolation source: weathered quartz diorite | place: Puerto Rico | collected 2017-06-21 | reverse complement strand
GACTTCGGATAGTTGGAGTTGTCGTTTTGGTGGGCGACCTCGCCGCTTTGATGAGTTCATACGGAGAGTAAAGCCGACCCCGCTGTATTATGCAAGTTATTTGTGACTCAGTAGACTAGACCCCCCCGACTTGCTACAGCGGCTCTCGTGGACCTTCGCGTTGAGCTGACGGAGATGACTTGATTGAACCATTGCGAGCCGGTACGCTAAGCTCGATGTGGTTCCGCTGGACTTTTCCCGTTTGCGCCTGCGCCGTTGCGATTGTTACGATTGCAGCCTCCTCAGTTCTCGGTCAAACTAATGTCATTTTCAAGCCCGGCCTTTTTCATTCTTTGACTGAGCCGCCTTGCTCTTATTGCTCAACGCAAAACCGAAAAGGCCTGGTGCGGAACGAGGACCAGGTCATCGCGTGGATTCGGGGCGCTCATAACGGTGGCGCAATTCCGATCAGGCACTTCCTCTCCGCGCCGCGCGTGATCAACGATACCTACGGCCTTTTCTTCTACGACCCTGATGGCGGGTACGTCAGCGCGTTCAAAAAAGATAAAGGTTATGAGTTTCAAGGGTGGCGCAATGGCATTATGGTTGTTAAGGGGCCGGACGGTACGCTCTGGTCTGGCCTGGCAGGCCGCGGACTGGATGGCCCGAGGAAAGACCAGAGGTTGGAACGGCAGCCGAGCTTCTTAACCGAATGGGGTTACTGGCTAATGCTGCATCCGGAGTCCACAGCCTACAATCTCTACGATGGCAAGAAATATCCCATGGCCGATCTTCCCGCTGAAATCAGCTCCGAAGCAAAAGCAACGATGGGCCATGTGGATTCCCGACTGGAAGCAGAGACCCTCGTTCTCGGAGTTGAATCCGGCCTATTCATAAAGGCATATCCTCTGAACGCCAGCCAAGAGCGCGCTTGTTTCACTGATCACCAAGGCGACCTGGCTCTTGCCGTGTTTTGGTACGGCCCGACCCAAAGCTCGATCGCTTTCAGCACAAAGCTCAAAGCTCGAAGCCTCACGTTTTATGCCGATGATGGTTCACCCGAGACGGCCCCATTCAAAGACCACGAAACAGGCAGCCGATGGACTCTGGCGGGACGAGCAGTGGATGGGCCGCTGCGAGGAGAAGAACTCCAATGGGTCAAGAGTGTTCAATGCAGGTGGTTTGCGTGGGCCGCGGAGTTTCCACAAACAGCGGTGTATGAAGCAAAGGCACAGGCTCCGAAGTGAAAGCTACCCGCGTTCGCTCCCAAAACTCCGTTTATCCCGGCCGTCTCGTCATGCTGATAGCGATCGTGCTGCTGCTGTTCGCTGTTTGCCGAACATTCGCTGCCGGACTGAAAGCTGCGCTCCTATCCCCTCGAGAAGTCTCACAAAGCAAGCTCGGCAGTCTAAAGGCACAGGGCTACACCGCTGCCGGCATATGCCTCTCCGACTCCAATTTGCTGGCCCAGACCTCTGCAGCTGCGCAAATCAGCAAATCCGACCTAGCACTCTACTATTGGATCGAAATAGGCCGCAACCCGACCTTGGCGGATTCCCACCCCGAGTGGATGGCCAGTATCCAAACTCATCAGGAATACCGACGTTTTTTTCCCGACCTCCCAAAAACAGGAACCAATGAGGTGGTCAAAAACTATCCTTGGGTGCCCGTCCTTTACAAGGAGACTTTTCCCGTTCATCTCGAGCGCGTCCGTCACCTGCTCGAGGGCAAGCCAAAGCCGGCGGGAATCCTTCTGAATGACTTGCAAGGACCTCCTTCAGCCTGCGGCTGCGGACATCATCTCTGCCGATGGACAACCGATTATGGTCCGCTAAAGACGGCTACTCGCTTGCCGAACGATGCCGCAGCAAGATTTGTCGGCGAAGTCCAGAAGCTCGCGCCCGAAGCCAGGGTCATCCCGGTCTGGACGAGCGAATGCGAGGAAGTGGATGCAAAAACCTTCTGTGCTGGTGTTAACTGTTTCAAGGGCACCTGTTGGCGGGAATTCACTGCCCAACTCAGAGCCCTCGCTGATTGTTCACAAACCATCGCCACATTACTCCCATACAAAGCCTTCCAGCGTGACCTAACAGAATACGGCCCGACCGCTGGATGGATTCGCCACGCCCTTGATTCATTTTCCGTGATGCCCATGCGCTATGGATCGAACGGCGTTCTCCCCAGCCGCCTGATCGCGGTTCTGCAGGGCTGGGACGTGACGTCGCAGCAGATCGCTGCGCAGTTAGACCAAGCGCAAAAAGCTGGCGCAGCAGGGGTGCTCGTTTCATTTGTTCCCATTGAGCAGTCCTGGGAGCCCCGTGTGTTCAGGATGGCCGACTTATCTCGCTGAAGGAATCCCGCAGACCAATCAACTGAGGCGATGGCGTGGTGCCGCTGTGGATGGATAAAAGGGACGGAATGGGCGTCTCCTTGGCACCACGAACATAAAGGGCTCGACCCAGCAATCGGTCTCAGCGCGGGGAAAGGCAAGTGACGCCGAGAGGAGTAAGCTTGTCAAAGCAGCTTAATTTGGGCGCGTTCTTTGGCCAGCGTGTCGGATAAGCCAGGCCGCCGCCCATTGCGGCGCTCGATGACGTGCTTGTCGGTGGAAGGATCGAACGGCACCGGGTAATCGCCATCGTAGCATGCCAGGCAGAAGGAGTTGGCCGGCAAACCCGTTGCCTGAATCATGCCTTGCCGGGAAAGGTAATGGAGGGAATCGGCATTGAGATATTTTCGTATCTCTTCGAGTGAATGATTGGCCGCCATCAGCTTGTTCCGGTCCGGAAAATCAATGCCATAGACGCATGGGTTCATGTGCGGCGGACAACTGACCAGGACATGGACCTCTTTGGCGCCTGCTTCCTTCAGATTATTCACCCGGGCCTTGCACGTGGTGCCCCGCACGATCGAGTCATCGATCACGATCACGCGTTTGCCTTTCACCAACTCGGTGATCAGGTTGAGCTTCACGCGCACGTCGAAATCGCGAATCAACTGGGTCGGCTGAAGAAAGCTGCGGCCAACGTAATGATTCCGCACGAATGCCATCTCGTAAGGGATGCCGGATTCCAGATGATAGCCCAGGGCGGCGCAATTCCCGCTATCGGGCACGGGCACCACCACGTCCGCGTCGATCGGATACTCGCGCGCCAGTTGCCGCCCCAGTTCGACCCGGACCTTATAGACGTTGCGCCCGGCTATCGTGCTGTCCGGCCGCGCGAAATAAACGTATTCGAATATGCAGAACGCGCGCCGTTCCTGTTCGGGAAAGGCTTGAGTGCTGCTTAAGCCGTCCTGGTTGATTACCACGATTTCTCCCGGTTCGACGTCGCGCACGAATTTGGCGTGGATCAAATCCAGCGCGCAGGTCTCGCTCGCGAGCACCCAGGCCTCGCCCAGTTTGCCGATACACAGCGGCCGGAAGCCGTGGGGATCGCGCACGCCGATGAGTTCGTTCTCGGTGTTAATCACCAGGGAGTACGCCCCTTCGATGCTGCGAAGAGTTTGGACCAGATTGTTGCCGTGGCCGTTGAGGCTGGGCTGGGCCATCAGGTGAAGGATGATCTCGCTGTCCACGGTGGTCTGGAAAATTGAGCCGCGCGATTCGAGTTCATCCCGCAGCCGGGCAGCGTTGGTCAGATTGCCGTTGTGTGCGATGGCGATTTGGCCGCGGGCGCAGTTTGCCGTCAAGGGTTGGGCGTTGACCAGGTGCGACGAACCGGTGGTCGAGTAGCGCGTGTGCCCGATGGCAATGTGGCCGACCAACTCGTGCAGGACAGCCGAGGTGAACACCTGTGAGACCAGGCCCATGCCCTTGTGTTTGTAAAGCTGCTTGCCGTCTGAAGTCACGATGCCCGCGCTTTCCTGTCCGCGATGTTGGAGCGCGTAGAGGCCGTAATACGTCAGTTCGGCGGCGTTCGGATGGCCATAAACGCCGAAGACGCCGCAGTAATGTTTTGGATAGTGTTGCATTAACTTTTAACCGGCCCGCAAAACTGAAACATCCAACAACGGGGTCACGCCTCGAACAAGCACCAGCTTGACCGGAGAGCGCGCCGTTTCGGAGCTGGGGCTCCGCCCCATTATTCTGAAAATCCTTCTGTGAAGGTACACGAGCTTTGCTGAAAAGACCACTTCGTTTTCGCCACGACGGTTCCAAGCGCGGTGGAAGTGCCAAAATGTATGGTCGATCATTCGCGCATGGCCCGCGCAATGGAATTCCACCACACGTCGTACAGTTCTGTCACGGGCCAGGTCCACTCGTCGCTAACCGTCTTGATGCCAAGCTTGTCACCGCCGACTGTGCCGATCCGCTGCGCCGAGACTCCGAGGAGCCTGGCGCGTTCGACGCTTTTGACCGCGTCCTGGGCGCTGGCAGTGATGACGATTCGGCCTTGTGTTTCCCCGAAGAGCAGCGCGTCCAAACGACCGCCGCCCGGCCCGGTCGATTGCGCCGAGGCCTCGCCTGTGCCCGGCTGCGCCAGTCGAATTTCCGCACCGATGAGCCGCGGCGTATCACGCGCGATTTGCTGGCTGATACAGCTTTCCGCCAGGGCTACGGCGAGCCCTCCCTCGCTGCAATCGTGCGCGCTTTTCACGCGGCCGCAGTAGATCAGCGCGCGCAGGGCCAATTGCAGTTCTTTCTCTTTGGCCAGGTCACACCTTGGTGGCATTCCTCTCTTTGAGCGATGAACAGCTTGCAAATAGGCCGAGCCGCCGAGGCCGAGCCAGGGGTCGCCGGAATCCACGATGTCACCCAATAGGATGATCGCGTCGCCTTCGTCCTTGAACCATTGCGTGGTGATATGCTCCGCCTCTTCCACCAGTCCGACCATCGCCACCGTCGGCGTCGGGTCAATCGGGCCGTTGGGACTCTGATTGTAGAGACTAACGTTGCCACCGGTCACCGGCGTGTTGAATGCCCGGCACGCCTCGGCCAGGCCGCGGATCGCTTCTCGAAGCTGCCAAAACGTTTCCGGATTGTGAGGATTGCCAAAATTCAGATTGTCCGTCACACCGAGCGGCCGGGCGCCGCTGCACACGAGGTTGCGCGCGGCTTCGGCCACGGCGATCTTGCCGCCTTCGCAAGGATCCAGATAAACGTAAGTGGCATTGCCATCGACCGTCAGGGCGATGAATTTTTCCGTGACGCGTGACCCGCCTTTGTCCGACTCCGGCGTGGCGAGTGCGTGATGCGTGACCTCTGGCTCCGCCAGGGTTGGCAGCGAATCCTCCTTGATGCGAATCACAGCCGCATCTGAGCCGGGACAAACGGCGGTGCCGTCGCGCACGGTCTGGTCGTATTGACGGTAAACCCAATTCTTCGAAGCAATGACCGGCCAACTCAGTAATCGTTTGAGCTCGTTTACTGGGTCCTTGGTATCAGGCACTTCTGCGAGCGTACCGGCGCGGGCTGCCTTGAGGTACGCGGGTTCTCGGGCTTCACGATGATAAACCGGAGCTTCGTCGGCCAGTTTTTTTGCTGGAATGTCGGCCACCACCGCCCCGTTATTTCGGACGACCATCTTTCCGGTGTCCGTCACGAAGCCAATTTCGGCCCACGGCAGATCCCATTTATCGAACAGTCGTTTCACTTCCTCCTCACGTCCCTTTTGGACAATAATCAACATGCGCTCCTGTGATTCGCTGAGCATGATTTCGTAGGGCGTCATGTTCAGGGCCCTTTGCGGCACCTTTTTGAGGTCGATCTCGATGCCGGTGCCGGCGCGCGCAGCCGTCTCACAGGTCGAACAAGTCAAGCCCGCGGCACCCATGTCCTGGATGCCTGCTACAGCGCCGGTCGCCAGCAGTTCCAGGCAGGCTTCGCACACAAGTTTTTCCATGAATGGATCGCCGACCTGGACTGCGCCGCGTTGTTGGTCGGCGGACTCTTGCGTCAGATCCTGCGAAGCGAAGGCCGCGCCCGCAAGGCCGTCGCGGCCGGTAGCCGGGCCGACGTAAAACACCGGGTTGCCCACGCCCGTGGCCCGTCCGCGCACAATCTGCTCGTGCTGGAGAACGCCCAGACAAAACGCGTTCACCAGCGGATTGCCTTCGTAACACTTGTCGAAATAAACCTCGCCCGCCACCGTCGGGATGCCGAAGCAATTGCCGTAATGCCCGATGCCGGCCACTACACCGCTGAACAGACGACGGTTTGTCCGCATCGCCGCCTGGTGATTGGGGGTAGGCTTATGTTGAGCACCCCCCTCAGTAATCGGTCCGAAGCGCAGTGAATTGACGGAGCAAATTGGCCGCGCACCCATGGTGAAGATATCGCGGATGATGCCGCCGACGCCCGTGGCCGCGCCTTGAAACGGTTCGACCGCGCTGGGGTGGTTGTGCGATTCGATCTTGAACGCGATGGCCAGGCCGTCGCCGATGTCCATGATGCCCGCGTTTTCCTCGCCGGCGCCGACCAGAATCCGCGGAGATTTGGTCGGGAAGGTCTTGAGCAAAGCGCGGCTGTTCTTGTAAGAACAATGCTCGCTCCACATGACCGAAAAAATGCCCAGCTCGGTGTAGCTGGGTTCGCGGCCGAGGATGCCTTTGATTTTCTGATATTCCTCGGGCGTAAGGTTGTATTTCTGCACCAACTCGGGCGTAATGGCGGGCTCGTTCATAGTAATGACTGTGCGGATTCAGCTTGGAGCCTCGGTGACGCCAAAACAAGCCAACTATTTTTCCTTTGATTAGGTTCATTTACGTCAATTTCCCGTCGCTCGGCTCGACCCTGATGTGGACCAACATACTTCTTGTGGACACTTCCACCAACACCGCACTGCTGCTGACGAACTGGGTGGTCAGCATCTACTCGCAGTTTGACTGGATGGGCAACTTCACTTTCACCAACGCCATCAGCCCAACACGCCACGAACGTCTTTCCGACTCCTGGTGCCGCCGCCAACTCGAGTGTAAAGGGGTTCTTGGTTGATAGTTGATTCGAAGAACCGACCGATTTACAGAACGCTGGATAACCTGGACGAAATCTGTTATGCTCGGTCGTTGACAGACTCGACGTGAGCAATCAATCCAGCATTCCAAGCCCGATGAAAACCAGTCTAGTTTCCCTGGCGCTCGCTACTTAACTCTGCCCTCTGGCGTCCTCGCCCGCCACTCTGCGCGGGTGATCGCGTAGGTAACGCATTGTTGAAGATTGTCTATGGCATGATGAACTGGGCGTCCGCGCCGGTGCTGGTGCCGAGGGCATTGGCAGCGTTGACACGATAATGGTAGGTCGCGCCTGATGCCAGGGCCGTCAGAGTCCGGGAGACGACGACGCTGCTGGTTCCGGCCGGAAGGTTGATCGCGCTGGTGGAGGCGCCGTAAGAGGTTGTTGAGCCCCAGTCGAACCACACATTAGCGGTGGCGGCGTTGGGAGTGACCGTGGCGTTGAGCGTCGCCAGGCCGGAACCGACGTCCGTCGCGGGCTGAGTGGTCGCGCCTGGCCCAAACGGCGCCGATGAGGTGACCCACGCTGGACCATTCCCGAGAGTACCGTCTCTTCCCAGACCGCTGGAGTCGAGCGTAGTCGTACCGCCAGCCTCGTCAAAACGCCAGTAGGCGACCAGGTTGGCCGCCGGCAATGACAGCCCGTGGTTCATGTTCGCCTGGATTTGGGACTGCGTGCGCGCGATGTTCCAGATGCGGAGTTCATCAATCTGGCCGTTGAAAAAGCTGCCTGGCCAACTCGAGCAGCCGAGCAGGCTTGCAATCGTGTAAGCGGGCGCCGGGCCGCTGTAGGGATCAGTGCCGCCGAGGACACCGTTGACGTAGATTTGAAGCCCCGCAATACCCCAGGTAGCGGCCACATGATACCATGCGCCCGGCGATGGCACGATGCCGCTCCTGGCCCAGTGCCAGTTGTTGAAGGAGCCGTATTCGAAAATGCCAAACATCAGTTCTCCCGTGGTGGAAAAGGCGTTGTGAGTTCCAAGGTCGATCCCATCGCCCGCAGAAGTATTGGGAGCACCTTGGGTCCCGGCCCAAAGATAAAGGCCGTCGTGAGCAGCGGTCCAACTCCACGAGCTGGCGTTGAACCATAATTCGATTGTGCCCTGGGCCAAAGCGTGAGTTACGTCCGGGAAGCTGACATATTGATTTGTCCCGTTGAAACTCAACGCCGTACCAGCCGTGGTCTGGGCGCTGCCGGGAGTGAACACGGTGAGAGAGGCTGGTTGGCTATCGGCTTCGAATTCATCCTCGGGGCCGGGCGTCTGAAACACGGTGACCGCATAGGCGCCGGCGGAGGCGGCAGCCACATTGGTAAGTGTCAGGATGGCGTTGGTGGCATCGGCAATGGCCACACCGTTAAATGCCCAGCGGTACGAGAACGGCGGCGTGCCTGATACTCCGACATTAAAGCTGACAGTGTCACCCACAGACGCCGACTGGGAAACGGGCTGGGCGGTGATGGTTACGGGCGCCAGCACACTGGTGATGTCGGTCGCGATGTTGTTTGCCGGGTCCGGCTCGAATTGGTCGCAGGCCACAGCCACAGTGTCCGTGATGGTGCCCTCGGCGTAAGGGATGGTCGTGATGGTGACCGTGGCGGAGAGGCCGGGGGCGAGCGTGCCGAGGCTGCCGGTGACCAGGCTCGAGGTGCCCAAACCAGTGACGCTGCCCTGGCTGGCGGTCGCCGCGACGAAACTGACCGACGGCGGCAGGACGTTGGAGAGCGTGACACCCGTAACCGGGTTGAGGCCGGTGTTTTGCACGTTGATCACGTAGGTCAGATTGTTGGTTAGCAGCGCGGGATGCGGCGCGCCCGCTAAGGTTACCGCGAGATCATTTGAGGCGGCGAAAGTTACCAGCACCGAATGGTCCACAGTGATGTTGCTTAGAGTAAGCGTCGAGTTATTGGATTGCACAAACCCGCCATCGACATACCAATTACCAACGGCATAGTTGTTGGAAGGTGTGGCCGTAAAGGTTTGGTTTTGCGTGCCGCCCACCAGCAACGTGCCGCCTGGGCTGAGCGAGCCGTGGTCGCCCGTCGCGGCCAAGAGTTGGAAATACCCGCTGGCCGCCTGCTGATTCAGCCGGAAATATAGCTGCGACTGGGAGGCACTCATTGCGGCCTGGAAATCGCCGTTGCTTTGAACGATCAGGCTGGTGGGAACGGGCGCCCAGCTCGCCGTTGGCCCGAGCACGGAAGCGGTTTCCAAGGTGAACTGCGGGTAGCCCGAGGGCAGCACCGGCCAGGTCAGCACCAGGGCGGCGGTTGGGTCAGCGGTGGAGGGACGCCGCCAGGAAAAAACAACTTCGTGGCGGGCGAGAAAGCGGGGGGCAAGGTCATAAAAGAAGAATGGGTCGATGGAGGGGGCGAGCAAATGGCGGCTGAGATCCGCCAGTGCGCCGGGCGAAGTCAGCCAAAGGTTATTGGTGATCGCTCCGTTCGCGGTGACGTTGCGCTGGTAATAGACGCCACTCGGGAAACGGCTCGGGTCCGGCGCGCCGGAGGCGCAGAAGGTGCCATAAAAGTCGTGCCCGGAAGCCGTCAGCCCGAAGTAATCCCCAATGTAAGGGTTGTAAACTATGTTGGGATTGTTGTCCGGGAACCGGGCTAACACGCGCTCATTGAGGCTGTTTACCTGGTTGAAGCGACCGTCATAGGCCTTGAGAAAATGAACCTCCAGGTTGTTGGCGACCTTGGCGGCGAACAGCAGCCCGACGGTGTGGTCCGAGGCGATCGCCAGCGCCGGCAGGCTCGAGGCGACGCTGGTGCTGTAAACAAGCTGGAAGGTTCGACCGGAATCGCTGGAGTGCTGGACGCGGATCAAAGGTGAATTGTTGACGACTTCGGTGTAGGCGACATAGACCTCGTCCTGCCCGTCAAAAGACGGGATGGTGGCCACGTCACAGCCGGCGCCCAGGCGCTGCATTCCGAGGGACGTGCCGTTTCCGGACCGGTCTGTCCAGGGGAGCAGAACATTCTGGGCGACCAACGTGCCGTTGTTGGGCAAGTCGCCAAAACCGTTCAGGCCGCTGTTGTCGTCGCGCACGAGCACCACGTCGCCGCGGAAGTCAAACGTGTTCATGTCAAAGCTTTGCCAGCGTTGAAACAGAGCGTAAACCGTCCTGCCGAAGGACGCGGGGTTCTCCGATATGGCCAACCGCACTGCCGGTGAGTCCTGGCCACCCCCGGGGACGGCTTTCTCTATGATGGTGCGCTTCCAACTCTGGGTGCCGTCGAGCGAGAACTCGACGCTGGCCGTCGCGGGCGAACCGTTATTGATCTGCTCCAGGTCGTTAAAGCCAACGTAAATATGGTCCTCATTGTCCACGTTCAGGACTTTCAACCAGGGTTGGTCGGGACTTCCGCCGATCACTCCCGCACCGCCAGTGTGGAAAGGCTGGCCGGCAAACGGGACCGAGGAGAACCAAACTTGAAGATTGTCCGCCCACGGCATCATCGCCATATACCAACGGGACAGCGAGGCGTAGGCGATTGTTGCGTCGTAATCAGCGGGTGTGTTGAGCGTTTGGGTATTGGTCCAGGTATGCCCCCCGTCCACGGTGGTGAAGATGAGGCCGGCAGGTGTACCGGCCTGGGTAAGAGTAAAGGTATGGACGACCAGGTGGCCAGTGTCGTTGCCGGTGCCTACGGCGATGCTGGGCTCGGAGTTTTGGTTGGTCTCACCGCTTTGTTCGTTGGGGGTGATGTTGACGACGCCGAAGCTGCGCTGCCACGGATGGGCTTGACCTATTGAATGGAAGTAAAACGCAAGCAGGAACAAGATTACCACGTACACTTTTGGATACAGATAATGCTGGGGGTTTGTGTTCACCTGTATTAGTGTGCGGCAGATTCTTCTCGAGCTGCGCAAAATCTGGGCGGGAAATTAAACCGCCGAGACTCAGCGCAGCGGTTCCGCACCCAAACAGGACGGCCAATAAAGCCGCAGAGGCGCGATAAACGCAGAGAAGACAGCGACCTGTGCTTTCCGAAATGTTGCTCAAATTGATCGATTCCGAGCATTTGCGCTGCGATAAACACTGAGAAAACAAAGAGAACAGAACCTCCGGGAGTATCGCGCCTCTGCGGTTTAAGTGCGTTCGACCTGCTTGGTCGCGGCTCCCCTGCGCTGTAGCTATCTGTCGTTGGAGGCGCCACGAATGACTGAGTCTGTGATTTCTTTTCCCGCTTCACAAACCCAGAGCGCGATAGAAACGTTTGGTCGGCAGACCTATGGTTGAATCGACAAACGGCACGGTGCCGTCCAGGCACGGCACGGTGACCAGCGGAGACCAGTTGGTCAGGTCGCCGGAAAATTGGATGGTATATTGCAGACCGATGTGCCCGCGAAAAGTGCCGTGAAAACCGTCGGCAGCAAAACCCAGGAACAGCGGCGTGGTGGCCAGGAACGTTTGGTTGCTTTGGCCCGTCGCATTGATAACCGTGAGCGTTACCGGGGTGGTGGCGAGGTTCTGCCAGTCAGCGGGGCTGATGATGGCGGTATCTCCCGCGCCGATTAAGAGATTCGCGGAGACAAACACGGTGGGATTACCGTTCTGGTCAGCTTGAGACAGCGTGAAGCTATAGGCGGTGGCGGGACCTGCGTGGGTGAACAGCATCCGCTCGGAAGATTGGTCATAGCTAAACTTGTCACCGGTGTTGGCAAAGGTTGTGGTCGAGAAGGTCGCGGTATGGACGGCGCCATTGGTGGCGCGGGCGAGCAATTGAACTTTAAGCAGTTTGCTGGAGTCAGATGTCTGGAAGCGAACGACCGGTGTTTGCGAACTCACCGTCACCATGTCGAGGGTATTGCTGTTGGCGCTGATATCCGTGATACGGGTGGCAAAGTCGCGCCCAAGAACACTGTGGGCGTAGGTGCCGGAGCCCGTCCCGCGAAGTGTGTGAACAAAATCGTTTATGTACGTGCCGCCTGACGCATTTGTCGTCGTGGCAAAAATGAAACCGGCGGGGCCGGGGCTGCCATCGGACAGCGGCGCGAAAGGCATCGCATTGGTCAGGCTGGCCACGGCGTTGGTATTGATCGAACCGTCCAGCATGAAAAGAGTGTGGCCATTGGTGTCGGCGAACTGCACGGTTTGCGCGCTCCCGCCAAACACAAACGTGAGCAGTCCATTGAGGCTGGTAGGCAGCGTGGGCTGAACCGGCACCACATTGTACGGCAATACCACCAGGTTATTGAAACCGCCGCTCCAGAGCCCGCCATTATGCGGATTGGACCAATGATTATCGGCGGTCACATGGACGCGGCTGTTTTGTTCGCTGGCTTGATGGGCGTCGCCGGAAGAATCGTCGTTTTCGGAGGTCAGAAACGGGAGATTGGGGTCATAGACGTCAATGTAATAATCGTTCGGCCCCGCCCCGGGTTCGAGATCATAAGCGACCAATACGTGGCCGTTGGCGAGGTCCTTGAAGATTTCAATCAAAGGATGATCCGCCGCGTTTAAAGCGGCGGCGACCTGGTTGTAGATGGTCGAACTCCCGGCTTGGGTCAGGTTCCAGGAAGCGCTGGCCAGCCAATAATGCGCTTGCTCGGAGCTGAGTTGGGCCAGATGCTGAATGTGGACATAGTGGGTCAATTGCGGGGACGCGGCACCATAGGCGTCACAGTCGCCCGGGCCGAGCAAGTCCCAAGGCGTCGGCGTGCTCAGGCCAAATTGGAATGGAAAAGAATTATAGGAGACGTCCCCGTGCAGAAGGCGCTGGCTGGAGAGGCTGAAGCCAAAGCACTGGCCGTCTTGCAGTGCTGCGTTGGCGATGAGAACAAACACCCCCGCCAACGGGTCGGGAATGCCTGTGCCCAACAAGTGGGTCTGATTATAGCCGAATAGTTCCACGCAGTCGCTGAAGTTGTAGCCGCCCACCTGATATTGAAAATTGGACGAGTTACAGAACGCGTAGCCGCGCTGATTGCGATAGGTTTGGACTTTGAAATTAGAAGGGGAATAGATCGTCCCGCCGTTCTTCAGTAAAACAAGCAACGCTCCATCGGTGCCGAGCCGGGGCACGCGCGCGTGCAGTTCCGAACCGTCGGCGCTGATAAAATCGGGGTCAACAATGGCTTTGAGATTGGCAAACTCAACCTTCGAGCCGGGACAGAAGCCGGCGCCCTTGATGACGATTTCGCTGCCCGGTTGCAGCGATTGGGGAGCCCAGCCGGCGTTCGGCACGACACTGTCGATGTGGCCTAAAGTGGTGTGAATGACTGCCACCGCCGAGGCTGGCGGCAATGACGCGGTGGTGGCCACGGTCCGAAATGGAAAGTATTGATTGGTCGCGACGTCGCTGGCTTGCAGGGTAATGGTACTAAAGTTCACCAGGCCACCGTCGTGGAAATCCACTGACGGGGGGCTAAAAGTGGCCTGAAAGAAGTTGCTCAAACCGACTGCGCTAAGCGTGACTACTCCGTGAAAGCCGATGTCCCGCGTCACCGCGACGGTCCCGGTACTCATCCCGCAGGAAGGAACATCCACCACATTGGGGTTAAGGCTGACGGTGAAGTTGGCCCGAATCGAAAGGAGGATTTGATTCGTGCGCAGTCCTGCGCCAACGCTGGGGCTCAAGGGATTTCCGATAACGGTTATGGGGATAGGTGAAGCACCGGTGGGCACCGCGTTGGTGTCGGCGGCGAGCACCAAACTGGTGCTGTCAGTGGCCGGGTTGGGGGAAAAAGAAGCGGTCACGCCGGCGGGCAGGGCGCTGGCGCTGAACTGCACCGGGCCCGTGGAACCGTTGAAACGAACCACCGTGATCAAGTTGGTGACCGAAAAACCCTGATTGACGCTCAATCCGGGCGCCGCCGAGGAGAGGGCAAAATCCGGCGGCTGGCCAAGGAGTGTTTGGTCGAAGGTCAGGTTGTCAATGGCCAGAGGCTTGTTCTGGTCGGCGACACTGGCGGCCACGCGAAAGGAAGCAATGTTGGTTTGCGGCGAATTGGCCTGGAGCAACGTGAAAAAACCGCGACCCGCGGTGACGGTCGCCGTGGTCTGCGTGATGACCTGAGAACCGACGTCGTAAGCCGACAGGGTAAGCTGCGCCGAGTTGGAGCTGCCGTCGGGCAGGTAACCGCCAAAAACGCGCACATGCTGTTTGTAGGAGGTGAAATTACCTCCGCCGGTCGGCACGCCAAACTCACCGGTCCAATTCAGTTGAGCGACCAGGCTGCCTGATTCGGCCAGGGCGGCCGTTTGGATGCTGGGCAGCACATTCCCGTTGTTAGCGCTGAAATCTACGCCATTGGTGTGGTACTGGGTCGATACCGTCGTGCCCGGACTCAGATCGTCGAAAGTGATCACAGTGGCCGCGAAGTCCTGGTCCCAATTAAGAACAATGTTGCCGGTGGCTGTCAGGTAACCATCAACGCAAATAAAATAGGTCGTGCCTGCCGTGAAATAGGCCGAGACGCGGCTGGCGTTATTGGGTTCAGCATCGTCGTTTGCGACGAGGAGAGTGAGATTGGTTACACTATCTCCGGTAAACACGCCGAGCATCGTGTCAAATGAACTGCCGCCGGTCCGGAAAAAGTATTGGCCGCTGACCGCTGGCGTCCAGCGGTACCAGACCGTATGAGTGCCGGTCGAGGTTCCCAGTTCAAGCGGAGACTCTCCTGATTCCAGGGTAGCCGCGACATTGCTGCCGGTCACGGTGCCTGAGCCGCCGGTGAGCACTTGAGCGTTGGCAAACATGTCGTTGGGCGGCGGAGGCAGCGCCGTCACCAGGATGTCGTCCAGGTACCAGCCTTCGTAAACCACTGAAGAATCGCTGGTGAACTCGAATCTCAAGATCGGTATGATCCCCACGTAGCTGTCCAGGTTAATGCTGACAAAAGTCCAGTTGGGCGTCGAGGTAGTGGTCGTCCAGACGAGATTATTGGCCACATACACGTTGCAATGATCGTAATTGGTCTCAATGGCGGGAACGTTGTACCAAAAACTCAAAGTCGCCGAACCGTAGCCGGTCAAATCCAGGGGGCGGCTCATGTAGGCAATCATGTTGTCTTGGTAGGTGGGATGCAGGGTCGTGCCGCCATAACCCACGCCGGCGCAATATCCCTTCCAAAGTCCCGAATGCACGCCGACCGTGCCAAAGCCGGCGGGCACATCCTTCCAATAGGCGGTGCCCGTGGGATTGTCATTACCCAAGCTCCAGTTGTTGTCTTGAGGAAAATTACCTTCGAATCCTTCCGACAAAACTACGGTTTGTGCGCATAGTTGGCCGGGCATAGCGAAGGGCAATATAACAACAAAAAACCAGAGCCGGGTGGTTGCTCTGAGCAGTTTCATAATTTCTGAATCAGGTGTGGAGCGGTCCCTGCAAAAGCATCGAAGCCGCCGCCGATGGTGAGCTTCCTGACTAAGGCTGGATCTGGATAACGCAGCCAACCCTGGCCCGTCCATTACGTGTTCCTGATGCATAGCGTCACCGCAAGCTCCCGCTTTCGCCTTCAGAGGCGGCAACATCGAAAGGAGGGAAGCCCCCTACCGAGGCATCCAGTTTCGGCTAACAGGTTGCTGAAAAACCCCGCTGAACTTTGAATTTCTCTGGACTTGGGAAGTCTGAGTTGCATGCGCGGATCAATCAAAGCCCAACCTGAGTTCTTGACGGTCATCAATCTCAACGCTCGTGTTCCTGCCGGCCACCCGCTGCGTGGCATCAAGGAACGAGTTGATAAGGTTTTGGCCAGGCTCTCGCCACTGTTTGATGAGCTCTATGCCCATGAAGGCCG
>JACXTT010007236.1_pt1 | contig 15683 bp, 15 predicted proteins | sample 9270951 | NCBI WGS metagenome assembly JACXTT01 (sample SAMN15532306, study PRJNA645909) | rock metagenome | isolation source: weathered quartz diorite | place: Puerto Rico | collected 2017-06-21 | reverse complement strand
CCGGTGAAGCCGCCGATGGTGAACACGAAGATGAAGCCGATCGAGAACAGCATCGGGGTCTCGAAGGTCATCGAGCCGCGCCACATGGTGGCGATCCAGTTGAAGATCTTCACGGCGGTCGGCACCGCGATCAGCATCGTCGCGTACATGAAGAACAACTGGCCGGTCACCGGCATGCCGGTCGTGAACATGTGGTGCGCCCACACGATGAACGACAGGATGGCGATCGAGGCCGTGGCGTACACCATCGAGCTGTAGCCGAACAGGCGCTTGCGGGCGAACGCCGGCACGACCTGCGAGACGATCCCGAACGCCGGCAGGATCATGATGTAGACCTCGGGGTGGCCGAAGAACCAGAAGATGTGCTGGTACATCACCGGATCGCCGCCGCCGGCGGCCGAGAAGAAGCTCGTGCCGAAGTGACGGTCGGTCAGCACCATGGTGATGGCGCCAGCCAGCACGGGCATCACGGCGATCAGCAGGTAGGCGGTGATCAGCCACGTCCAGCAGAACATCGGCATCTTCATCAGCGTCATGCCGGGGGCACGCATGTTGAGGATGGTCACGATGATATTGATCGAGCCCATGATCGACGACGCGCCCATGATGTGCATGGCGAAGATGGCCATGTCCATGCCGGGGCCCATCTGCACCGACAGCGGCGCGTAGAGCGTCCAGCCGGCGGCAGTGGCGCCGCCCGGGGCGAAGAACGAGCCGGCCAGCAGCAGCGCGGCGGGCGGCATCAGCCAGAAGCTGAAGTTGTTCATGCGCGCGAAGGCCATGTCGGACGCGCCGATCTGCAGCGGGATCATCCAGTTGGCGAAGCCCACGAAGGCCGGCATGATCGCGCCGAACACCATCACCAGGCCGTGCATGGTGGTGAACTGGTTGAACAGCTCGGGGCGGAAGAATTGCAGGCCCGGCTCGAAGAGTTCGAGGCGGATCAGCAGCGCCAGCAGGCCGCCCGAGAGCAGCATGGTGAACGAGAACAGCAGGTACAGCGTGCCGATGTCCTTGTGGTTGGTGGCAAAGAGCCACCGGCGCCAGCCGTGCGGGTGATCGTGCGCATGATCGTCATGCGCGTGGTCGTGCGGATGCGCGAGCGTGTCCGGGGTCGCAGTACTCATCGCTAATGCTCCTCTAATCCTGTTCTGTCTTCAGCGGGTCAGCCTGCAACGCGGTCACCCGCGAGGCTGGCCTGCTTGGGGTCGCCGGACTTGGCGGGCTTGGCGTCCGCCTTCGGGGCGGCATCGCCGCCGGCCGCGCCGCCTTCGGGGAACTTGCCCGCGCGGGCACCCGCGAACTCGCTCGGCTGAATCACTTCGCCGGTCTTGTTGCCCCAGCTATTGCGCGTGTAGGTCATCACGGCGGCCAGTTCGGTATCCGACAACTGCTTCCAGATCGGCATCGCGCCCTTGCCTTCCAGCAGGATGTGCATCTGGCCGGCCTTCGGGCCGTTGACGATCTTGGAGCCGTCGAGCGCCGGGAATGCGCCGCCGCCCTTGCCGTTCGGCTGGTGGCAGACCGCGCAGTTGGCCGCGTAGACCTTCTCGCCGCGTGCCTTGGATTCGTCGAGCGTCCAGGTCTTGTTCGGATCGTCGGCCTTGGCGGCCATTTCCTTCTTCTTGCCGTCCACCCACTTGGTGTAGTCAGCATCGGAGACCACGCGCACGACGATCGGCATGAACGCGTGTTCCTTGCCGCACAGCTCCGCGCACTGGCCGCGATAGACGCCGATCTTCTCGGCCTTGAACCAGGTGTCGCGCACGAAGCCGGGGATCGCGTCCTGCTTGACGCCGAAGGCCGGGATCATCCACGCGTGGATCACGTCGTTGGCGGTGGTGACGATGCGGATCTTCTTGTTGACCGGCACGACCAGCTCGTTGTCCACCTCCATCAGGTAGGTGTTCCCCTTGGGCTGCTCGTTGTTGATCTGCTCGCGCGGGGTGGTCAGGGTCGACACGAACGAGATGCCCTCGCCCTGGCCCTTCAGGTAGTCATACCCCCACTTCCACTGGTAGCCGGTGGCCTTGATGGTGACGTCGGAATTGGTGGTGTCCTTCATGGCGACCACCGTCTTGGTGGCCGGCAGCGCCATCGCGATCACGATCAGGAACGGCACGATGGTCCAGACGACCTCGACCGTGATGCTCTCGTGGAACGACGCTGGCTTGGCGCCCTTGGACTTGCGGTGCTTGAACACGGAGTAGAACATCACCCCGAACACGGCGATGAAGATCACCGTGCAGATGATGAGCATCATCCAGTTCAGCCAGTGAATCTGTTCGGCGATCTTGGTAACGGGCTCTGTCAGGTTGAGCTGACGCACGGCGGGACCACCGGGCATGTCGCTGACCGCGAGGGCCGCCTGACTGGCAAAGAGGGACGCGCCCGCTACGCAGGCTGCGGATGCCTTCTTCCACATTTTCATTTGTTATTTACCCAAAATACAGATTCAAATCTGTCCCCACTCCTCGCCGCGCCGCCTAGGAAAGGCGCCGCAGGGCAGCCGCGAGCTCCTGTGCGAACCTGCGCCGCCTGTGCGGGTCCAGATAACACCCCACCTGCACAGCGCGCTTGCCCGAGCGCAGAGTTACCAGCGCCCGGAGCGATTCACCCAGTTCGACCCGCATCCAGAGCGGATTGAATTCCTGCCGCGTCACCCGGCCGGCGCTGGCTGTCTCCACGACCAGCATCCCGTCGGTTAGCGTGACACGTTCATAATCCGTCGCATGGCGCCCGTGCACCAGCAGGGCAATCCCGAGTGCAAGCAACTCCGCCCATGCGAACGGCAGCACGAGCCAGGTTCCCCACCACGCGAAAAACAACGCGATGGCGAGAGAAAGACTTGCGATGGAGAGGTAAAACCAGCCGACCTGGCGCGGAGACAGCGAACAGTTTCGCTTCATCAGCCAGTCGTTGGGCGCGGGGGAAGGTCCGTCGAGATTTCCGCCGGAGTCACCACCTGCCGTCTGGAATGCGATACCCAAGTCTTGCATCGCCAACCACTCTGCATCGGATGCACACCCGGGACGATGGCGCTCGGAGTGCACGATGCAAGTGCAATTCCAGGGCGTTCTTGTGCCAGGGGACCACTGCGACAAACTGGCGCATTATATGGCGCTTCGCATACTCAAACAAGGCCGCACTTGACCAGCGGGCTTGCGCGCGTCAAGTTTTTGTGCATCGCACACGGCCGCCCGATAGGCAACGCAAACGGCGCGCGCGCATTGTCGGCGCAACGTCGCCGTCGCGGATCGACCATGCCGGCCTCGCCGGACTATCGGCGCGGCCTGGCGCGACCGATCTTGTCGAGTGGCACCACGGCACGACCAAGTTCGTCGACGGCCTGGCCGCCGCGTGGCGGCAGCTTCCATGCGTGGCCGTAGACAATCTCGAACGTCAGCGGGATCACGCCGTCCGCGTTGCGCTGGCGCTCCAGCGCCGCCGTCAGCGCTGCGCGCCAGCCCCGGCCACGCAACCCCGCGGGACCGGAACGGCGCAGGCCGCCGAAGGACTGCACCTCGCGCAGCAACGTATCGGGCGATTCGTAGGTCACCGTCAGCGTTTCCATGTCCATCACCGGCGTGGACCAGCCGCTATGCACCAGCATGTCGCCGATGTCGTGCATGTCGACAAAGCGCAGCGTATGGGCATCGCCGTCGACGGCGGCAAATGCCGCGCGCAGCTCCTTGAGCGTGTCGGGACCGAACAGCGAGAACAGCACCAGCCCTTCGTCGCGCGTCACGCGATGCCACTCCGGAAACACCCGGTGCGGCTCCGGATGCCAGTGCAGCGCGAGGTTCGACCACAGCAGATCGAAGCTGGCGGGCGCAAAGGGCAATGTGGCAAGATCGCCCTGGACCAGGTCGAACAGCGGCCGCTTGCCGAGCAGGCGACCGACCCATCCGGGCCGGCGCTGCGGATCGCGCTGACCGGCTTCGCGCAGCATCTCGCCCGAGATATCCAGGCCGGCGATCTGCGCATCGGGGTAGCGGGCGCGCAATGCCGCCAGGCCCTGCCCATGCCCGCAGCCAATGTCCAATGCGCGCGCGGGCGCCAGGCGGATCACTTCCATGCGCTCCTGCATGCGCCGGCCGATCTCGCCCAGCATGAAATCAAGCTGGCCGAAGGCGGCGCTGCGCCGGTCGAACGCCAGCCGGGTCAGGCGCGCCGGCGGCAGCCAGGCGTCGGGAGAATCGGAAACATGCACGGACACAGGCAGACTGGGCAACAAGAACAGGAACAGGAAGAGACGGATCGGACTGGCAATCCGGGGCATGCGCGCGGGGCGCATGTCACGCGCCGCTCGGCCGGACGGGCCGGCCCGCAAGTATACGCCCGTGCCGCCGAGGCTGCCGGGCGTGCGGCGGCGCATGCCCTTGGCCACTTCCGCGTGCTGGCGCGGCGCCTGCTGCCGTGTGCTTGCGCGCTGTGCGGCATGGTGCAGGGCGAGGTCGTGTGCGCGGACTGCGCCGACGAGCTGCTGCGGCCCGTGCCACGTTGCCCGCAATGCGCCCTGCCATGCCGGCCCGGCACGCCCTGTGCGGCCTGCCGGGAAACACCCCCGGCCTTCGATGCCGCCGTCACGCTTGGCAACTACGCGGCGCCTGCGGACAACCTCGTGCTGGCGTTGAAGTTCGGCGGCCAGTTGCCGCTGGCCGGCTGGCTGGCGCAACGGCTGGCGGCGCAAGTGTCTGCGCGGCTGGTCACCCTGCCACCGCTGGACCTGCTGACACCGGTTCCGCTTTCCCCGCCCCGGCTGGCCACGCGCGGCTTCAACCAGGCCTGGGAAATCGGTCGCCCGCTGGCCCGCCGCCTGCACGTGCAAGCCGATCCGGCGCTGCTGCGGCGCCCGCGCGACACCATCACCCAGCGCGTGCTCGACCTCGCCGAGCGGCATGCCAACGTCCGTGGCGCCTTCCGGCTGGCGCCGGGCGCGTCGGTCACGGGCCTTCACATCGGGCTGGTGGACGATGTGATGACCACGGGCGCCACGCTCGACGAAGCCGCGCGCGTACTGAAAGCACAAGGCGCAGCGCGCGTGACCGCCATCGCCGCCCTGCGCACGCCGTGATGTAGAAGCCGCGCCGGTCGCGCGCAGATGACAGCCCCCGCCCGGCGCGGTAAGCTGCCCTCCGCATTTTTCCCGCGAGCATGGCCACCCGGCGCGTGCCCGCAACCGCCTCCTGAAGCCGCCTCATGTTCCACGTCGTCCTGGTCGAACCGGAAATCCCGCCCAACACGGGCAATGTCATCCGCCTGTGCGCCAACACCGGCGCGCAACTGCACCTCGTCAAGCCGCTGGGGTTTCCGCTGGAGGACGCGCGCATGCGGCGCGCGGGACTGGACTACCACGAGTACGCGACCATGCGCGTGCACGAAAGCTGGGACGACCTGATGGCGAGCGAAAAGCCGGACCCGGCGCGCATGTTCGCGCTGACCACGCACGGCTCGACGCCGTTCGGCGAGGTCAGCTTCGCGCCCGGCGACTGGTTCGTGTTCGGATCGGAAACGCGGGGCCTCGCGCCCGAGCGCCGCGAGTGGTTTCCGCCGGCACAGCGCATCCGGCTGCCGATGCGGCCCAACAACCGCAGCCTGAACCTGTCCAACACGGTGGCCGTGGTCGTGTTCGAGGCCTGGCGGCAGAACGGCTTCGCGGGCGGCGCCTGATTACTCCGGCTGGACGCCCGCCGAGCGAATCACCTTGTCCCAGCGAAGCTTCTCCGTCGCCATGGTCTGTCGCAGCGACGCCGGCGCGGTGCCCGCCGGCACGAAGTACTGGGCGCGCATTTTCTCGCGCACGTCCTCGCTGCCGATGATGGCCACCAACTCGCGGTAAAGCCGGTCGATGATTGCCGGCGGCGTGCCCGCCGGGGCCAGCACCGCCTGCCACGAAATCGCCTCGAATCCCGGATAGCCGGACTCCGCCACGGTCGGCACCGACGGCAGCAGCCCCGTGCGCCCGCTGGTGGTCACGGCCAGGATGCGCAGCTTGCCGGCGTTGACCATCGGCATGGCGATGGCCGGCACCATGAAGCCGGCCTGCACCTGCCCGCCAACCATCGCCGTGGTGATCTGCGGAAAGCCCGGGTACGGCACATGCTGCAGGTCAATGCCGGCCATGGCCTTCAACTGCTCCATGGCCAGATGCGCGGCGCTGCCGTTGCCCACCGAGCCGTAGTTCAGCGTGCCGGGCTTCGACTTCACCAGCGCCACGAATTCCTTCAGGTTATGCACGGGCAGGCGCGCGTCCACGACCAGCACGTTGGGCGAGGTCGCCACGAGCGTGACCGGCGCCAGTTGACGCACCGGGTCGTAGCCGAGGTTGCGCGATAGCGTCGGGGCCGTCACCAGCGGGCCGTTGATCGTGAAAAGCAGCGTGTAGCCATCGGGCGTCGCCCTGGCGACCAGGCCGGTGCCGATGTTGCCGCCGGCGCCGGGCCGGTTCTCCACGATGACGGGCTGGCCCAGCGCCGTCGCCAGCTTTTCCGTCAGCATGCGCGCGATCAGGTCGGGCGACGATCCCGCCGGAAACGGCACGACCATGCGGACCGGGCGCGCCGGCCAGTCGGTCGTGGCAAGGGCGGAGTGGGTGGCGATGGTGGCGCAGGCAGCGGCAAACGCAATCAGGGCGCGGCGGCGAGTCGGCATGGCGTGGGCAAGTCAGGAAAGATAGGCCGGAGCCGGACGCTGTCGCGTACCGGCCCGGATGACAGCGGGCGGCGTTACTCGTCGCGCGCGTCGCGCTGAAGCAGTTGCGCGACGGCATCGGCGGCCGGGAGGTTCTCGAACAGCACGGCGCAGACCGCGCGCGTGATCGGCATCTCGACACCCTGCGCCGCAGCCAGTTCCGCCACGGCCTGCGCACAGCGCACGCCCTCGGCAACGTGACCGAGGTCCGCCAGGATCTGGTCCAGCCGCTTGCCTTCCGCCAGTTGCCGGCCGACCTTGCGATTGCGCGACAGGTCGCCCGTGGCGGTCAGGATCAGGTCGCCGACACCGGCGAGGCCCATGAACGTCTCGGTCCGTCCGCCCAGCGCCAGGCCGAGCCGCGTCATCTCGGCCAGCCCGCGCGTGACCAGCGCTGCGCGCGCGTTGAGCCCGAGGCCGAGGCCGTCGCTGGCGCCGGTGGCAATCGCGAGCACGTTCTTGACCGCACCGCCGACCTCGACGCCGACCGTATCGTCGCTGCCGTAGATCCGCATGCCGCCGTGATGGAAGGCCACCTGCGCGCGGTCCGCGAGCGCCGGGTCGCTCCCCGCCACCGTCAGCGCGCAGGGCAGGCCCCGGGCCACTTCATCGGCGAAGCTCGGGCCGCTCAGCACGCCGTGGCGCACGCTGCCCAGGCGCCCCAGCGCTTCCAGTTCGGCACGCACCATCTGGTGCGGCAACAACTGGGTGCCGGCCTCGAAGCCCTTGCACAGCCACAACATCGACAGCGGATCGCCGTTGCGCGACGCCAGCCGGCGGGTCATCTCGCGCAGGCCGGAAAGGGGCGTGGCGACAATGACAAGGCCGTCGGCATCGTCCGCCGCGTGGCGCACGGCGCGCTCGAAGTCGGGCTCATAGGACAGCCGCTCCGACAACGGGATGCCGGGCAGATAGGCGTCGTTGGTGCCCGACGCCGCCATTGCCGCCAGTTGAGCGGAATCGCGGCCCCACAGCACGACCTCGTTCGAGGCCGCGGCATGGCTGGCGAGTGCGGTGCCCCAGGCACCGGCACCAAGGAAGGTGAGTTTCATGGCGGCTTGAGCGTTTGGAGGCGGCGCATCGATGGTAATCCGGTGCGCGTCCCCGGAAAAGTCAAAACGGGGCCGCGGCCCCGTTCTGTAAGGATGGCAGACGCCGGATCAGTGGCGAGCCTGGCTGCCGTCGGGCATCACGATGCCGCTGTTGCCGCCCTCGACGGCCTGGGCTTCTTCCATGGCGGCTTGCAGGCGCTGCTCGTACAGGGCCTGGAAGTTGATTTCCGACAGGTGGATGGCCTGGAAGCCGGCACGCGTGATGACATCGGCGATGTTGCCGCGCAGGTACGGGTAGATGATGGTCGGGCAGGCGATGCCCAGCAGCGGATCGAGCTGTTCGACCGGCACGTTGCGGATGTCGAAGATGCCGGCCTGGTGGGCTTCCACCAGGAAGGCGACCTTGTCCTGCACCTTGGTGGTCACGGTGCCGGTAACGACGACCTCGAAGATGCCTTCCTGCAACTGCGACGCGGAGACGTTGACCTGCACTTCGACGGCCGGCGCCTCGGATTCCAGGAAGATCCCCGGCGAATTCGGCTGCTCGAGCGACATGTCCTTCAGGTACACACGCTGGATGTTGAAGAAAGGCTGGTCTTCCTGCTGGGTATTTTGTTGGTCGCTCATGAAAGGCTTCCGGAATCTTGGTATGGGACGCCGCGCGCGGCCGAGGGCGGCACCCAAACGGCGCCACTTGCGGCCCGGGTCAGCGCCCGGTTGGAAAACGCATATGGTACATGACGCGGATGCCGAATTCACCCGGCAACCTTGCCAAAACGCAAGCGCGGATCAGTTCGCCAGCAACGGCGCCAGGCCGCCCTTGCGGTCCAGCGCGGAGAGGTCGTCGAAGCCGCCGACGTGCGTGTCGTCGATGTAGATCTGCGGCACGGTGCGGCGTCCGGTGCGCGCCATCATTTCCTCGCGCTTGCCGGGCTCGCGGTCGATCAGGATCTTCTCGATCGCATCGACGCCCTTTGCCTTGAGCAGACGCTCCGCCATCTGGCAATACGGGCACACCACCGTGCTGTACATGACGACGCGGGCCATGCGGTTTCTCCTTTGCTGCGCCGCCCGGCCTTGCGGGCCGGGCGGTCTGAGTGAACGGGGGGTTTTACTTGATGACCGGCAGGCCGGCCTGCAGCCACGCTGCCATGCCACCTTCCAGCGAATAGATCTCACTGTAACCGGCTTCCTTCAGCGCCGCCTGGGCCTTGCCCGAGCGCTGACCGGTCTGGCAGACCACGATGATGGGGACGGACTTGTCCTTTGCAAGGCCGGCGGCCCGGGAGGCCAGATCAGCAAGTGGCGCACTCTTCGCTTGCGGCAAGTGGCCCTTGGCGTACTCGGCGGCCTCGCGGATGTCCACGACCACGGCGTTGCGCTTGTTGATCAGTTGCGTGGCGGTCGCGGTATTCACGCTCTTGCCGCCGGTGCTGCGCGAGATCGTCGGCCAGGCCAGCAGGCCGCCGGAGACCACGGCGATCGCGATCAGGGCCAGATTGTTGTAGTCGGTGAAGAAATTCACGTTGGCATTCCGTTGGGTTGGGTCGGCGGCATTATAAAATACGCGGTTTGGCGCCAATCCAATTGCCGGATTCGCATCGCCGGCCCCGCCAGGTGGCCCGCCGCCCGCCATTGTCTACGGAATGACACATGGACGCACGCGGCGCAGGCTCCCGGGACGGAATCCGGGAACGAAAGCGGGCCGGCGACGGACGAATGCCGGTGTGGGTTGCCCACAAGCCGCCCACGGGCGGCCGCGGCCCTCGGCAGGCGCACGCAGGTTACTTACTCTCTGGAAGCAGCATGTACAAGCTCGTTCTCATCCGCCACGGCGAATCCACGTGGAACCTCGAAAACCGCTTCACCGGCTGGGTCGACGTCGACCTGACGGAAACCGGCGCCGCGCAGGCCAGGCTGGCCGGCCAGCTGCTGCGCGAAGCCGGCTTCGCGTTCGACGTGGCGTACACGTCGGTCCTCAAGCGCGCCATCCGCACCCTGTGGCACGTGCAGGACGAAATGGACCAGATGTGGATTCCCGTGCGGAACGAATGGCGCCTGAACGAGCGCCACTACGGCGCGCTCGCCGGCCTGAACAAGGCCGAGACCGCCGCCAAGTTCGGCGACGAGCAGGTCCTGGTCTGGCGCCGCAGCTACGACACCCCGCCGCCCGCGCTGGAGGCCACCGACCCGCGCGCCTCGTACTCGGACCCGCGCTACACCGGCGTGCCGCGCGAGCAGATTCCGCTGACCGAATGCCTGAAGGACACCGTGGCCCGCGTGCTGCCGCTCTGGAACGAATCGATCGCTCCGGACATCCAAGCGGGCAAGCGCGTCGTGATCGCCGCCCACGGCAACAGCATCCGCGCGCTGGTGAAATACCTCGACCAGATCTCGGATGACGATATCGTCGGCCTCAATATCCCCAACGGCACCCCGCTCGTCTACGAGCTGGACGCCAACCTGCGCCCCCTGCGCCACTATTACCTGGGCGACCAGGAAGCCATCGCCGCATCGCTGGCGGCCGTGGCCAGCCAGGGCAAGGCGCGCTGACAGACGCGGACGGCCACCAGGGTGGCCGTCTGGTTGGGTGTCCTGGGTCACAGACCTTTTTTCGCCCACCCTCTTATACTGTCGGACAACTGCGGGACGGCGCGCCGCGCTTCCCGCACCATTTTCACCAGCACACTCGCTCACTCGTTCAGGCCGCCCTCATGCGTAAGACGCTCAAGAACATCAGCCTCGTCTCGATCGGACTCGTCGCCGGCGTGCTCGCCACGCTGCAGATTTCGGCAACGGCGCAGAACTCGTCCGGGCCGCTGCCACTCGACCAGTTGCGGCTGATGGCCGACATCTTCGGGCAGATCAAGCGCGAATACGTAGAGCCCGTCGATGACAAGAAGCTGCTGACCGAGGCCATCAAGGGCATGGTCGCCAGCCTCGACCCGCATTCGGCCTACCTGGACGAAAAAGACTTCAAGGAACTGCAGGAAGGCACGCGCGGCCGCTTCGCCGGCCTGGGCATCGAGATCTCGCAGGAAGAAGGCCTCGTCAAGGTCATCAACCCGATCGAGGATACGCCCGCGTTCCGCGCCGGCATCCAGCCGGGCGACCTCATCACCCGCATCGACGACAAGCCCGTGCGCGGGCTGCCGCTGGAGCAGGCCGTCAAACGCATGCGCGGCGAGCCGGGCACCAAGGTGACCCTGACCATTTACCGCAAGAGCGAGGAGCGCACGTTCCCGGTCTCGATCACGCGCGCAGAAATCCGCGTGCAGTCGGTCAAGACCAAGATCCTGGACAACAACATCGGTTGGGTGCGCCTCACCAGCTTTCAGGAGCGCACGGTGGCCGACCTGGGCAAGAAGCTCACGGAAATGGCCCAGAAGAACCCCAACCTGAAGGGCGTGATCCTCGACCTGCGCAACAACGGCGGCGGCGTGCTCCAGGGCGCGGTCGGCGTCTCGGCGGCGTTCCTGCCCGAGGACGCGACCGTGGTCTCCACCAACGGCCAGGTGCCGGATGCCAAGCGCGTGTACAAGGCGACGTTCAACAACTACCGCCTGTCGTCGCTGGAAGACGATCCGCTCAAGGACCTGCCGCCGCTGTTTAAGAAAATTCCGATGGTCGTGCTGACCAACGCCTATTCGGCCTCGGCCTCCGAGATCGTGGCCGGCGCGCTGCAAGACCACCATCGCGCGCTGATCATGGGCAAGACGACGTTCGGCAAGGGTTCGGTGCAGACCGTGCGCCCGCTGACGAACGACACCGGCATCAAGCTGACCATCGCGTACTACTACACGCCGACGGGCAAGTCGATCCAGGCCAAGGGCATCCGCCCGGACGTCCCGGTCGACCAGAACCCCGAGGGCGATCCGGACGACGCGCTCATCACGCGCGAGATCGACACCGAGCGCCACCTGCACAACAAGCAGGAATCGGAAGAACCCGAAATGACCGAGCGCGAGCAGCGCCGCGTCGACGAGCTTCGTCGTCTGGAAGAGGAAAACGCGAAGAAGACGCCGGAAGAGCGCGAGAAGGACCGCCGCAAGAAGCCCATCGAATTCGGCACCGCGGAGGACTTCATGCTGCAGCAGGCCATCGCGCAACTCAACGGCCAGCCGGTCAAGCGCTCCAAGTCCAAGCTGGAGACGGCCCCGGGTTCCGCCGACAAGCCTGCCAAGTCCTCGTCCGGCAAGGCCGCGCCCAAGCAGCCGGCCAAGCCGGCAGCCCCTGCCGCGCCGGCCAGCCAGCCGCCGGCGAGCGCGCCGGTTGGCGAGCCGCTGGGCACGCCGACCGGAAAGAATCGCTGATCAGCCACAGACCACGGCGGCCCCGGAATGACAAATTTCGGGGCCGCTTTTGCATGGTGCGCCATGAATGACGATCAACTGCTGCGCTACTCGCGCCACATCCTGCTCGACGAACTCGGCATCGAGGGCCAGGAACGCCTGCTGTCCAGCCACGCGCTGGTGATCGGCGCCGGCGGCCTGGGCGCGGCCGCGCTGCCCTACCTGGCTTCTGCCGGCGTCGGCCGCATCACGGTCGTCGACAACGACGACGTGGACCTGACCAACCTGCAGCGCCAGATCATCCACACCACGGCCAATGTCGGACGGCCGAAGGTCGATTCGGCCCGCGAAGGCATGCTGCGGATCAATCCTGGCGTGCAGGTGGAAACCATCGCCGTGCGCGTGGGCGACGCGGAACTGGACACGCTGGTGGCCGGCGCCAGCGTCGTGCTCGACTGCTGCGACAACTTTGCCACGCGTCACGCCGTCAACCGCGCCTGCGTGCGCCATCGCGTGCCGCTGGTCTCCGGCGCCGCGCTGCGCTTTGACGGCCAGATCAGCGTGTTCGATCGCCGCCAGGAAGACGGCCCGTGTTATGCCTGCCTGTTCCCGCCCTCGGAGCCCGCGCCGGAAGTGGCCTGCGCCACCATGGGCGTGTTCGCGCCGCTGGTCGGCATGGTCGGCACCGTGCAGGCAGCCGAGGCGCTGAAGCTGCTGACCGGCATGGGTCAGAGCCTGGCCGGAAAGCTGCTGATGGTCAACGCCTGGAATATGGAATGGACGACGATGCAACTGGCGCGCGCGCCCGGCTGCGAGGTCTGCGGCGACCACTGAGCCCGCACGCGCGCTAGCGCCCGGCCCGCGCGCTCAGGTATTCGATCACCGCGGCGGCGTCGCCGCGGAACACGATGCGCGATTCGCGGCTCTCGCGCTGGAAGGCGTACATCGGGTCGTAGTAGGCGCGCAGCAGTTCGGCAATCCAGCCACGGTGGAGGCTGACGTCGCCCGCCTCCGCCTGGCGGGCCAGCGCGGCCTCCAGTTGTGCCAGCAGCCGGACGTAGCGCTCGCCGCCCAGCCGGCGGGAAATGCCCGCGAACGCGTCGCGCAGCCGCGCCGCGTAGGCTTCGGTCCCCGCCTCCGGACCAAGTGCCGCGATGAACTCCGCGCACAGACCCACCACGTAGTCGCGCAGCACGCGCTCCACCCGCTCCTCGAACGGGACCTCCAGCCACACCAGCGGACTCGCCTGCATGCGCTGATGCAGCGCTTGCGGCAGGCCGCAGCCGCCGATGAAGCGCCCTTCGTCCTCCATCACCAGCGCGCCGTGGCCTGCCGCGCGGCGGCGCAGTACGTCGATGGACAGCGCGTTCTCGAAGTCGATCTGTGCCGGCTGCGCCTGCGCGCGGCGCCCGAAGCTGGAGCCGCGATGACGGGCATGGCCTTCGAGGTCGACCGCCGCGGCCAGCCCGGCGATCACGTCGGTCTTGCCGCTGCCGGTCAGGCCGCCGAGGATCAGGAAATCGCACTCGCGGGTGGCGGCATCCAGCGTGTCGATCAGGAACGTGCGCATCGCCTTGTAGCCGCCCGCCACGCGCGGATAGGCGATGCCTGCCTCGTCGCGCAGCCATTGCTGCACCAGTTGCGAACGCAGCCCGCCACGGAAGCAATACAGGTAGCCGTCCGGATGTGCCTGCGCAAAGCGTGCCCAGCCGGCGATGCGCGCCTCCTTCAATTCGCCGGACACCAACTGGTGCCCCAGCGCGATGGCGGCCTGCTGGCCCTGCTGCTTGTAGCAAAGACCCACCTGGTGGCGCTCGCCGTCGTCCATCAGCGGCAGATTGACCGCGCCCGGGAAGGCGCCGCGCGCGAACTCCAGCGGCGCGCGTGCATCGAGCAGCGGCACGTCGCGCAGGAAGAGGCTGCCGTAATCGGCCGTGTCCGCGCGCATCAACGTACCTCGACGGCCAGCGCCCCCGGGGCGGCCAGTTCACCGATCGGCGCCAGTGCCAAACCCAGTGCCGCGCAGGCTTCCAGGAACGCCGCCTCCCCGGCCGGCTCCACGGCGACCAGCAGGCCGCCGCTGGTCTGCGGATCGCACAGCACGGCGCGCTGCGCGTCGGTCAGCGCGCCGATGCGGTGACCGTAGCTGTCGAAGTTGCGCTGCGTGCCGCCCGGCACACAGCCCTCGGCGATGTAGGACGTCACTGCCGGCAACAGCGGCACGGCGGCGTAATCCAGGCGGGCCGTCAGGCGGCTGCCGTCCGCCATCTCGACCAGATGGCCGAGCAAGCCGAAGCCGGTCACATCCGTCATCGCGCGCACGCCGGGCAGCCGGCCGAAGCGGCTGCCGGGACGGTTGAGCATGCACATCCAGTCGCGCGCGACGTGGCGGTCGGCGTCGCGCAGCAGCCCCTTCTTCTCCGCCGTGGTCAGCACGCCAATGCCGAGCGGCTTGGTCAGGTACAGCTTGCAACCGGCGGTGGCCGTGTCGTTGCGCTTCATGTGGGCGCGCTCGACCACGCCGGTGACAGCGAGGCCGAAGATCGGCTCGGGTGCGTCGATCGAGTGGCCACCCGCGAGCGGAATGCCGGCGTCGTCGCAGGCCTTGCGGCCGCCGGCCACGACCTCGCGCGCCACCTCGGGCGGCAGCACGTTCACGGGCCAGCCGAGGATGGCGATAGCCATCAGCGGGTCGCCGCCCATCGCGTAGATGTCGCTGATGGCATTGGTGGCCGCGATGCGCCCGAAATCGAACGGATCATCGACGATCGGCATGAAGAAATCGGTCGTCGATACCACGCCACGGCCACTGTCGTCGCCATCGAGCGCATAGACGGCCGCGTCATCGCGCGAGGCATTGCCGACCCACAGGCGCGGATCGAGATGCTGGGCACCACTGCCGGCCAGGATCACGTCGAGCACCTTGGGCGAGATCTTGCAGCCACAGCCCGCGCCGTGGCTGTATTGCGTCAGACGAATGGGCTCGGCCATGGTCGCTTTCCTGTATGCGGTGAAATCGGGAATGTGCTGAATGCGAAACGTATTCGCAATGAGAGGAATTACTGTCTGTGCGGATGATACGGCGGCGGCGCCGTGACGCACCGCGCGAGACGCCGCCGCGGCCACCGTTTGCGGTGGCGCCCGGCGGCTGGCGGGGCGATTACTGCTCGCCCGGCTCCATCTGCGACTGCAGGTAGTTCTGCAGGCCAACCTTGTCGATCAGGTCGAGCTGCGTCTCCAGGTATTCGATATGCTCTTCCGTGTCCGTCAGGATATCGACCAGGATCTCGCGGCTGACGTAGTCGCCGACGGACTCGCAGTAGGCGATGCCTTCTTTCACGGTGCCGTGCGCGGTCTGTTCCAGCTTCAGGTCGCACTTGAGCATTTCGGGCGTGTCTTCGCCGAGCAGCAGCTTGTGCAGGTCCTGCAGGTTCGGCAGGCCGTCGAGCATCAGGATGCGGTCGATCAGCCGGTCGGCGTGCTTCATTTCGCCGATGGATTCCTTGTACTCCACGTCGCCGAGCTTTTTCAGGCCCCAGTGGCGATACATGCGGGCGTGCAGGAAATACTGGTTGATCGCGGTCAGCTCGTTCTTGAGCTGGGCGTTCAGATGCTGGATGACCTTCTTGTCACCTTTCATTGGCGG
>JACXTT010007235.1_pt1 | contig 15683 bp, 9 predicted proteins | sample 9270951 | NCBI WGS metagenome assembly JACXTT01 (sample SAMN15532306, study PRJNA645909) | rock metagenome | isolation source: weathered quartz diorite | place: Puerto Rico | collected 2017-06-21 | reverse complement strand
TACACCGGCGAACTGCGCCGGAAAATCATAAAAGAAAGCGGGCTGTCTATTTCCTATGCCCTGGCCAGCAATAAACTGATCAGCAAAGTAGCCACCAACGAAGTAAAACCCGCCGGGCAGACCGAAATACCTTTTGGAGCAGAAAAATCCTATCTCGCGCCGCTGCCCATTGAAAAAATGCCGATGGTAGGCGCCAAAACCAGCGAGCTGCTGCGCCGCATGGGCGTGGAAACCATTGCCATCCTCAGCAGCATACCGCTTGAAATGATGACCAACCTGCTGGGTAAAAATGGTATTGAGCTTTCCCGCCGCGCCAATGGTATAGACGAAACCCCCATCGTTCCTTACCACGAACAAAAAAGCATCAGCACCGAAAACACCTTTGAAACCGATACCATCGATGTGGCCTTCCTGCACCGCGAGCTGGTACGGATGACCGAAAGCATTGCCTTTGAATTAAGGGACAACAACAAACTTACCGGCTGCATTACCGTGAAAATCCGCTATAGCGATTTTCAAACCTTTACCCGGCAATGCGCCATACCCTATACCGCAGCTGACCATGTGCTGCTGGCTGCCGCCAAAGAACTGTTTACCCAGCTCTACGACCGCCGCCAGCTGGTGCGTCTTATCGGCGTGCGTTTCTCGCACCTGGTGCCCGGCAATTATCAAATCCGTTTGTTTGACGATACGCAGGAAATGGTGCAGCTCTACCAGGCCATCGACAGCATTAAACACCAGTTTGGCGAGACCCTCCTTATACGCGCCGGTGGCTTTAACGATAAAGCCGAACGGAAACAAAAAGTAGATAAATCACTTCGTTTTTTAAGATAACCCTGCCCTTATGTACCTGAACTGTAAAACATTTTTCAGCTTTCGCTACGGCACCTTCAAAACAGAAGAACTGGTAAAGACCGCGGCAGAAAAAGGCGTATCCACCCTCGCGCTCACCAATATCAATACCACCTGCGATGCCTGGGACTTTGTGGACTTTTGCGTGGAGAACAATATTAAGCCGGTGCTGGGCGCCGAAATACGCAACAACAACCGCCTGCAATACATCCTGCTGGCAAAAAACAATACAGGCTTTACCGCTATCAACCGGTTTTTATCGCTGCACCGGCAGGAAGATGCACCGTTTCCCGTACGCTTTCCGGTCAACGAAAACATACTGGTTATTTACCCGCTGGGAGCATTCGACGCTGCCACGCTCCATGAGCAGGAATACATTGGCGTGCAAACCACCGAGATCAATAAACTGTTTGGCATCAATATGGATCTTTACGGCGCAAAGTTTGTCATCCGCCAGCCGGTAACCGTGCAGGAGAAAAAATACCATAACCTGCACCGCCTGCTGCGCGCCATCGACCGCAATATCCTGTTAAGCAAACAGGATAAAGACGATATTGCCGGCGAACATGAAACCTTTGTGCCTCCTTCCCAATTGCTGGCCGCGTTTAAACAATACCCCGCCATTATTGCCAATACCCTGCAACTGCTCAACAGCTGCTCCATTGCATTTACCTTTCATACCGATAAAACAAAAAAACTGTTCTCCGCTTCGCGCGAAGACGATAAACAGCTGCTGCGCAAACTGGCGCTGGATGGTATGAAGTATCGCTATGGCCCCAGCGATAAAAAAGCAAAAGAACGGATTGAAAAAGAGCTGAATATTATCGACAGCCTGAATTTCAACGCCTATTTTCTGATTACCTGGGATATTGTACGCTATGCCGACAACCGCGGTTTTTTCTACGTAGGCCGGGGCAGCGGCGGCAATTCGGTGGTAGCCTATTGCCTGCGCATTACCGATGTAGACCCCATTGAACTGGATTTATATTTTGAACGTTTCCTCAACCCGCGGCGTACCGCCCCGCCCGATTTTGATATGGACTTCAGCTGGCGAGACCGCGACGAGATTATCGACTATATTTTTAAACGCTATGGCCGCGACCATGTATGCCTGCTCGGCTCCTATACTACCTTTCAAAGCAATGCCATCATACGCGAGCTGGGCAAGGTATTTGGCCTGCCCAAAGAAGAAATAGACCAGCTGGGCGGCACTTCGCTGAAAGACGATAAAATACAGCGGCAGATATTCAAATACAGCAGCATGCTCAAAGACTTTCCCAATCACCTCAGCATCCATGCCGGCGGCATGCTCATCAGCGATGAGCCCATTTATACCTATACCGTTACCGAACTTCCGCCCAAGGGCTTTACCACTTCGCAGGTTGATATGTTTGTGGCCGAGAAAATAGGCCTGTTTAAACTGGACATACTTTCGCAGCGCGGCCTGGGCCATATTAAGGAAACCATGGAACTGGTAAAGCAAAATAAAAACAAGACCATCAATATCCACGATATTGAACGGTTTAAAAAAGACCCCGTTGTAGCCGGTAAAATACGTACCGCCGATACCATCGGCTGTTTTTATATCGAGAGCCCCGGCATGCGCCAGCTGCTCAAAAAGCTCAAATGCGATAACTATATTACCCTGGTGGCCGCCAGCTCCATTATCCGCCCCGGCGTGGCCCAGAGCGGTATGATGCGGCAGTATATTTACCGTTACCATAACCCCAACGATTTTGAATACCTGCACCCAAAAATGAAAGAGCTGCTGGAAGAAACCTATGGCGTAATGGTATACCAGGAAGATGTTATAAAAGTAGCCCATCATTTTGCCGGGCTGGATATGGCGGAGGCCGATGTGCTGCGCCGCGCTATGAGCGGCAAATACCGCAGCAAAAAAGAGTTTGAAAAAATACGCTATAATTTTTTTACCAATTGCAAAAGCTACGGTTACCCCGATGGGCTTGCGGCCGAAGTATGGCGACAGATAGAAAGCTTTGGCGGTTATTCTTTTTCCAAAGCCCATTCCGCCAGCTTTGCGGTAGAGAGCTACCAGAGCCTGTTTCTTAAAACCTACTACCCGGTAGAGTTTATGGTAGCGGTCATTAATAACTTTGGCGGCTTTTACGGGCGGGAGCTTTATTTCCATGAATTAAAGAAAACCGGTGCGGTGCTGCACCCGCCCTGTGTTAATCAAAGCAATTACCTTACTTCAATCAGCGGCAACGATGTGCACATGGGCTTTGTGCATATCGAGGGACTGGAAGAACAGCTTTGCCGGCAGGTCATCAATGAGCGGGAAATCAACGGTGTGTACCTGCACCTGCAGGATTTTATCGAACGTATCCGCCCCGGTATCGAACAGCTCAATATTTTTATCCGTATCGGTGCATTTCGCTTTACGGGCAAAAGCAAAAAAGAATTATTGTGGGAAGCCAATTTCCTGCAAAAGAAAAACAGCAAACACAGTATGGCCGCCCTGCTGTTTCAGGAAAAACCACTGGAGTTTAACCTGCCAGCGCTCCGCCAGCTGCCGCTCGACGATGCCATTGATGAAATAGAACTACTGGGCTTCCCGCTCTGCAATGTATTTGAACTGGCCGATGATGACCTGGACCAGTATACGCCTGCGGCAGCCATAGAAAACTATCTTGGCTGCGAAGTAACCGTACTGGGCTACCTCGTTACTTCCAAAGCTGTTAATACCATAACCCGGGAGACCATGCATTTCCATACGTTTGTTGATGCCGCCGGCGACTGGCTGGATACTATTTTCTTTCCCGCCACCAACCGCTACCATGCCGTTAACGGCAAAGGCTTTTACCACATGCGGGGCAGGGTAACGGAAGAATTTGGCACCTATTCAGTAGAGGTAACCTGGTGCAAAAAAGTAGGTATAAAAGCCCGGGAGCAAAAAGCAAACGAACTTGTACGCCCGGTGTAAAATCTTATTTTTGACGCATGGCAAATACAATCCCCCATATATTAGGCAAAGGCCGTTTTGAAATCAATGGTAGCCTCTGGATGGAAAAAGACGGAATACGCTTTTTTGGCCCCGGCCCTGTACAACTAATGGAATACATAGAAGAAACGGGTTCCATTAACCAGGCGGCCAAAAAAATGAGTATGTCGTATAAAAAAGCCTGGGAAATTGTCAACAACCTCAATACCATGACGGCCCGCCCGCTGGTCATTACCGCTACCGGTGGAGAAAAAGGCGGCGGTTCTTTTATTTCGGAAGAAGCAAAGCAATTGATCCGGTATCATAAACTCCTGCGCAAACGATTTCAGAAATTCCTCGAAAAAGAAAGCCTGCTGCTAAAAAAGCAAACCGCCGTTAGCTGATATAAAAAAAATAGCGGCAGCGCGGGTTATTTTAGCATATCGTTATATCTTTGAAAATATAACGATAATAAACCTCACACCTATGCGCTACCAGCTGCTGCTTATTGTATGCTTTGTTACTACTATTGCCCGTGCACAGGAAAACGGTCACCCTGCAAAGGCCGCCGGCCATCGTATGGCTGCCGATACCCTGCGGCAGGATTCCATTATGACGAGCATTTTATCTGAAGTAACCGTTTCGGCTTCCCGCATCCGCGAAAGCCTGCTCCGCTCGCCGGTCAGCATTCAGAAAACGGGGGAGAAGTATTTTAATGCCTCGCCGGCTCCTTCTTTTTTTGATGCGCTGGAAAACGTACAGGGCGTACAAATGATAACCCCCAGCCTTGGCTTTAAAGTGCTCAATGCAAGAGGTTTTGCCAATACCACCAATGTACGCTTTGCGCAGCTGGTAGATGGTATGGATGTACAGAGCCCGCATATTGGCGGCCCCATTGCCAACGCACTGGGCCCTTCCGATCTTGATATCGATAATGTAGAAATACTGCCCGGCGTGGCTTCCGCCCTCTATGGCATGAACACCATCAACGGGCTGGCCAACATTACCACCAAAAACCCGTTTACTTCCCCGGGCCTCAGTATACAGCAAAAAACAGCGCTTACCCATGTAGGCGATGCCAACAGCGGCAGCCGGCTTTTTTCAGAAACCAGCCTGCGCTGGGCAAAACTGCTTTCGCCACGCCTGGCCTTTAAACTGAACGGCACTTTCAGCAAGGGATACGACTGGATATCTGATGATCGTACCGATCTCAACCCCAATGCCAACGTCAGCACCGGCCTTACCGGCGCCGATAACCCCGCGCAGGACCCCGTAAGCAGTTATGGCAATGAATCGTCCGACCGTAAAACCATTACGCTGCAGGGCAAGAACTATGTGGTAGCCCGCACCGGCTACGACGAAAAACAAGTAGTCAATTACGACCTGCGTAATATAAAAGCCGATGCGGGTATCTATTACAAGGTTTCTGCTCATTCATCTATCAGTTATACCTACCACATGGCGTTGCTGGACAACGTGTACCAGCGCGCCAATCGTTTTCGCCTGCAGGATTATTTTGTACAGCAGCATGGCATACAGTTCCAGTCGGACGCATTGCAACTGAAAGCCTATCTCAACAACGAAAACACCGGCAATTCGTACAACCTGCGCTCCATGGCCGAAAATATTGATCGTACCTACAGGCCCGATAATACCTGGTATGCCGATTATACCACCGGCTTCAATAATGCCATATCATCCGGCGCCACGGTAGCCCAGGCACATCACCAGGCGCGTGCAGTGGCCGACAATGGACGCTACCAACCTGGCACCAATGCCTTCAACAATGTGCTGGCAAAACTGCAACAAATTAATAACTGGGATAGCGGCGCGGCGCTCAAGGTAAAAGCCAGTTTTATACACGCCGAAGGACAGCTTAATATTACCAAACAATGGTTGCAGCATTTCAGCAGTCAAACCGGCATAGAAATACTGGCCGGCGCTGATCACCGCACCTATATCATTGTGCCCGACGGCAATTATTTTATCAACCCCGCGCCGGGCAAAACCTACGATAATATCTATTACAGCAAAACCGGCGGTTTTGTATCCGTGGTAAAATCATTGCTCAATAATAAGCTGCGGCTGGGTGCTATCCTCCGCGGCGATAAAAATGATTATTTCCCGCTGGCCTGGAACCCCAGGTTTACCGCGGTATACTCTCCTGTGTATTCGCAGAATTTCCGGCTTTCGTTCCAGAGCGGTTATCGCTACCCCAGCATTTTTGAAGCCTATTCCAATGTAAACAGTGGGGGCACCAAACGAGTAGGGGGCTTGCCGGTCATGTCGTCCGGCATCTTTGAAAACGCCTGGCTGCTTACTTCTATTACCGCCTTCCAGCAGGCAGTGCTGAACGATGTCAATAAAAACGGCTTATCGCAAACGGCTGCCATACAGAAGAATCAATCGCTGCTGCAAAAAAATCCCTATACCTATATCAAACCGGAGCATGTTAATTCAGTGGAAGGTGGTTATAAAGGCGTATTTGCCCGGGGAAAAATTTATATCGATGCCGATTTCTATTTTAATAACTACCGGTCTTTTATCGCCCAGGCCAATATGAATGTGCCTAAAACGCAAAACCCCGACTCCATTCCCTTTGCGCTCTACAATAAAACGCAGCAAAGCCCTTACCGCATGTGGACCAATTCACAAACCACGGTGTACAACTACGGCGCCAGCCTGGGGCTTACCTATACTGTCGGCGGCTATACTGCCCATGGCAATACTACCTTCTCCAAACTGCGCAAATCATCCAATGAAGACGGGCTGGAAGATGGGTTTAACACACCGCAATGGATGGTAAATCTCTCGCTGTCCAAAGAAAAGATTTACCGGGGCCTCGGCGCCGGCGTAACCTGGAAGTGGCAGGACGGCTACTACTGGCAATCCTTCCTGGCCACCGGCAATGTAGCGGCTTATTCCACGCTCGACGCACAGGTTAGCTATGCCTTCGATAAAATTAGCTGCAAAATAAAACTGGGCGGCAGTAATGTATTGAACAAATACTATTACTCCTTTCTGGGCGGCCCTTCTATTGGCGGCATGTATTATGTAACGCTCACGTATTCGGTAAAATAACGGCTACTTTACCCCTTTGGCAGCATTCCAGTTGCCGGCCAGTTTGCGGATATAAAGAATCTGCCCGGTATGGTAGGCATTATGCGTGCTGATATGGGCAATGATAGAATACCACGATTGCAGCTTGGCATCGTCGGATGTTTTGATGGCTTCTTCCCATCCCTTCATTACTTCATCGAGCTGCCGGACGGTACTGGCCCACGACGCTTCGGTAAAGGCGGTAAAGGTTTCAACATTATTCCCGTCAAATGCCGCCGGTTTCTTTCCATTAAATTTATCCAGCTCCTGCTTGTTCCAGAACAGCAGGTGATAGGCCAGCTGCCCGATAGAATGGCTGGAGTCCGAAGGTTTCCACATAGCTTGCTGTGCCGTTAGCCCCTCAAGGCCTTTCATAACGGGTACAAACCAGTCCTGTGCATTCCAGGTGGTCTTAAATTGTTCCAGCAATATCGATTTAAGCGTAGGCGGCGTCTTGGGCTGGTTGTTCACCTGGGCCGAGGCAGCCTGGAAACCTACCAGGCAGAACAGGAGAAGGAATTTGGGCATATAACGTAGTTTGAATGGTTGATGTAGTAAAGGTACGTTCATCTATTATTATCATGGCCTGGAAGCCGGTACAACCTGCTTCGGATCGGTCACGATAATCTCCGGTTTGCCTTTATAGAGTACAATTTTGCCGGTTACACATACCTGCTGGCCATCCAGCCCGGTATACGCGTTAGCGGCTTCACCCTTCAGCACTACGGTAAGCAGCTGGTCGGGATAAGCAGCGCCCAGGTTTACCAGCGTCATACCGCTCAGCACTTTATAGCCATATACCCGTGAGCAGATACGCGCCATTTCATCAATATGATTGGCGGCATCTTTAATATCAATGGTGGCGGCGGTAGTGGTAGCTGGTATTGCGGGCGCTGTTGCCGGTGCGGCCGGTACGCCTTTTTCTCCTACGGGCCCGTTTTTAAAGATGGTATTTAACACGCCAGCCAGCCGGATGCCCGCCTTTTCAATTCTTTCCTGAATAATAGGCAGGTGTGCCTGGTAATAGCTATCATCAATGCTGCGGCTTTTCATGGCATCCACTTCCGCATACAGTTTTGAGCTAATAGTATAGCTTTCCCAGATCCACAGCATCAGCGGATCGGACTGCCATTGTTTGATCTGCGCCGGGGAGAGATGATCGTATTTTTCGGCCAGCTGCTCATAGCTCAGTCCCTGGTGCTCCAGCAATTTGGTATCCCAAAGGCTGTGCAGGTTGGTGCCCATGCCTTCATAATTCAGTTGTATGGTATTGCCGCCCTTGTCTTCGGCACGGCTGATGTGCATGGGTTGGTGCAGGTCGCCCACAAAATGCACAATGAATTTAAGCGCTTCAATTTTAGCTTCGCGGGGTGTAGCAGGGTTAGCCAAATCGCTTTCTTCTTTCAGTAAGGCGCCATAAACATTGTCGGGCCCCATGCCGGCTACCTGCTCTTGAAACCGGGCATAGCTCAGCCCCAGGGGCAGGTTCAGAAAATGCCAGCCGGAGGTATGGCGGTAGTCCTGCTGGTTGCGCACCTCATCTGCCCAGGTGCTCACATCTGCCATAGATGCATTGCCCAGTAAATCAGTTACGGCGGCTTTGGCCTGCGGGCTCAGGTGGTTTTCGGCAATTTTACCAATCGTGCGGTGGCCGGTCACCCCCCAGGAAATAAGCAATATACTGGCGGCGAACAGGCAAATGACTACGGGAAGGTATTTTTTATACATAATTGTTGAGGATAATATTTTCTAATCGAAGAAGAAGTTATGTATATGACTATATTTTATGATTCATATATAGATCACTAATAAAAAATTGAACATACGAATTTAATTGTATTCTTATTTATAATAATTTATTAATTGCCAATTAATAGCCAGAAGCAGTAATTGACTAATTTATTTAGCATAATATTTATGAGCGGGTGTGGCATAGACCCTGCGGGCAGGTGATGGTTGAAGCGCAGAATGAATAGAAAGAGAAGGCAGGTAAAAAGTTAAACCGGTACTAATTGTTACAGCCAGCAGTACCTGCTAATTGCATTAACAATTTGGGCCGGCAGTGCAGGGTTTTACACCGCATATCAGTTATGCCTATACCGGTCCGGGAGAAATATTATTTTGTGTCTATGAAAATGATGTTATGAAATACCTATTTTGCCTGCTTACGTTGCTGGCTGCCCTGGATGCATTTAGCCAGGCTCCTCAAACGAATGAAAAAAAGACGGCGGCCACGGAACAACGTTTTATTCTTCAATACGATCCCAATACGCTCCGCATTCCCGGCAAATCGCTGCCGATAGGAATTATAACGATTTCAGGCAAAGGAGATACACTGCGAACAAATGGTTTCCTGGGCGGCGCGGGCGGCTGGGGAAAATTTAAAGTGGAAGTGGAAGGCGGCAGTTATGGAAATGGGAGAATTAAGATAGGCGGCACCGGCAGCTATAAGCAATCCGATTCTATAACGGTACAGGTATATACTCGCAAATCGTTTTTAGGAGGAAAGGATAAATGGTTGCTGACGCGCAAAATTCCCTACAATTATGAAACCGCTATCAATATTATTACCAGCGGCAATTTTTCAAAAGCCCCGGGAGATCATGTGCAATTTGGCGTCAGGACCTGGTATGACAATAAAATGTTTGTGGACAAATGGTTCCCGGCCGGCAAAAATCTGCTGGATTTTACTTTTAAAATGGAAGGCGGCCATATCTCCAAATCAAAAGGCGATTTGAAAATTGAGAACGACCCGGTAAAAATAACCAACGATAAAGTAAGCCTGGTGGCCATTCTTGCCAAACACCCGGCCATCACCGATACACTCCGCATTATGCTGGACTATATTGCCAAATACCAATGTAAAATACAATCGGAAGGCCAGGGGCATAACCTGGCAGTAGCGGCGGATGTTTATTTTGATTCTATTATCAATGCAAAATTGATGCGCGTAGTGGTCAACGATAGCAGCGCCAAAAAGCGGTATAATTACCTGGTCAATACCAACGGCGGTTCCATTACCATTTCCAGCGCAGGCGCGGGTGGCATTAGCGGGAGGGACGGTTGGGATGGTTTGACCGGCACGCCGGGCACGCCGGGAGGATTTACAACGAAGTCCGAAACCGTGGTGGGGCCTGATGGTAATCTGCAAACCATCACCACCACCGTGGAGGGCGCCGGTGGTGATGGCGGCAGGGGAGGCGAAGGTGAAAACGGCGATGTCGGCGGTCCCGGTTATGACGGCGGAAATATTACGGTGAGCTATACCCTTCTGGCACAGCCATTCCTGGCGTTAATCAAGGCCATAAGCATACCCGGTCCGGGAGGAAGCGGGGGCCGTGCAGGACGTGGCGGCAGCGGCGGTCTGGGTGGCAGCGGAAACCCCGGTGGCAACACCGGGCCCAACGGAAATGACGGCTTTTCGGGTTCAGAGGGTCGTGAGGGGGCCAAAGGGAAAATTGTATTTGTACCCGGTAATCACTAAAAGGCGGTTATTGCCTTTTGCATTTCTATTAAGTGCAGCGGTATCTTAGGACTATTATGTCCTTTGGGAAAATGTGTTACTTTGCCCGTAGGCACATAGCCTCTCCGCACATACCAGGCTATCAACTCCTGGCGAACATTGATAACGGTAATAACAATGGCTGCTTTGCCATTAGACCGGGTGTAATCCTCGGCATACTCCAGCAAATGCCTGCCAATGCCCCCTGCCTGCATTTGGGGGTTTACCGTAAGCAGGCCCAGGTAAACCGCCTGTTCCTGTTTTTGCAGGGAAACAAAACCCACTATTTCACCGTTGGCGGCACAGTACTTGAAATTATCGGTGTCGGGCTGCTCCAGCAAACGGGTAATATTGTCAACAGCGGTTCTTTCCCCGTCCATGTATTGCCCTTCTGAAGTCCACGACGGGCTTCCGGGATCGCCCCGGTACGCATCATTGATTAATTGGGTAATGGCGGCCGCATCTTTTCTTTCGGTTTTGGTAACAGGCAGTGTTTTTTCCATAATTGTTTTAACGTAGCTGCAAGCTACAAAAAAGAAACAGAGCCAACTGCGCCGGTTTGAAATCTATTTAAGCGCAAAAGCAATATACCACCCGCCGGGCTTTGCTCCTTCCTTTGTGCCGCCGGCCGCCACCACTACATATTGTTTGCCATCCACCTCGTAGGTGATGGGCGTGGCAAATGCGCCCGCCGGTAATTGATATTCCCAGGCCACAGTACCTGTTTTTTTATCAAAAGCCCGTATGCGTTCATCTCTTGTGCCGGCAATAAAAATAAGACCGCCTGCCGTTACTACGGGCCCGCCGTAATTTTGTGTGCCGGTTATGGGTATACCTTTTTTTGTGAGCTCCGGAAACTCTCCCAGCGGAACACGCCACAGGTAATCGCCTGTATTGAGATCAATGGCATTGAGCGTACCCCAGGGAGGGCTTAATGCATTGTAACCGTCGGGGTCGGTAAACTTTCTCCAGCGTTTGATGGTATAGCGGGGCTCATAAGGGAAATTGTTTTTTTGCTGTATGGCCGTATCGGTAATCGTGGCGTGTTCGCTCACTGATTTGGCCGGTCTGTTCTTTTTCTCCGTGTTTAACAGGAACGCTACTATGGCATTGCGATCATCGTTTGCCAGGAAGGAGAAAGAAGGCATTTTACCGCTGCCCGATTTAATAATCGTATTGATGTCATTAGCAGAACGGCGGCTGCCCACATTAAGGAGATTGGGAAATTGGGCGCCAGCGCCTTTTCTATCCATGCCATGGCAAAACGAGCAGTATTTAAGATATACCGCATTTCCGGGGGTAAGAGAGGCCATTTGCCGGGCCAACTCAGCCGCATCGGTCATCTGAAGGTCCCAGGCATCTTCATTTGCATTCTGGTAAAGAATACCATCGGGGTCGGTGGCATTGCCGCCCCATTCGGCCCCGCCGCTGTAACCCAATAACAGCGTGCCTTTTTCATTGGGGGGTATAAACTTGCTGTTGGGCTGCGGCGTTTGCAGGAAATGTGCTTTTGCAAAGGCATGTGCGCCGGGGGTGATATTGGTCAGATCATTTTCCGTTAACGACTGGCGGCAAAGTGGCAGCGGCTTTACCGGGAACAATTGCACGGGCCAGGGTTGTTCGCCCGTCAGGGCGGCAACAGGAACCGGGCGTTCTTCCAGCGGAAAGATGGAATGACCGCTATCACGGTCCAGCACGTATACTAACCCGTCTTTCGTGGCCTGTACCACTATATCGGTTGTTTTACCGTTTTGCCGGATGGTAGCCAGGTTAGGAGGACAGGGTATATCGCGGTCCCACAAATCGTGGCGGATGGTTTGAAACCACCAGTTCAGCTTACCCGTTTGCGCATCGAGCGCAACAATGCAATTGGCGTACAGGTTGGTGCCAGCCCGGTCGCCGCCATAGAAATCGGAAGAAGGGGAGCCGGTGCCAAAATAAACCATACCCCGTTTTTCATCTACTGCCAGGCCGCCCCAGCAATTGGCCCCGCCAATTTTCTGATAGGCATTGTTGGGCCAGGTAGCATAACCCGGTTCTCCCGGTTGTGGAATGGTATGAAAGGTCCACAGCAGCTTACCACTTACCACATCAAACCCGCGCACATGGCCCGGTGCGGCATCGCCCCCTTCACTCACGCTGGAACCGATGATCAGTGTGTTTTTATAGACAACGCCCGGGGTAGGGGCGGTAACCGACAGCTTGTTTATAGCATGGTCCAGCCCCGCACCCAGCCCGGTATGCAGGTCTACTTTACCGTTTGCGCCAAAACCCGGTTTGGGCCTGCCGGTATTGGCGTCGATGGCGTAAAGCCAGGAGCCCGCGGAAAAGAGTATGCGTTTGTCGTCGCCGTCTTCCCAATACACCAGGCCGCGGTTGGTATTAAACCGCTGGTTGTCGGGCTCGGGGTCAAATGTCCATAATGCTTCACCCGTAGCTGCATTTAACGCAAACAATTGCAGGCGGGCACTGGTGCCGTAAAGAACGCCGTTAATAACAATCGGCTGGCATTGTATTTCCCGGTAATGCTCGCTGAACGCGTTGCCGCTGGTTGGCTTGTCGCGGGCATCATAGGTCCATGCTACCTGTAAGTTTTTTACATTGCCGGTATTGATTTGCGTTAAGGGCGAATAACGGTTGCCGGCTTTGTTACCGCCGTATACCGGGTAATTCACGCCCGTCTCCATAACGGCCTCATCGTGCTTTGCAACAGGGTGGGTGCATCCTGCTGCGCCGTACAGTAGCACTCCCGGAAATAATAAGCGGCAGATATTTTTCATTTGACCGTAGTAGTTATAGGTTCATTAGGCTTTGTTCCTGCCGATCGATTCCATTAAGCCCCGCATATAGCCCAGCGCGTAAAGCGTACCGATAATGCTGTATCCCGGGTGCTCGTTGCTGTCGCCCGCCATGGTAGGCACATGGTCCGGGCGGATAGGGCCTTTAAAGCCGATATCGTAATATGATTTCATGGCGGCATACATATCAATCTGCCCTTCGTCATGAAAGGTTTCTTCAAATTTGAATTTGCCGCCGCGCACATTGCGGAAATGCACAAAATGGATCAGCTTGCGTTTGCCGAAATAGTTCACCACAGTAGGAATATCCGCTCCCATTAATGAAAAATTGCCCTGGCACAGGGTAATGCCGTTGCTGGGACTGGGATAGAGATCAACCATCTTTTTAAAATTATCCACCGTGGTCATAATGCGGGCAATGCCCCTGATACTGTCTACCTGCGGGTCGTCGGGGTGCATGGCCAGCTTCATACCAATTTTTTCCGCCTCGGGCACTACGGCTTTCAGAAAGTATTCCAGCGTTTTCCAAAGCGTTTCTTTTGAAACTTCGCCATATTGAGTAAGGGGAGCGTTTTTTATATCGTTGTTATCAAAAGCCGTCACCAATGCGCCGCCCCGGCCCGCTAGGGCATTATTAGTGCGGTACCATCCTATTACCGGCATCCAGTTATAGCATATCGTATCGATGCCGGCATACTGTTTCAGGTGTTTCATAAATGTAATGAAGTCGGCAATCTCTTCATCCCTGCCTTCAAGGCCCAGCTTGGTTTTTTCACCCAGGCAGGGCGGCCCTTCTATTACGTTAAAATACAACCCTGCATCATCCCAGGCTTTTTTAACGGCGGTAATTACGTTGGGATCAAATGGTTTGGCATCGGCCATGCCTACCATGGCTGGGTTGATGCCTGCTACGGCCCCCAGTACATCCATCTGTTTGGTAAGCGCTATCTTTTGTTGCTGCATGCCAAAAAAATAGGCTTCGCTTAGTTGCATGCCCCCGTCTTTTGCCAGGTGAACGGGGTTTGCCGCCGGCTGGGATTTACCGGCGAGACTTATTCTTCCCATGAAAGAGGCGGCTGCGAGGGCTGCGCTTTTTTTAAGAAAGCCCCTTCGTTTATCTTTCATACGCAGGCAATTGAATTGTATTATAAATATTACGCAATTGCAGTAAGAGTTTGGGAAATTGACGGAATAATACAAAGGATAGAAAAAAAAGTATCATCATTCCGGGGATGAATAATACTTTTACTCCTGTTAATCGTCATTAATTGTCCTCCCCAATGATTCAAAAGACTGCGTTTGCTGCCGCCCTGTTTTGTTTGTTTATACTCAATGCCTGTGTAAGCCGCAAACCGGTAAAGACGGTGGTACAGGAAACCAATCCCGCTGTTCCGCAGGCCGGCCGGGAGTTTCGCGCGGCCTGGGTGGCTACTGTGGGCAATATCAACTGGCCCAGTAAACCCGGTCTCAGTACAGAAGAACAGCAGGCGGAAGCCCTTGTATTGCTGGACTATTTAAAAGCACATCATTTTAATGCAGTCATTTTCCAGGTAAGGCCGCAGGCCGATGCCTTGTATCAAAGCGATATTGAACCCTGGTCGTATTGGCTTACCGGCCGTCAGGGCATGGCGCCTTCCCCTTTTTATGACCCGCTGGAATTCTGGGTCAGGGCGGCGCACGACCGCGGGCTGGAACTGCATGTATGGCTCAATCCCTACCGGGCGCACCATAAAGACGGTATGGAAATAAGCGATCAGTCGGTGGTAAAAAAACATCCCGAACTGGTGGTAAAATTAAAAGGGGGGTACTGGTGGATGGACCCTTCGTTGAAGGAAGTACAGGATTATACCAATTCGGTGGTAAAGGATTTGGTAAAACGCTACGATATTGACGGCGTTCACCTGGATGATTATTTTTACCCTTACCCCGAGTATAACAACGGCGAAGATTTTCCCGACAGCAGCAGCTGGGCCGCCTATCAACGTAAAGGAGGTACACTATCGCGCGCCGACTGGCGGCGCGAAAGCGTAAACACGCTCATAGAACGCCTGTACAAAACCATCAGGGCCGAAAAGAAATACGTGAAGTTTGGCATCAGCCCCTTTGGTACCTGGAAGCCGGGCTATCCTTCTATCGTGGAAGGCTTTAGCCAGTACGATGTGTTATATGCCGATGCCAAACGTTGGCTGAACAATGGCTGGCTGGATTATTTTTCGCCGCAGCTGTACTGGCCCATCAACCGCCTGCCGCTCAGCTTCCCCATCCTATTGGGCTGGTGGCAGCAGGAAAATACCCTGCAACGGCATCTCTGGCCGGGTATGAATGTAGGTCGCGACACAGGATATAAAACCGTCAATGAAACCCTGAGCCAGATCATGATAACGCGCGGCATGCTGCCCAACAGCAGCGGCGCCATACATTGGAGTCTCAGCACTGTTATGAAAAACACCGTGCTTTCGCAGGCATTGCTGGACGGCCCGTATAAAAAAGA
>JACXTT010007234.1_pt1 | contig 15690 bp, 5 predicted proteins | sample 9270951 | NCBI WGS metagenome assembly JACXTT01 (sample SAMN15532306, study PRJNA645909) | rock metagenome | isolation source: weathered quartz diorite | place: Puerto Rico | collected 2017-06-21 | reverse complement strand
CCACGCGGCGCGGAAGCCCGCGCTGATGCCCGCCAGCGAGACCACCGACGTCGTCGTCATCGGGACCGGCTTCGGCGGCAGCATCCCGGCGTACTACCTCTCGGCGGCGGGCGCGCGCGTCATCATGCTCGAGCGCGGGCCACGGCTCGGGACCGCGGACTTCACCCAGGACCTGCGCCTCGACACCTACACGCGCATCGTCGACCTGATCAACGGTCCCGGCTGCGCGGTGGTCGCCGGCAACTGCGTCGGCGGCGGGAGCGTGGTCTACTTCGCCGCCTCGCTCCGCGCGCCGAGCTTCGTCTTCGAGCGGCAGGGGACGCTCGGGCGCCGTCTGTGGCCCACCTCCATCACGCGCCGCGGCCTCGACAAGTACTACAGCCGCGTCGAGCGCGTGCTGCCCGTGGCGCAGGAGGGCTGGGACGACATCTCGTACGCGGGCGGTCTCTGGGCGGCCGCCTGCGCGCGCGCCGGGTATACCTGCAACCCGCTGCCGGTGGCCGTCAACCTGCGCGAGTGCGCGAACTGCAACTGGATGCTGAACGGCTGCACCTTCGGCGCCAAGCGCTCCATGCTGCTCAACTACCTGCCGGCGGCGGAGACCTGCGCGACCGAGATCCGGCCGCTCCACGAGGTGCAGTCGATCGCGCCGGCGGTCACCAGCGGCTACCGCTACGCCGTCAACTACAACCAGGTCGATCCGAGCGACTACCGCATCATCACCGACAGCGGCACCATCGAGGCGAAGCTCGTCATCCTGGCCGCCGGGGCGATGGGGACGCCGGTCATCCTGCAGCGCTCGACGGCTCTCGGCAGCCTGCCGGCGGCGGTCGGGCGGTACCTGTCGCCCAACGGCGACCGGGTGACGCTCGGCGTCTTCGACGAGACCAAGGTCCGCGACCTGCTGGGCCTCGAGCGCGCGCCGGGCGTGCCCTACGAGGGCTACGCCATCGGCCGCCCGATCACGACCGCCAGCTACGACTATCTCGATCCGAGCCTGCCCGAGTTCTCCCGCTTCTCGCTCGAGCAGATCTACTTCCCGCCCATCGTGAACATCCTCGCGGAGGACGGCGTGGACGGGCCGCCCACCTGGTTCGGGGTCGACAAGCGCACGCTCACGAGCAAGTTCCCCTCGTGGCTCACGGTGCTCGCCATGACCGAGGACGCCAACGAGGGGACCTTCGGCCCGCCGCCGCCGACCGGGAACTTCACCCGCATCTCGGTCGCGGCCGGCCTCGGCCAGCACTCCTACCCGATCGCGCCCGAGACCCAGCGCGGCTTCGACGAGTCGGACGCGGCGGTGAAGGCGATCGTCGAGAAGGACGGCCTCGGGCAGCACCTCCTGTGGAAGGGCGGCGGCAACCTCTATAGCGCCCATCCGCTCTCCTCGTGTCGCATGGGCGACGACCCGGCTACCTCGGCGCTCGACGACCAGCACGAGCTGCGCGGCCACCCCGGTCTCTTCGTCACCGACGGCTCGGCCGTCCCCACCTCGCTGTGCGTCAATCCGTCGCTCACCATCGCGGCGCTCGCGGAGCGCGCCTCGGCGCTCCTCCTCCGGCGCGGCAGCGACTACGGTCTGACCCTCCGGCGCAAGATTCCGCCGCCCGGACGCACCGACCCGGTGCGTCGACGCCGCTGCGCGCATCCCGTCTGACGGGGCAGGGCACCCCCACCCCTTCCGGCCGCCTTTCCCCCATGTCCGCGGGCGAAATCCCCGACTTTACGGGTTGATAGTCGCCTCGCCGCGCTGGAATCTACGCCGCCGCTCGGAAGCGGCGAATTCGTCGGCGTCCAGCGCGCCGGCGGATCGGTCTGGATGGCGCGCGGAGGGCGCGCCGAAGGGAGTCCCGTCGATGCGCCGTCGAGCAGTTCTCACCGCGAGCCTGACCCTCGCCCTCGCGGTCTCCGCGCGGGCCGAGTTCCCGTATCCCGCCTTCCCGAACCGCTGCGACAGCTCGGGCATGCCCGCCGGCTGCCTCCCGCTCGCCAACGAGATGAGCGGCGCCGCCGGCGTCTGCAACGGCGACAAGTGGAAGAACGCGAGCACCGCCTTCTGCACGACGGATCCGGTGGTGACCGGGAGCGCGAACGAGCTGCACGGGGTCAGCGGCTCGAGCGTCGACGTCGCCTGGCGCCTGGAGACCGGCCGCTCCGACGTCGTCATCGCGGTCCACGACTCCGGGATCGAATGGAACAACAGCGGCGCGATGAGCGACCTCCGCAAGAAGTTCCATCTGAACGCCGGCGAGCTGCCAGCGCCGAACCCCGTGGGCGGCTGCCACGCGCCGATCGGCGGCGACCCGCGCGACTGCAACGGCGACGGCGTCTTCAACATGCCCGACTACGACGGAGACCCCGCCGTCACCGACGTGAACGGCAACGGCATCACCGACCCCGAGGACCTGATCCTGCTCTTCTCCAACGGCGTCGACGACGACGGCAACGGCTACGTCGACGACATCTGCGGCTACGACTTCTTCGAGTTCGACAACGATCCCTTCGACGACGTGCAGTACGGGCACGGGACCGGTGAGGCCCGGGACTCGACCGCGGAAGCCAACAACGGCGGCGACCTCGGGGAGTGTCCCAACTGCATGGTGATGCCGGTGCGCGTCGGCGACAGCTTCGTCGCCGACGTCAACTCGTTCGCGCAGGGCGTGATCTTCTCGACCGATACCGGCGCGTCGGTCATCCAGGAGGCGCTCGGCGCGTACAACCAGTCGGCCTTCGCTCAGCAGGCGATCGACTATGCCTACGCTCACGGCCTGCCGGTGATGGCCTCGGCGGCCGACGAGGACTCGTGGCACCACGTCTTCCCCGGCCCCTACGTGCACACCATCATGATCAACGCGATCGCCGACTTCGGTGTTCAGGGGGTCGAGCCGCAGTCGTGGCTCTACCTGGACGGCTGCACCAACTTCGGCGGCAACCTCCAGGTGTCGATCCCGGCGACCTCGTGCTCCTCGGAGGCTACGGGCCGCAGCTCGGGCATCGCCGGCCTCATCGTGTCGGCTGGCCGTGATGCGGTGGACGCCGCCACGCTCACCGCACCGCTCACGGCGAACGAGATCCGGCAGATGATCACGCAGACGGCGGACGATATCAACTTCGACGTCCCCGGCGGACCGGTGGGCACGCCGCCGTCGACCGGCCTGCGGACGGTGACCTTCCCGGACACCTCGCGCTACGCGACCCAGGCCGGGTTCGACCAGTTCACCGGCTACGGCCGCATCAATGCCCGCGCCGCGGTCGAGCGCGTCCTCGCGGGCCAGATCCCGCCCGAGGCCGACGTCACCAGGCCGGTCTGGTTCCAGCTCCTCGATCCGCAGCGCGACGGCGCCTTCACCATCCAGGGGCGCATCGCCGCGCAGCGGGCCTCCGGCTACACGTACCGGGTCCAGATCGGCTACGGGGTGCAGCCGCAGGAGGCGGACTTCGTCGACGTCGTACCCTTCGGCACCACGCAGCACGCGCCGATCGTCGGCACCCTGGCGACGATCACGCCGGCGCAGATCCCGGCTCCCACGGCGGACCAGATCGCGCGGCGCCAGGACCAGCTGCCCGACGTCACGTCGGACTACGACCAGTTCACCTACACGGTCCGCGTGCAGGTGCGGGATCAGCCCGGCAACCAGCTGGGCGAGGACCGGCGCACCATCTTCATCCACGACGATCCGGATCTGGCCGCGCCGTATCCGCTGCGCATCGGTGGTGATGGCGCCTCCTCCCCGGCGCTCGCCGACCTCGACGGCGACGGCAAGCTCGACATCATCTTCGGCACCAGCGACGGGCTCGTGTACGCGAAGCACGCCGACGGCACGGACGTTGCCGGCTGGCCGGCCGCGGGCGACGCCATTCCCTACAACCCCGGCTCGCCCGCCTTCGCCTCGAACGCGATCCCCGCGCCGCGGGGCGCGATCCTCGCCTCGGTCGCGGTCGGCGACATCGACGGCGACGGCTACATCGACGTGGTGGCGGCGGACATGGAGGGCAAGGTCTACGCCTGGAACCACCAGGGCGTGCGGAAGCCGGGCTTCCCGGTGCACGTGACCTACAAGTTCTCGACCCGCCCGGACTTCGTGAAGGACAGCCACAACCGCGTCGACCGGGCGATCGTCGCCTCGCCGGCGCTGGCCGACCTCGACGGCGACGGCGGTCTCGACATCATCGTCGGCGGCAACGACCGGCACATCTACGTGTGGGACGGGTTCGGCAACCCGCGGCCCGGCTTCCCGGTGCTGGTCGTGGACACGAGCCGCATGGCGTCGATCGACCCGATGAACGACAAGGTCGTGCCGCTCCCGGGCGCCTTCCGCGGCGAGAAGATCATGGACTCGCCGGCGATCGGCGACATCGATCACGACGGCGCGCTCGACATCGTGGTCGGCACCAACGAATGCTACGACGAGCCGATCAACGCGTCGCTCTCGAGCGGCACCAGCGCGGCGGTGGCGCAGCTCCTCGCGGCCGCCGGTCAGTCCTCCTGCAACAGCCGCATCTACGCGATCCAGAAGGACGGCAACAACCACGCCGGCGGGCCCTTCCACGCCGGCTGGCCGGTGCCGATCGCCTTCTTCACCGCCGAGATCCTCCCCGACGTGGGCGAGGGCATCAACGCCTCGCCGGCGCTCGCCGACGTCGACGGCAACGGCACGCTCGAGACCGGCGTCTTCTCGGCGGCCGGCCCGGCGTACCTCCTGAACGCCGACGGTACCTCCTTCTACGGCTCCGATGCCAACGGCTACAAGGTGATGCAGACCGAGGGAGGCAGCTCGACGAGCCCCGACACTCCCTCGATCCCGTCGCTCGGCGAAGGCGCATTCGGCGATCTCACCGGCGCCGGGCAGCTCACCTTCGCCGCGCCGGGCGCCGGCCTCGGCCGTCTGCTCGCGATCGTCCTTCCCGACCAGCAGCTGAACGCCGACGACCACCTCGAGGCCTGGGTCGCCACCAGCGGGACCTACCAGCCGACCTTCCCCCACCACGTGGAGGAGCTGCAGTTCCTGACCGGTCCGTCGATCGCCGACGTGGGCGGCGCGCCGACGCCCGAGCTCATCGAGGGCACCGCCGGCTACTTCCTGCACGCCTACGACGTGACCGGCACGGAGCCGACGGGGTGGCCGAAGTTCAGCGGCGGGTGGCACATCGCCAACCCGGCCATCGGCGACGTCGACGGCGACGGCCGGAACGACGTCGTCGCGCTGACCCGCGAAGGCAACCTCTACGTGTGGAAGACGACGGCGCCGGCGGGACCCCAGGAATGGCCGAAGAAGCGCCACGACCTGCGGAACACGGGGAATCATGAGGAACCCCAGGGTCTGACGGGCATCCCGACCACCACCACCACGACCGTCCCGGGCGCCACCACCACCACGACCAGCAGCACCACCACCACGACGACGCTTCCCGGACACACCGGCACGCTGAGCGTCCGCCGGGCGAAGCTCAGGCTGCCCGACGGCCCGCAGAACGACAGCCTCACCCTCCGCGGCTACCTGACGCTCGCGCCGGGCAGCGACGGGATCGACCCGACGCACGACGGGCTGAGCCTCACGCTCACCGGGGTGCGCTTCGACATCCCGGCGAGCGCCTTCACCGGGTCGGGGGGCCGCTGGCGCTACCGCGACACGACCGGCTCCGCCTCGAATCCCGACGGGATCACGGGCGTGACCCTGCGCCTCAAGCGCGGCACCTACAAGCTCGGCATCCGCGGCCGGAACGCGGACCTCTCCACCTTCGACGGGACGACGGACCGCAGCATCCAGGTGCGCGTCGACATCGGCAACGACCAGGCGGCCCAGAACCTCGCCTTCCGGCGCAAGGGCCGCGATCTGAGGTACCCATGAAGAGCTGGCGCAGCCTCCTCGGCGGCGCGGCGATCATCATCGCCGTCGCCGCACCGCTCCGCGCGCAGACGACCTGCACTCCACTCGACCAGCCGCCGGGGACGGTCCTGCGCGACCACTACGGCGTGCCGCACATCTTCGCCAACAGCATGGACGATCTCCTGGTCACCAACGGCTACGTCGAGGCGCAGGACCGCCTCTTCGAGATGGAGGTCTTCCGCCGGGCCGGGAGGGGAACGCTCTCCGAGGTGCTCGGCGCCGGCCAGCTCGAGATGGACATCACGATCCGCCGCGACCTCTACACCGAGGCGGAGCGCCAGGCGCAGTTCGACGCGCTGTCGCCGGTCGACCAGAACTCGCTCAGCAAGTTCGCCGACGGCGTGAACCTCTACATCTGTCAGGCCCGCCTCGACCCGTCGAAGATGCCCTCGGAGTACGCCGCGCTGGGCTTCCTGCCCGCGGACTGGTCGGCGCTCGACAGCGTCGCCGCGGCGGACTTCCTGATCGGCGTCTTCGGCTCCTTCGGCGGGGACGAGGTGCGGAACGCCGCCTTCTTCTTCGACGTGAAGAGCCGGCTCCGGAAGTCGAGGGCGAAGCGCGTCTTCAACGATCACTTCCCGCTCTTCGATCCGCAGAGCCCGACCACCATCCCGCAGCTGGAGAAGACCTTCGACGACCCCCTGCTGCACTCGACGCGGCAATTCTCCAGCCGGCAGCTGAAGGTCCTCGCCAAGTACCTTCCCAGCATCAATGCGGCCGCTGGCGTATCCGCGGCCCAGGCGCAGGCCGTGGCCCGCGCCGCCGAGCAGCTCGGGGTGAAGGACGGACACGTCCGCCACGCCTCGAACGCGATCCTGGTGAGCGGCGCGCTCACCGACACCGGGAACCCGATCCTCCTCGGCGGCCCGCAGGTGGGCTACGCCATCCCGAGCTTCTTCTTCGAGGTAGGGCTCCACGCGCCCGGCATCGACGCGGTCGGCGTCGTGCCGCCCGCGGGCCCGGGCATCGTCATCGGCCGGACGCAGAACTTCGCCTACACCATCACCTCGGGCATCTCGGACCAGGTCGACACCTACCTCGAGGTGCTGAATCCCGCGAACGCGAAGCAGTACCTCTTCGACGGCGCCTACGAGGACATGAGCTGCCGCACCGAGACGTTCACGGTGCAGGAGCCGCCGCCGCCCGCGGGCTCGGGCGGGGCCCCGATGACCGTGCAGCGCGAGTTCTGCCGCACGCGGCACGGGCCGGTCTTCTACAGCGACAACGCCGCGGCCTTCAGCCACGCCTCCGCGCACCGCGGCAAGGAGCTGCTGTCGGCGGCGAACTGGCTACGCATGGCGCAGGCGACAAACCTGACCGAGTTCAAGGCGCTCGCCGACGGCATGTTCATGTCCTTCAACTTCAACTTCGCCGACAACCAGGGGAACATCGCCTACTTCCACGCCGGCATCCGGCCGCTCCGCCCGCGCGGCAGCGATCCGCGCTTCCCGCTCATCGGCACGGGCCAGCAGGAGTGGCAGGGCTTCCTCCCCAAGGACCAGATGCCCGGCATCGTGAACCCGGCCCAGGGCTGGCTCACGAACTGGAACAACAACCCGATCCGCGGCTGGTCGAGCAGCGACATCCGCGAGCTATGGGGTACCGAGCACCGCGTGCAGGCCCTGCAGGACGGCATCCTCCACGAGCTGGCCGATCACGGGAAGCTCTCCGTCGACGACGTGAACCTGGTCATGTACCAGGCGGCGAAGAAGGACGAGTACGCGGGCGGGCGGGGCGCCTTCGATGGCCGCCCGGCGGTCGCCGGCCCGTTCGTCGCGCTCTCGGCCGCGGTCGATGCGCTCCCGGCGAGCGATCCCGACCGCGCCTCCCTCCTGGCCGGACGCGATCTCATGGGCGCGTGGGTCAATGCCGACACGAGCGTTCCGATGACGGCCATCAAGACGCACATGCCGATCACCCGTATGGTGCACGGCGCGCCGCTGATCGACCTCGACGGCGACGGGTTCAACGAGCTGAACGGCGCCGAGCTCTACGAGAGCTGGCGCGAGATCCTGCAGCATCGCGTGTTCGACGACGAGCTCGGCCAGTTCGTGAGCGGGCTCGAGTACGATCCCGCACCGGGGGCCAACACCGGCGATCACGGCGGCGGCGACACGCAGGACAGCGTGCTGATCCACGCGCTCAGCGGCTTCGGTCCGGGGGGCAAGCACACCATCAACTACTTCGACGACATCTCCACGCCCGGGCGCGAGACGGCCGCCTTCCAGCTGGTCGAGAGCCTCCGCCAGGCGATGAACGAGCTCGGCGACTGCCTCGCGGCGACGCCCGTCACCTGCCGGCACGCGAACCACGTGAACGTCTTCAGCTCGCTCGGCGCGGCCCCGAACCAGACCATTGGCCGGACGCGCGGCGGCGTCGACCGCGGCTCCTACAACCAGATCATCGAGCTGGCGCCCACGCTCTTCAGCGTCAACGTCGTGCCGCCCGGGCAGTCGGGGCTCGTGAACGCCGCGCTGCTGGCGCAGATCCAGGCGGCGCAGTCGGAGCAGCAGCAACGGGCGGCCACCGACCCGGCGCACCTCACCGACCAGCTGGATCTGTACGAGCGGTTCGAGTACAAGCTGATGCCGTTCACGCAGGCCGAAGTCCCGATGGTGCAGTAGGGTGATCGACCGGGTCGGCCTGCTCTCGACCTGCGCCGGCTCCGCCACGGCGCTCATGTGCCATCAGTGACGAAGGAGAATCCCATGACCATGCGTTCGCTCGCCGCCGTCCTCGCACTCGCGTTCCTCGTGGGCGCGGCACGTCCCGGCGCCGCCCAGCCCGGGCCGGGTCGGTACCAGGCGTTCAACGACGCGCGCGGCTTCCTCAACATCGTGCCGCCGGGGGCGGACGGCGTCCTCAACGGCCCCGAGGCGATCGCCGCACAGGGCGGCATGTTCCCCCCGCACTTCATGGACCAGCTCGGCATGTACGGGAACCTCGTCTACGCCGTCCCGGGTCTCACCGAGGACCAGCTGCTCGACTTCTACAAGGATGCCTCCTTCGGCGTCCGCGACGACGACATCGACCGCATCTACTCCCCGACCGCCAACGTGACCGTCGTCCGCGACACGGGCTTCGGCGTGCCGCACATCTTCGGCGACACGCGCTACGCGACCATGTTCGCGATGGGCTACACGGGTGCCGAGGACCGGCTCTTCCTGATGGACGTGCTGCGGCACCTCGGCCGCGGCCGCCTCTCCGAGTTCCTCGGCGGGTCGCAGTCCGACATCGACATGGACCGCGGCCAGATCGCCATCGCGCCGTACAAGGAGGCCGATCTGACGGCGCAGCTCCAGGCGATCCACGACTCCGGCCCCGAGGGCGTGAGCGGCTACATGGATCTCCAGGCGTACACCGACGGGGTGAACCAGTACATCAACGAGGCGCTGATGGACTCGACGAAGCTCCCCGCGGAGTACCCGGCGCTGCAGCTGACGCCCGCCCCGTGGAAGCTCGAGGACGCGGTCGCCATCGCCTCGCTGGTGGGCGGCATCTTCGGCAAGGGCGGCGGCGGCGAGCTCACGAACTTCTGCGGCCTGAAAGCGATGACGGCCGCGCTCGGCAGCGCCAGCACGGCGCGCGCGGTCTTCGACGACCTCCACTTCGCCAACGACGCCGAGGCGCCGACCACCTCGCACAACCCGGCGCCGTACATGACGGATCTGGGCCCGGTAAATCCGATGGCTAACCCGGACATCGACTGCTCGAGCCTGCAGCCGGTCGACACGGGCGCCCCGTCGCTCCAGTCGCTGCTCGACGCGATCAGCGGCGCCTCGCCGCCCCTCGCCGTGCCGCACGCGATGAGCAACGCGCTCCTGGTCTCGGCCGCGCACACGAAGACGGGCCGGCCGATCGCCGTCTTCGGTCCTCAGACCGGCTACTTCGCGCCCCAGCTCCTGGTCGAGAAGGACGTCCACGGGCCCGACGTCGACGCGCGCGGCGTGGCGTTCGCGGGCACGGACGTGATCGTGCAGCTCGGGCGCGGCCGGAACTACGCCTTCTCCGCCACCTCCGCGGGCGCCGACAACGTCGACCAGTGGGTGCTGCAGCTCTGCGAGCCGGGCGGCGGTACGGCCACGATCAACTCGATGGGCTACCTCCACAACGACGTCTGCGTCCCGATCGAGGCCTACGATCAGACGGAGCTCGCCAAGCCGAGCGCCGGCGGGCCGCCCGCGACCGGCGAGAGCGGGGCCCAGTGCCTGAACAACACCGACGACGACGCCGACGGCTTCGTCAACGACGGCTGTCCCGCGTCGGGAGCGCCCGAGGTCGGGCCGGAGTGTCAGAACAACATCGACGACGACGGCGACGGGCTCGTGAACGACGGCTGCCCGCCGGTCGGCGACGTCGTCCTCAACTTCCACATCGAGCGCACGGCGGACTACGGCCCGCTGGTGGCGCGCGGGAAGCTCACCGACGGCACGCCGATCGCGATCGCGACGCTCCGCTCCACCTACATGCACGAGCTCGATTCGGCGCGCGGCTTCTTCCGCGTCAACAACCCGAACTTCATGACCGACGGCTACAACTCGTTCCGCCAGGCCATGGGCGGCGGCGTCGACTATACCTTCAACTGGTTCTACGTCGACGCCAAGGACATCGGCTACCAGCACTCGTGCAAGTGCCCGCAGCGCGCCCAGGGCGTGGACCCCTACCTGCCGGTGTGGGGCAAGGGGCCATGGGACTGGCAGGGCTTCATCCCGCTGTCGGCGCAGCCGAACGACCTGAACCCGCCCGCGGGCTACCTCACCTCATGGAACAACAAGCAGGCGCCGCAGTTCAAGGCGAACGACCGGCAATTCTCCTACGGGCCGGTGTTCCGCAACCTGATGCTAGTGAAGCGCATCCAGGCCGCGATCACCGCCGGACCGATCGACCGCGCCGACCTGGTGAACGCGATGGGAGACGCCGGCACGGTCGACCTCCGCGGGCAGGAGGATCTGCCGCTCCTCCTCCAGGTGCTCGGGCCGACCGCGCCCGGCAGCGCCGACTCCCGGGCCCAGGACATGCGTGACCGCCTCGCGGCGTGGGTGACGACCGAGACGCACCGCCGCGACCGCGACCACGACGGCAACTACGACGATCCGCAGGCGCCGGCGATCATCGACGCCTGGTGGACACGGCTCGCGCACGCGATGTTCGACGCCGGCTCCGGCAACGCGATCAACAACCTCGGGCTCGAGCTCGACGACGGCAACCGGCGTGGCCACGTCGGCTCGGCCTTCGACGATGCCTTCTACAGCCACCCGAACAAGGATCTCCGGCAGATCCTCGGCATGCTGGTCACCGATCCGTGGTCACGGACCTACTGCGGGAACGGCGTCCTCGCCGACTGCCGGACGGCGCTCTGGCAGGCGATGGGCCAGGCCGCCGCCGACCTGGAGGCGGAGTTCATGAGCCCGAACGTCGTCGACTGGAAGCGCCAGGTCGCGGACGACCAGATCGAGCACACGACCGTCGGCATCACGGGCGTCCCGCCGATCCACTGGATCAACCGGCCGACCTTCCAGCAGGTGGTGCAGATCCCCCTCGTCGATCACTTCAAGTGCTACCGCGCGCGCCCGAAGACCGCATTCACGCGCCAGACGGTGATGCTCACCGATCAGTTCGGCGCGCGCAGCACGCTCGTCCTGAAGCCCGACTCGCTCTGCAACCCGGTCGGCGAGGACGGCGCGGCGATCGCGGACTCGACCGCGCATCTGGCCTGCTACCGCATTCGCAACGCCCCGGGGCAGACCCCGTTCGTCCGCCAGCAGGTCGCGGCCAGCGACGAGTTCGGGGCGCGGAACGTGAGCCTCCTCGGGACGCGCACGCTGTGTGTCCCTTCGACACAGGACGGCGTCCCGTCGACGCTCGGCATCGACCACTTCAAGTGCTACAAGGCGTCGAAGGCGTCCCCGCGGTTCAGCAAGCGGACCGTGCAGCTCGCCGACGTCTTCGAGTCGAAGAGCACGGCGGTGGTGAAGCCGCAGGCGTTCTGCGACGCGGTCGACCAGGCCGGGACAGGCACGCGCGACGCGACCGCGCGCCTCGTCTGCTACAAGATCCGCGACGTCGCCGGGCAGACGAAGTTCGCGCCGCGGGATGCGGCCGTCGCCAACGAGCTCGGCACCCAGACGCTCACCGCCTTGAAGGCCGAGACGTTTTGCGTACCGGCCGCGCAGCAGTAGCGGGAGGAAGGTATGAAGGCATCCATCGGACCGACGCTGTCCCTGACCGCCGCCGTGCTCGGCCTGGCGGTCGTCACGGGCACCGCCCGCGCACAGGCGCCCACCGCGGCACGCGCGGTCGAGCCGGTCATCATCACCGGAGCGCAGATCCCGGACTGGTCGGGGCCGCAGGCGGACACCATCTGCATGCCGTATCCCTCCGGCGCGCTCACCGGCGCGCGGGACGCGCACAACGGGACGGACGTCCCGACGCCTGCGACCGGCGTGGATGTCGGCAAGATCGTCGCCTACCGGTGGGAGGGAACCCAGTTCGTCGAGATTCCCGTGCAGGTGGATCAGCGGTTCTACAACTGCCTCTCGAACCCGCCCTCGGGCTTCGCCGTCTACTCGGGCACCGACAAGGAGCTCACCTACGCCTGGGATGTCGAGTCGTGGAAGAAGATCGGGGGGCAGTGCACGACGGCGTACCTTCCCGGCGACGCGCCGAAGCCGGACCCGGTCCCGACGCTCGACGACGACGACGAGATCGTCTTCATGTGGAGCGACGCGGGCACGCAGGCGCCGCTCGGGGCGGCGGATCCGCCTGATACGACGCCGATGAGCGGGCACGGGCTCGTGGTGATCGATCCCCTCGACCCCACGAACACGAGGTTCGTCTACCTCTACCTGAAGGACGCCGGCCCCTCGTTCAACGCCGCGAACGGCTACGTCTCCTATGTGCGGGATGCCAACGCCGACGAGTGGATCGACCGCTACAGCTTCTGCCGGGACGACAACGAGGTCCTCGGCGTGAGCAACACCGGCTACGGGCCGAACCTGCAGGGGACGGTGTGCCGCACGGCGCAGGGCTGCGCCCAGCCGTCGCCGCAATGCGACGGCTCGTCGAGCGGGACGTGCCCCGACGCCACGCCACGGAACTCGACGGACCGCTTCGCGCGCGACGGCGTGACGGTCAGCACCGACACCTACCAGTGGCACGCCACCGGGCGCTGGATGATGCGCAGCGTGAAGGTCGCGAAGCCGGGGCAGCCCGGCGTCTATGGACCCGACCTGATCGACCGTTGGAAGGGCCGCGCCTTCCAGCAGAGCCCGGACTCGAGCATCTCGCTGGTCGGCTTCGAGGACGAGCAGGTGAACTGGGAGGCCAACGATGCGCTCCTCGGCGAGCGCAAGGGTCCCGTCCGCGCCATCCGTGAGAACTGGGGCGCCGACTCGGGCACCAACGTGACCAAGACCGACACCTTCTACCGGGACGTGATCACCTATCACTACCACGTGCGCGTTCACCCGATCCCCCCCGACGGGCTCTACACCTCGTGGGATTACAACCGGGGGATCGCCGCCAAGTACTACAACCGGATCAAGCCGAACGGTGTCGACGTCGACGGCAACAACGACGACACCGGGAACGTGGACGGCGTCTTCGGCACACCCGCGTACTTCGATGCGCCCGACCCGACCTTCAACGTTCCGTCGGCCGTGCTCAACTGGGAAGAGGTCTCGGGCGCCAACGACTACGGCTCGCTGGTCTACATCGTGGAGATCAAGGGCGCGACCACCGCCGAGAATCCGGCGGTGGTGCCCTACTATCGCGACGACTCATGCCTGGACGACGGCACGGGCGACGACCCGGTGCCGCGCCCCTGGCCGGGCGAGGCCTCGACCGACTCGCGCGTGAAGGACGGCTACTGCGCGGCGGCGGGCAAGCCCGCCGGATGCCACGTCTGCTACGGGCCGAGCACGATTCCCGCGACTCCGCCCGACCCCGGGCCCTGCGACGTCGACTGCAAGCTCGGACAGACGCAGGGCGTGTACGCGGCGCACGGCACGCACTACTTCTTCAGCAACGACACCGACAACGCGGCCTCACCCGAGGTACTGACCGAGATCGACGCGCAGCAGTGGCAGTTCACGGTCCCGACGAGTCAGCCGACGAACGTCGGGGAGGCGTACGGCAATACCGTGGTCGCGCCGGTGCAGGTCGCCGCGGTGCCGCTCTTCGCGCTCCCCATCCCCAGCACGACGACCACGACCAGCACGACCTCGACCACGGGCGCGAGCACGTCGTCCACCATGGCGGGGGGCAGCACGACGACCGCCGCGAGCACGTCCAGCACCACGACCACGCTCCCGGCGGTCCCGAACCCGACCCCGCCGAGCGCTTCCAACGCCTCGGTGGCGACGGACGAGGACACGACGGCCGGCGTCACGCTCAGCGGGAGCGATCTCACCGACTGCGAGCTCACCTTCTCGATCGTCACGCCCCCCGCGCATGGCAGCCTGGGCGCGATCGCCAACAACGCCTGCGCCATCGGGCTGCCGATGAGCGACACGGCCTCCGTGCCCTACACGCCGACGGCCGCCTTCCACGGGAACGACTCGTTCACCTACAAGGTGAACGACGGGACGAGCGACTCGAACACCGCCACGGTGAGCATCACCGTGAAGCAGCGGAACCCGGCCGTGTGCGCCAGCGGGCCGATCCCGGGATGCCGGAAGCCGGCGCGCTCGCAGAAGTCCTCGCTCACGCTGAAGGACCGGACGCCCGACAGCAGCGACCACCTGGTGTGGAAGTGGAACTTCGGCACCGCGACCACCATGAAGGACTACGGCGATCCGACGGCGTCGACGGATTATCAGCTCTGCGTCTACGACGCGAATGGCAGGACGATCGCGCGGGCGGGCGCGCCGCCGGGGCGGGGCTGGCGCCGCCAGAGCACGCAGTTCACCTACCGGAGCGCCGACCATCCGGTCAGCGGCAAGGGGAGCAGCTTCAAGCTGCGGCTCCGGCAGGGGCCGACCGGGCGAGCGCGCATCATCGCGCAGGCCAACGGGGTGGCGCTCGACATGCAGCCGCTGCCCGCGACCCAGCCGGTCCTGGTGCAGCTCAAGAACAACGACGATCCGCCGCTCTGCTGGGAAGCGACCTTCAGCGCGCCGGCGCGGCGCAACGGGACGGGGCAGTTCAGCGACCGGAACGACTGAGACCTCTCACCCGACCGGAGCGGTGGCCTCACGAGTCGACCAACACCGTCCGCACGGTGGGGACGAAGCTCCGGTTCCCGTAGGGCGCGTCCCGCGCATTGGGCAGCACCCTGCCCACGGCGTGGGCACACGCACCCGCCGACGCCGCGAGGAGCCGTCCCCGGCGGGCCGTTCGGCTGGTAGGGGTCTTGCTTGCGCTAGCGGGCGTGAAGCGGATCGACGCGGTCATCAAGCCCTTCAAGCTGGACGAGGTGAAGGACCGCCTCGGGATGGCCGGGATGCAGGGGTTGACGGTCAGCGACGTGCGCGGCTTCGGTCGCCAGAAGGGACGGACGGACCTCTACGGAGGGAGCGAGTACACGCTCGACTTCCTCCCCAAGGTGCATCTCTCCGTCCTGGTGGCGGACGAGCGTGTCGGGGAAGCGGTCGAGGCGATCGTGGCCGGCGCCCGCACCGGGCGGATCGGCGACGGGAAGATCTTCATCTCGACCGTCGAGGAGGTCGTGCGCATCCGCACGGGTGAACGAGGAGCGAGCGCCGTGTGACGGAGAGAGGATGACCGTGCCCACGGGAGGCGCGAGGGGGCGCCCCACGGAGCTGCTGCCCGCCGTGCCGCGCGGGGCGAAGGTCCTCGTCTT
>JACXTT010007233.1_pt1 | contig 15690 bp, 13 predicted proteins | sample 9270951 | NCBI WGS metagenome assembly JACXTT01 (sample SAMN15532306, study PRJNA645909) | rock metagenome | isolation source: weathered quartz diorite | place: Puerto Rico | collected 2017-06-21 | reverse complement strand
ACGCAGACGCGGTCGACCAGGTCCTTGACCACGGCCAGGTCATGGCTGATCCAGATCGCGGCGGCACCGGTCTCGCGCACCAGCTGCTTCATCTCGTAGAGGATCTGCGCCTGGATGGTGACGTCCAGCGCGGTGGTAGGCTCGTCGGCAATGATCAGGTCCGGGCGGTTGATCAGCGCATTGGCGATCGCCACGCGCTGGCGCATGCCGCCCGACAGCTCGTGCGGATAGGCGCGCATGCGCTCCTGCGGCGCCGGAATGCCGACCCGCGTGAGCGCATCCACTGCCTGCGCATGCGCCTGCGCGCGGGTGCGGCGGTGATGCACCAGCACGGTCTCGGCCAGCTGGTCGCCCACGCGCATCACCGGGTTGAGCGACATCATCGGATCCTGGAACACCATCGCGATGCGGTCGCCGCGCAGCGCCTGCCACTGGCGCGGCGAACACGCCAGCAGCTCCTGTCCCTTGAAGCGGACCGAACCGCCAGTGACGCGCCCGGGTGGGTCCAGCAGGTTCATCAGCGAAAACGCCGTCACCGACTTGCCCGAGCCCGACTCGCCGACGATGCCGAGGATCTCGCCCGGCTCCAGCGCAAACGACACGCCATCCACCGCCTTTACCGCCCCGTGCGCGAACGCGAAGCTGGTGCTCAGGCCGGTAACTTCCAGTAGTGCCATGCCGGGCTCCTTACCCTTCCAGCCGCGGATTGAGCACGCGGCGCAGGCGGTCGCCCACCAGGTTGATCGAGCCGATCAGCAGCACCAGGGCCACGCCCGGGAAGATGCTGATCCAGTACTTGTTCGACAGCATGTATTCGAAGCCATTGGCGATCAGCATGCCCAGCGACGGCTGCGTGCGCGGCAGGCCGATGCCGAGAAAGCTCATGGTGGCCTCCAGCGTGATCGCATGCGCGATCTGCAGTGTGCCGGTCACCACCAGCGGCGCCATGCAATTGGGCAGGATATGGCGGAACATCACGCGCAGCGCCGGCAGCCCCTGGCCGAGCGCGGCCTCGACATATTCCTTGCGCCGCTCCACCTGCGCCGCGCCGCGCACGGTGCGGGCAAAGTAGGCCCACTGCACAATCACCAGCGCCAGCAGGGTCTTGTCCACGCCCTGCCCCAGCACCGCCAGCAGGATCAGCGCCACCAGCACCGCGGGCAGGCTCAGCTGCAGGTCGACCACGCGCATGATGGCGGCATCCGCTACGCCGCCGAAGTATGCGGCGGCCAGGCCCACCACGCTGCCGACCATCAGCGCCACCACCGCGCTGATCACGCCAACGCCCACGCTGATACGGATGCCGTAGAAGATGGCGCTGAGCAGGTCGCGCCCGGCGCCGTCGGTGCCCAGCCAGTAGTGCGACTGGCCTTCGTAGCCGGCGCTGCCCGGCGGCAATTCGGAATCGATCACCGACACCGTGGCGAGGTCATAGGGATTCTGCGGGCTGATCACATGGGCCAGCACGGCCACCAGCAGCAGCGCCACCAGCAATGCCAGCGCGGCGGCGCAGACGCGGTTGGCGCAAAAGCGCCGCAGCAGCGAAGGCCGTGCCGCAGGCGGCGCGGCGGCAGGTGCCGGTTCCGCCGCGGCCGGCGCAAGCGCAGGCACGGCAGTGTCGGCTTCAGATACAGGCAGGGACATCGGTTCAGTCTCGTTCTTTTGCAGGGAGAAAAGCGGCAGCGGACGCGCTGTCTAGGCCGGCTTGTGCCGCAGGCGTGGGTCCAGCACCACGTAGAGCAGGTCGACCACCAGGTTCAGCACCACGAACAGCACCAGCGTGACCAGCAGGTAGGCCACCACCACCGGACGGTCCAGCGCCAGCACCGAATCGATGATCAGCTTGCCCATGCCGGGCCAGGAGAACACCGACTCGGTCACCACAGAGAACGCGATCAGGTGGCCGAACTCCAGGCCGACCACGGTGACGATCGGGATCAGCACGTTGGGCACCACGTGGCGCAGCACCAGCCGCGCGCCGCCCACGCCCTTGGCGCGGGCAAACTTGATGTACTCCTGACCCGCCACTTCGCGCGTGCCGGCCTCAGTGAGGCGCGCGACCAGCGAGATCTTGAACAGCGACAGCGTCAGCGCCGGCAGCAGCAGGAAACGGATGCCTTCCCAGCTGGTCACCGACAGCGGCACGCCCAGCACCGTGCTGACCGGGCCGCGCCCGCCCGATGGCAGCCAGCCCAGGTTCACCGAGAACACCAGGATGCCGATCATGCCGATCCAGAACGTCGGCATGATCACGCCGCCGAGCGAGCACGCCATCAGCGTCCGCGCCAGCCGGCTATGCGGCCTGAGGCCGGCAAACACGCCCATCGGGATGCCGATGCCCAGCGACAGCAGCAGCGCCGTCACGGCCAGTTCCAGCGTGGCCGGCACGCGGCTGACGATCAGCTCGATTGCCGGCCGGTTGTAGATGAAGGAATCGCCCAGGTCGCCGTGCAGGGCGCCCTGCAGGAAGCGCAGGTATTGCCGGGGCATGGGCAGGTCCAGGCCGAGCGCGTGGCGCGCCTCGGTGATTTCCTGCTCGGTGGCGGTGGGGCTGACCAGCAAGTGCACCGGGTCGCCGATCAGGTTGACCGCGCAGAAGGTCAGCACCGACATGATCCACAGCACCACAAGGCTCTGCAGCAGCCGTTTGAGAAGGGTTTCGAACATGATGGTTAAGGGCCGGATAGTCCGTGGCGCGGATCAGCGTTGCGGGGCGGCGGGCGGCGCCGGGCGGATATTGCTGGCATAGGTGAAGCCGTCGCTGCGCGGCTGCACGGCGAGCCCGTCGCGATAGGCCCACGCCGCGCGCAGGTGATGCAGCGGCACGATGCCCGCGTCGGCGGCCAGCTGCTCGGCCGCGCGCTGCTGCACCTGGTCGCGCGGTGCCGGCGCCATGGTGTGCATCGATTCCTCGATCAGCGCATCCACTGCCGCGTTGGCATAGCCGCTGCGATTGTTGGCGCCCAGCCCGGCGGCCTTGTCCTGCGCATGCGCCACCGCCACCAGCGGCTCCAGCGAATCGCCGCTGACCGCGCCGATGCCGAGCAGGAAGGCGCTGAACTCAGGCTTGCCGCCCTCGCCACCCGAGGTGGCGCGGGTGATATAGACCGAATACGGCAGCGTGCGCACCTCAGTGCGGATGCCGGCGCGGGTCAGCATCTGCCCCACCGCCTCGCAGGTCTTGGCGTCGTTCAGGTAGCGGTCGTTGGGGCAATGCAGCGTCAGGCGAAAACCCTCGGGATAGCCCGCCTCGGCCAGCAGGCGGCGCACCCGGGCGGCATCGGCACGCGGCGCCGGCACGGCCGGGGCAAAGCCGAAGAAGCCCTGCGGCACCATCTGCCCGGCCGGCACGGAATCGCCCTTGGTCACGCGCGCCGCGATCAGGTCGCGGTCGATGGCCAGGCTGATGGCCTGGCGCACCCGGGCGTCCCGCAACGGATTGGCCGCCAGCGGTTGGCCCGCGTTGTCCTGCACATAAGGCGACACTGCGCGCGCCTGATCCAGCTGCAGGTAGTTCAGCATGTACGAGGTGGCCGATACGGTGCGGATGCGGCCGTTGGTGCGCGCAAAGGCTTCGGCGATGCTGGCCGACGAGGCGTCGATCACATCCACCAGCCCCGACAGCAACGCCGAGGCCCGCGCCGGCTCTTTCGGGATGAACTGGAACACCACCCGCTGCCACGGCTGGGGTGCGCCCCAGTAGCCCGGATTGCGCGCCAGCGTCAGCTGCTGGCCGTGCTCCCAGGCCACCAGCTTGTATGGGCCGGTGCCGATGCTGGCACTGCCATGGGCAAAGTCGGCCTCGCGCACGGCCTTGCCGAGCGAGCGCGGCAGCATCGCCACCATGCCGACGTTCTGCGGCAGCAGCGGATTGGGCGAGCGCGTGCGCACGCGCAGCGTCAGCGGCCCCGTCACCTCTACCGCTGCAACCGACTTCAGGTAAGTGCGGAAGGTGCGCGCGCCGGGCAGCTTCACGGCGCGCTCGATCGAGTAGCGTGCGTCCTCGGCAGTGAATGACTCACCGTTGCTGAAACGCACGCCTGGGCGCAGCTGGAATTCCCAGTTGCGGTCGTCCAGCTGGCGCCATGCCGTTGCCAGCTGGGGCACCGGGCGTAGCGCATTGTCCAGGCCGACCAGGGTCTCGTACACGTGGCCCCACAGGTTGCGGCCAGCGGCGTCCAGGACGTGGGGATCGGCCGCGCTGATCTCGGCCTTGTAGCCGATGCGCAGGTCGGCGGCATGCGCGGCGTGGCCGGTCGCGAGCAGCGCGAACGCAGCCAAGGCAGCGGCGATACGTGACGCCAGGTGGACAGCAAGGTGAGACATGGGGATCTGGTTCGTTTCTCGAAACAATGTTTCATTCAGTGATACCGCGTATCGAAGGATAAGACATCGAAGCCGGTGTCGATAAGCAGGGTTTACCCCATGTGATTCACGCGGGCAAAGAAAAAGCGGCGCCGAAGCGCCGCTTTTGAGATGTCGGGAAATTGCGCGATCCTGCCGCGCCCAGCCGGGTTCAGCTGCCGGTATGGCCGAGCGCGCGTGACAGCGCGGCGGCCTCCGCCACCACCATCGCCACATGTCGGTCCAGCGCCTCCCGCGTGGTCCGGCTGGCCGGGCTGGCGATGCTCAGCGACGCCACTGCCGCGCCGCTGTGGTCGCGCAGCGGCGCGGCTGCAGAGACGGCATCGGCATCGCGCTCGCCGAGCGATACGGCATAGCCGGCGGCGCGGATCGCCGCAAGCTCGTCGCGCAGGGCTTGTGGTTCGATGATGGTCTTGGCGGTGAAGCGTTCAAGCTGCTGTGCCAGCACGGCGTCCAGCACCTCGGGCGCGGCAAAGGCGAGCAGCAGCTTGCCGGAGGCCCCCACATGCAGCGGCCGGCGGTTGCCGATCTCGGTATGCACGCGCACCGACTGCGTCGACTCATGCCGCGCCACGCACACCGACTCCAGCCCGTCGCGCACGCGCACGATCACGTTCTCGCCGCAGGCCGCGCCGATCGCCGCCAGCCGCGGCGCCACCAGCTTGACCAGGTCGAACTGCTCGCGCGCGGCATTGCCCACCAGCAGCGCGTTGTAGCTGAGCTTGTAGACCGCCGCCGTCGACTCGCGCGCGATCAGGCCGCGGTGCTCCAGCGTGGTCAGCAGGCGGAAGGCGCGCGCCTTGGTCAGCCCGGCCCGCCGCGCCAGTTCGGTCACGCCCAGCGATGGGTGCTCGGCCACCAGCATCAGCAAGCCCAAGGCTTCATCCACCGCTTCAACGATGTAGGTCATCGATCCTTCTTCGCAATGTTCGTAAATGTCCCATCGCGGATTGTAGCGGTCGCCGCAAGCACTCGGTATGCACTGCGTCGCACGGACAGGCGATTCAGGAGCGCCCCGAAGGAAGATGAATCAGGCAGAGCCTCCGGCGATGGGAGCATCACCTGCGAATTCCACAATCTGGTAATTTCGAATGCAAAGCTCGGCTTATGATCGGCAGTACTCGCAGCACCTCATGCAAAGATATCGGAGACAGCCTTGTACCTGACCAGAGCCCTGCACCGCTCCCTGCAGCAACAGCCCGACCAAGTCGTCACCATCTTCCGCGGCCGGCACCGCACTTACCGTGAATTCGGCGACCGCGTGGCGCGCCTGGCCGGCGCGCTGCAAGCGCTCGGCATGCAGCCGGGCGACCGCGTCGGCATCCTGGCGCTGAATTCCGATCGCTACCTCGAGTACGCCATGGCTGCCTGGTGGGGCGGCGGCGTGCTGAATCCGATCAATGTGCGCTGGAGCGTGACTGAAGTGGTCTATTCGCTGGATGACTGCGATACCGGCATCCTGGTGATCGACGACCAGTTCCTGCCGATGGCCGCGGGCATCCGCGACACGGCCAAACGCGCGCCAGTGCTGATCCACGCCGGCGACGGCGATGCGCCCGACGGCATGCTGTCGTTCGAGCAACTGGTCGCGCAAAGCGCCCCGGTGCCCGACGCCCAGCGCGGCGGCGACGACCTTGCCGTCATCATGTACACCGGCGGCACCACGGGTTTCCCCAAGGGCGTGATGCAGACCCACAGCACTCTGTGGTGCGGCTGCCTGCAGCGCATGGCGGATACCCCGCCGCTGCGCGGCGGCCGGGCCCTGCATGCCAACCCGTTCTTCCATATTGCGTCGATGTCGCGCGTGCTGAACCAGTTCCTGGCGGGCGAGACGCACGTGATCATGCCGATGTTCGAGCCGCGCGAGATGCTGGAGACCATCGAGCGCGAGCGCATTTCCGAACTGGCGCTGGTGCCGACCATGATCCAGATGCTGATCAGCCATCCCGATTTCCCGAAGCGCGACCTCAGCAGTGTGCGCCGCCTGGGCTACGGTGCTTCCGCCATCAGCGCAGCCGTGCTGGAACAGACCATGGAGAAGCTGCCGGGCGTGGACTTCGCTCACTCCTACGGCATGACCGAGTCCATGATCGTCACCACCAACCCGCCCGAGAACCACAGCCCCGCGGCGCGGGCGCAGGGCCTGCACCTGTCCGCCGGATGCGCCGGCATCGGCATCGAAGTGAAGATCGTCGACCCCGAGGGCAATGAGGTGCCGCGCGGCACCGTGGGAGAGATCCTGGTGCGCAGCGCCGGCGTCACGCCCGGCTACTGGAACCGCCCGGAAGACACTGCAAAGGCCCTGCAGGACGGCTGGCTGCACACCGGCGACGGCGCCTACATGAATGACCGGGGCTATATCTTTATCGTCGACCGCCTCAAGGACATGATCGTCAGCGGCGGCGAAAACGTCTATTCCGCGGAAGTGGAGAACGTGCTCGGCCGCCACCCCGCCGTGGCGATAAGCGCCGTGATCGGCGTACCGCATGAGAAATGGGGCGAGGCCGTGCACGCGGTAGTGGTGCTCAAGCCGGGCATGCAGGCGACCGAAGCGGAAATCCAGGAACATTGCCGCGCGCATATTGCCGGCTACAAGTGCCCCAAGACGGTGGAGTTCCGCCAGGCAATGCCGCTGTCCGGCGCGGGCAAGATCCTCAAGCGCGACCTGCGCGCGCCGCACTGGGACGGCAAGACGCGCGCGGTGAACTGAGCGCCGCGTGATGCCTTGACACCTTCGGGCCGCGTCCCTGCCCTGCTGTCACATCAGACGCGCCCCGAAGGACAGGAACATGGATGCCCGACTCAGGCAAGCGGTTGCGGTTGGCCGGTTTGGATCGTTCTCGAAAGCCGCGGATGCCGTCGGCGTGACCCAGTCAGCCGTCACCAAGAGCGTGGCGGACCTGAAGCGCCGGCTGAGCGCAGCCGTTACAGCTGCACCCGGCTGCGCTTGAGCTGGAACGCCACGGTCACCCGGTCCGCCGGATAGATCGTGTCGGTGATCTCCAGGATCCTGCCCTGCGCGTCCTTGTAATGGCGGATCAGCCGCAGGCCGGCCGAACCCGGCTCGGCGCCCAACACCCTTGCCAGGCGCTCATCGATCAGCACGCCGTGGATGACCTGCCGGATTTCGGCAATGGCCACGCCGCAATCGCGCTCGATCAGCGCGCTGACCAGCAGCCTGGGGTTGTTGCGGATGGTATCCGCCAGGTGCGCCAGCGAGGCGTCGATGTAGATGTCGGCGCGCGCCACCGGTGTGCTGCCCTTGCGGGCATCGACCCGCGTGCCGGAAAAACGCAGCCATTCACTGCCGATCGGCGCCTCCAGCACGCGGGCCTCGGCGCGGTCCAGCGTGACGCTGCGCACCGCCTCGATGCTGCGGATCTCGGTGGCTGCCACCCGCACCAGGTCTTCGGCGGTGCCGAACGACTGGGTGTACGACGCGTCCGGGTTGGCGCTCTCGACGATGGTCCCCACCGCCTTCTTGCGCGAGATATAGCCCCAGTCCTGCAGCAGCTTGAGCGCCGCGCGCACGGTATGGCGGCTGACCCCATGCTGTTCGGCCAGTTCATGCTCGGTCGGCAGCAGGCTGCCGACCACGCGGCGGCCCTCGACGATATCCCGGACCAGGGTGCTGGCCAGCTCGGCGTAGCGGGTCGAGGCCGTCCCGCCCGGCGTCGCCGGCGCTTCTGCCCGCTTGTCGTTCAGTTGGTTGCGCATGGCGATGAGATGGCTCCGGGCCGCTGCATGAAAATGGGTCCGCGCATTGTAAGACAAGCGGCGGCGGTGCCCCGGGACCGCGCGGCTCAGGCCGCGAAGAAGCGCTGGTCGGCTTCGGCCGGCACCGTCATGCCGGTGACCTTGGCCTTCTCCAGCACGCCCCAGAAATAGCGGTAGGTAGCGCGGTCATGCAACTCGCCCTTGTACTGGATCGGGCCCCAGTCCGCATCCTGCGCCGCGCACAGGATGCCGGCCGCGTCCTCCACCTCGGTGAAATCGGGGCGCATGGCATTGACGATGGGCAGGATCTGCGCGGGATAGATGCTCCACATGCGCAGAAAGCCGAACTGATTGCGCGCGCGCGTGGCATCGCCGCCGATCACCTCGGCATCCTTCAGGTTCAGGCAGACGTTATGCGCCGGCACGATGCCGTTGGCCAGCGCCGCGGCCACCATGTCGGCCTTGGCGCGCGCCAGCAGCGCGTGCTCGAACTGGCCGGGGCTGCGCATCGCCGCCGCCGGGATGGCGCCGTGGTGGCCGCTGACGAAATCCATCAGGCCGAAGTCCAGCACCTCGATATTGGGCAGCGTCGCAATCTGGAACACATCGCGCAGCGCGCCATGCGTTTCCACCAGCACGTGGACCGGGATCTCGCGTCCAAGGCCCGCCTTGCGCGCGGCCTGGCCGATGTATTTGATCACCTCGGCGACCTGCTGGTGGCTGGTGGCCTTGGGCACGGTGATATAGGCCAGGCGGCTGCCGGCCTCACCCACGATGATGTCGACGTCCTGGCGCCAGGCCGGATGCGCGGGATCATGGATACGCGCGCCGGCGCGGCCGTGGCGGTTGCGCTCCGACGCGATCATGCGCGCCACCATGGCGGCGTGCTCGCGCTCCTGGCCGGCGGCGGCGCCGTCTTCGCAATCGGAGGTCACGTCAAAGACGGGGCCGTACTCGACCTGCAGGTCGAAGGCCTTGCCGATCAGCTTCTCGCTGCCGGCAAAGTGCTCGCACGCGGCCAGCACGGGGAAGGATTTCTCGCCGGCAAAGAGTGCGTCGCGCGGATGGGTGGTGGTCATGGATGACTCCTAGAAACGGATGTTGGAATGGGAGTGCAAGCCGGCTCAGCAGCCGCGGCGCGGCATGGCGATGGTGTAGTCGAGGTCCAGCACCACGTTGGCCGGATGCGCGGGCTTGCCGTCGGCGGCGGGCGGAAACACCACCGTGCCGGCTGCTGCGTTCTTGATGCCGATGGTGCGCAGGCGCAGCGCGCCGACATGCGCCAGCCCGAGGTCGAGCTTTTCCACCACCTGGGTGGCGCAGGCGATGGTGTCGCCGGCATAGGTGGGATTGACGTGGCTGCCGCCGTTGATCGCCAGCATCGACAGGCCGTTCTCCAGGCCATCGTAGGACAGGGCCTTGCACAGCGAGATGATGTGCCCGCCATACACCAGGCGCTGGCCACCCTTTGCCGCCATCGCAAAGCCGTCGAAATGCGCCCGGGCCGTGTTCTGGTAGAGCCGGGTGGCGATGCTGTGGTCGCTGTCGTTGACCGTCATCGCGCCAGGATGGTCAAGGCGCTCGCCCGCTGCGTAGTCTTCCCACAGGTCGTCCACGCCGGTCATGGCGCAGATCTCGCGCACGGCGGGGCCATAGCCGCCATGCCAGAGCCGCGCCGCCGGCACCGCCGGCTCGGTCGCGGGCAACACCGCCTCGCCGCAGGCGGCGGCGTGGTCGCGCTTGTGCACCATGACCCAGCGGATCCAGGTCAGCACGACTTCGCCGTGCTGGTTGTGCGCGGTCGAGCGCACATAGACCACGCCGCTCTTGCGGTTCGAGTTCTCCTTCAGCCCGATCACCTCGCTCTCCACCGCGAGCGTGTCGCCCCGATAGACGTGGGCCAGGAAGCGCACATCGGCATAGCCCAGGTTGGCCACGGCATTGAGCGAGATATCCGGCACGGTCTTGCCGAACGCGGTGTTGAACACCAGCAGGTCTTCCAGCGGCCGGCGCGCCAGCCCGAACTGCGCCGCATTGGTGTCGGCCGTGCCCAGTGCCGCGCGGCTGCCGGTCAGGCCGATGTACAGGCTGCGGTCGCCTTCGGTCAGCGTGCGCGGCGTGGCGTGCCGCATGCGCATGCCCACGCGGAAGTCTTCAAAAAAATTGCCGCTCCGGTTCTTGTGCATGGCTCCCTCTCTCCTCGGCTGGCGGAAGATCTCGTCTCCCACCATCACTATGTCCGTACATAGTGGATGGAGCGCCAGCGTATGTCAATGATCGGGCGAAGGTTGAGGGTATTCGGGAAAAACTAGCGAAAATTAACCCACCCAATACGGGTGGCCCGACCGATTCGGCTTGTTATCCAAGCGCTCTTACCCATTACTATGTACGTACATAAGGCCGGATACCGGACATCGCAGGGACCGACCAAAGGAGCGCAACGTGCAAAAACTGACCGAAGAGCGGCGCATGATCCAGGAAGCCGCAAGGCAATTCACCATGGATCGCGTGCTGCCGATCGCCAACAAGCTGGACCCCGAGAAAGGCCAGATCCCGCGCGAGCTGATCGATGAAATGGCCGAGATGGGCTACTTCGGCATCCTGATTCCGGAGGAATACGGCGGCCTGGGCCTGGGCGCCTATGAGTACTGCCTGGTGGCCGAGCAGCTGTCGCGCGGCTGGATGAGCGTGGGCAGCATGATTGCGCGCGGCAACGGCCTGATCGGCGCGCTCAAGGGGCTGTCGCCCGAGAAGAAGGCCGACTACCTGCCGCGCATGGCACGCGGTGAATTTCTCGGCGCGTTCTCGCTGTCGGAGCCCAACGCCGGCTCCGACGTGGCCAATATCTCGTGCCGCGCCGTGCGCGACGGCGACGACTGGGTCATCACCGGCAGCAAGTACTGGTGCACCTTCGCCGACGAGGCCGATTTCATCCTGGTGGTCTGCCGCACCGACCCCGTGATCGACCCCAAGGCCCGCCACCGCGGCCTGTCCGCCTTCATGCTCGAGAAGCCGCGCGGCCAGCTGCCCGAGGGCGTCCAGGGCAGCCCCATCCCCAAGATCGGCTACTACGGCTGGAGCACCTGGGAGCTGGCCTTCGACGGCTGCCGCGTGCCGGCCGACAAGATGGTCGGCGAGGAAGGCAAAGCCTTCTACCTGGCCACTGCCGGCCTGGAAACCGCCCGTGCCCACACCGCCGCCCGCTCGATCGGACTGGCGCAGGGCAGCCTGGAGGATGCGATCCAGTACGCACGCGAGCGCGCCCAGTTCGGCTCGCCCATCGGCAACTTCCAGGCGATCCGCTTCAAGCTGGCCGACATGGCCACGCAGATCGAAGCCTCGCGCGCGCTGCTCTACGCCGTGTGCGAGCAGATCGACGACGGCCAGCGCTGCTCCACCGAAGCGGCCATGGTCAAGCTGTTCGCCAGCGAAATGTCGGAGCGCGTCACCAGCGAAGGCCTGCAGGTCCACGGCGGCGCCGGCTACACCACGCACTTCGCGGCCGAGCGCTACTGGCGCGATGCACGCCTGACCAAGATCTTCGAGGGTACCTCCGAGATCCAGATGCGCATCATCTCCGATGCGATGCTGGGCAAGGTCGAAGCCTGAACGCCGGAGCCTGACCATGCACGCATCCACGCCAACGACGGGCCTCGCCGGCGCCGGCATCAGCCGGCAGGCGGCGCGTATCGCCGTCGACCGCGCATTGCGCTTTCCCGAGCAGGCGCTCGGCATCGCCCGCCTGTCGGTCTATGACTTCTTCGCGGTGGCGCTGGCCGGCGCCGGCGAGCCCGTCAGCCAGGCGGTGCGCGGGATGGTCCGCGGCGAGGCCGGGACGCCGCAGGCCAGCGCCTTCGGCATGACCGAACGGGTGCCGGCGCGCGCTGCCGCGCTGCTCAATGGCGCTGCCTCGCATGCGTTGGACTACGACGACACCCACTTCGACTTTGTCGGGCACCCGACCGTCGCAGTACTGCCGGCCGCGCTCGCCGTTGCCGAGCGGCAGCAGGCGGACGGCAAGGCCCTGCTGGAAGCCTTCCTGACCGGCGTCGAGGTGACCTGCCGCGTGGGCGGCTGGCTGGGCCGGCCTCACTACAACGCCGGCTTCCACCAGACCGCCACTTCAGGCGCATTTGGTGCAACCGCGGCAAGCGCACGCCTGCTCGGGCTCGATGCGGTGCAGGCTGGCTACGCACTTGGCCTGGCCGCCACGCGGGCGAGCGGCCTCAAATGCCAGTTCGGCACCATGAGCAAGCCCTTCCATGCCGGCATGGCGGCGTCGAGCGGGGTCGAGGCGGCCACGCTGGCCGCCCTCGGCTTCATTTCGCGTCCCGAGGCCATCGAGTGCGCCGGCGGCTTTGCCGCCACGCACGGCGTGGGCGAGGGCAGCCTGGCTGCGCCCTTCGACGGCTTGCCGGAAGTCTTCCGCTTTGCCGATGTGCAATACAAGTTCCACGCCTGCTGCCACGGCACCCACCCTGCCCTGGAGGCGCTGCTGGCGCTGCGCGCGGACCACGCCTTGCATGCACGCGACATCGAACGGGTCACGCTGCGCATCAGCCCGCAGTGGCTGCCGGTCTGCTGCATCGAACGGCCGCGCACCGGCCTGGAAGCCAAGTTCAGCCTGTCGCTGACCGCCGCGATGGTACTGGCCGGCATCGACACCGCTGCGCTCGATTCATATACCGACGCGCGCTGCGAAGACCCCGTATTGCTCGACCTGGCACGCCGCGTAGTCATCGAAGCCGATCCGGCGATCGCCGACACGGCCTGCCGCGCGCGCGTCAACACGCGCGCCAGCGCCGTCCACACCACACACGTCGAACTGAGCGCCCCGATGCCATACGCACGCAAGGCCGCCAAGCTCAGGGCCAAGGCCGCGGCGCTGGTCGGCGCGGCAAAGGCCGAAGCGCTGTGGGCCCTGGTTGAAGAACTGGATGCCCTGCCGGCTACCGCGCTGTATCCCCGCATCCACGCATTCATGGCCGGCACTTCCGCCTGAGCCGCCCCACGGAGTCAAGCATGCAGCATTCCCAACCGACCGCCCCCAGGCCCGCCGGCGCCCTCGCCGGCCTGCGCGTGGTGGACCTCACCCAGATGCTGGCCGGCCCCTTCTGCACGCAGGTGCTGGCCGACCACGGTGCCGAAGTCATCAAGGTCGAAGCCATGACCGGCGACGGCACGCGCGCGACCGGCCCCTTCTGCGCCGACGACACGCTGCGCGACTTTGGCGGCTATTTCCAAAGCATCAACCGCAACAAGCAATCGATCGCCGTCGACCTGAAGACCGACGCCGGCCGCGAGATCGTGCGCAGGCTGATCGACGGCGCCGACGTCGTGGTCGAGAACTTCCGCACCGGCGTGATGGAGCGCCTCGGGCTGGCCTATGAAACCCTGCGCGAGACCAATCCGCGCCTGGTCTACGGCACCGTGCGCGGCTTCGGCGATCCGCGCAGCGGCGCAAGCCCTTACGCGCAATGGCCGGCCTATGACGTGGTCTCGCAGGCGATGGGCGGCATGATGGGAATCACCGGCCCGGACCGCGACACGCCCACCAAGATCGGCCCCGGCGTGGGTGACACCGTGCCGGCGCTGATGCTGTGCATCGGCATCCTGGCCGCGGTGCATCGCGCGCGCGAGACCGGCCAAGGCCAGTTTGTCGACGTGGCCATGACCGACGCGGTGCTGGCCATGTGCGAGCGCATCGTCTATCAGACCTCCTACACCGGCACCGTGCCTGCGCCCGAAGGCAACCGCCACCCGCTGCTGTGCCCGTTCGGCCTGTTCCGCGCCCGCGATGGCCATGTCTCGATCGCCTGCGCCACCGACGCCTTCTGGGCCAAACTGGCCCACGCCATCGGCCGCCCCGACATGGCCACCGACGAGGACTTCGCCACCAATGCCGCGCGTGTGCGCAACGCGCAGCAAGTGATCGACGCCGTCGAAGCGTTCAGCACGGCGCGAACCAAGGAGGAGATCGCACAGTGCCTGGGCGGCAAGGTGCCGTTCGGTCCGGTCTACACCTCGGCGGAGATTTTCGCGGACCCGCACTACCGTGTGCGCGAAATGCTGGTCGACGTCGAGCAACCGGGCTCGGCCACGCCGGCCAAGATCGCCGGCGTGCCGATCAAGCTCAGCGCCACCCCCGGCGCGGTGCGCCAGCGCGCGCCCATGCTTGGGGAGCACACCGACGCGATCCTGCTGGCCGCAGGCTATGCGCTGGAAGAGATCGGGGGCATGCGCGCGGCGGGGGCAATCCGCTGACGTCAACCACGCACCGGTCAACAGGAGACACGATGAAACTGAAAGCGCTCTTCACCGGGCTGATGCTCGCCGCGGCGGCGGCCAGTTACGCGCAAACCTACCCCTCACGCCCGATCCGCCTGGTGGTCGGCTTCGGCGCCGGCGGCCCCACCGACGTAGCCGCGCGTACCTACGCCGCGCGCCTGGGCAAGATCCTCAAGCAGCCGGTGATCGTCGATAACCGTGCCGGCGCCACCGGCGGCATCGCCGCCAACATGGTCACGCACGCGGATCCCGACGGCTATACGCTGATCTTTGTCACCAGTCCGATGATGACGATGGTGCCGGTGGTGCAAAAGGCAGTTGGCTACGACGCCGTGAAGAGCTTCACCCCGATTGGTCTGGTCAGCGACTATGCCAACGTGCTGCTGGTGAAAGCCGGCTCGCCGGTGCGCAGTGTTGCCGACCTGACCCGCACCGCGGCCAAGGGCAACGGCGTGATCTATGGCTCGGCCGGCATCGGCGCGTCCAACCATCTCTGCGCCGAACTGCTGGCACAGATGACCGGCACCACCATGCTGCATGTGCCCTACAAGGGCAGCGCGCAGGCCACCACCGACCTGCTCGGCGGCAAGATCGACCTCATGTTCGATGCCACCGGCACCGCGGTCGGGCAGATCCGCGGCGGCACCGTAAGGCCACTGGCCGTGACCTCTGCACGCCGCAGCCCGGCGCTGCCCGACGTGCCGACCATGGCCGAAGCCGGCATCAGGAACTACAGCATGAGCGGCTGGTTTGCCGTGCTGGGGCCGCCCAACCTGCCGCGCGCGGTAGTGGACACACTCACCCGCGCCAACCTTGCGCTCGGCCGCGACAAGGCCTACGAAGAAAGCATCCGCAAGGCCGGCTATGAGCCTATGCTGACCGGGCCGGCGGAGCTGACCGAGCACATCACGCGCGACCTGGCGCTGTGGCGCGGCGTAGCCGCCAAGGCCGGGATCCGGCCGGAATAGGCCCGCGGCGCGCGCACCGCTTGAAACCATCAATTCTTACGTTCAGGAGCAGGACAATGAGTGGATCCATGCAAGGCAAGGTGGCGCTGGTAACGGGCGCAGGTGGCGGAATCGGCCAGGGCATCGCGCTGGCGCTGGCCGCCGCCGGCGCCAGGGTGGTGGTCAATGACCTCGGCGTGTCGATGACCGGCGAAGGCGGCGACACAGGCCCCGCGCAGCGCGTGGCGGAGCAGATCCGCGCCGCCGGCGGCGAGGCCGTGGCCAATACCGACAGCGTGTCGACCTGGAACGGCGCCAATGCCATCGTGCAATGCGCGCTGGACAACTTCGGCCGCATCGACGCCGTGGTCAA
>JACXTT010007232.1_pt1 | contig 15692 bp, 11 predicted proteins | sample 9270951 | NCBI WGS metagenome assembly JACXTT01 (sample SAMN15532306, study PRJNA645909) | rock metagenome | isolation source: weathered quartz diorite | place: Puerto Rico | collected 2017-06-21 | reverse complement strand
GATGTCAGAATAGGGGATTACGGCTCCCTGGTTTTTGCGCGGAAGGATTCGAAATACGATGACTTGATCTTCGCTACTGAGATACGTCAGCGCTGACGCCAAATCCCTCGCGTGCCGGTTACGGACCAGATCGCGCAGACGTGAATAGTCGCACGCATGCACGGCCGCCGCCAGTTCGTCGGCAGGACGGGCGACGTTTCGAATGACTCCAAGCACTTCTTCTCGTTGGGAACCTGAAAGTTGTTGTTCCATTTGTGTTAGCGCGGCACGAACGACATCATGATGATGCACGTGAGGCCCGACTGCTTTAACGGCATCGAGCCAAACACGGTGAATCAGATCGAGGTCGCCTGATGTAAGAGAGGGCGGGTGAGCGCCCAAATGATACGCGTCTGTCCTTCCGCTAGCCCGGTGAATGACAAGGCGCAAGTGTTGGTTGTTGGGTTTCTCGACGCGTTCCCAAGCTTCACCCAGGAGACGGCCCTGTTCCTGGGCTGGGAGTGACGTGGACTCTCCGACATGTACTTCCGACGACTGAAGCCGCACAGCCACCGTAACGACTCCATCGAAGACGTCATGTGCCGGAGCGATAAGAAGGCGCACCGGCCGTCCATATCGTTCCGTCAACGCGACTACGCGTGAAAACAGACGCCGTTCATCCGGCGTTGAAGAGGTGCCTCCTCCCGTCTCATCGTCCACATCGACACCGAGTAAACGAACCGTTACCACAACGATATCTCGATCGCCGGCCTCCTGAATCGCAGCCACCAAATGAACAAGGGAGTGGGGACGTCGAACCGCGACAAGAACGTTGTCCGGTCTCACCTTGACGTCTCCGAGCGATACGTCGGGGGCCGTTAACAGCTCGAACGGTTCCTCCTCATGCGCTACGGTTGGCGCAATCCCCTTCTTGTCCGCGGCCAAAACGACACCCAAGCCCCCAATCATGCTCACCGCTGCTATCGCGGGGACATCGCCGGAAAGGACGAGAGCAACCGCACTCACACCCACGACAAGAGCAACGATCACGAGGCCGACAGGTATCTGCCGGCCGGCCATTTGAAGATTCAGCGGTGCCAAGAAAGGCTGGACTTCCGTGCGAGTTTTGCGCAGGCGCAGAATACTTCCGATCTTCAACAACAGAGTTGCGACTATCGAAATCCCATACGCCCGGCTCAACCAGCTGATCTGCGCACCGCTCGCAAATGTCACGAGGATCGCGGCCGCCGCGGCGACATTGATGGAGTTCGATGGACCACGGCCCGACGAGTCTGTCGAAAGCCGCCGCAACAGCTGCTCTGTTTCCTCGAGGGCTGCATGAGCGGCGTAAGCGAGCACTACCAGCGCGGCAGCGAGAATCAGGACGGTCATCAAACCCTGCGCCCAGATCGGCAGATCGCTATACTGCACCAGGCCTGAGAGCGGAGTGGCTGCCCAAATGCCGGCCTTGTCTTTCGGCACAAGGGCTATGAACAAGAAGGACGAAAAGACAGTCAAAATGAACACCAGCGCCGCAACAAGGAAACTGGCTCGCCGCAGCGCCCGCAATCGTGGAGGCGCCAGTTCATGGGCCGCCTGCGCCAAGGCGTCACCGCCACCGAGTACGGGGAGAACGAGAGCGAATCCCGCTAACAAACGCAGCATGCTTTGAAAGAAACCGGCGCTCGTGCCGCTCAGTAGAAGCGATTCCAGGGATTGCTGGATCAAGGGAACATCTTTATCGGCAACGGCAATCACCCCGAAGACAATGACGAGGAGGATTACAAGCACGGCGATCCAGATCGCTCTCGCAACGGCACTTGAAGGAAGTTGGAGACCGAAACGCGCGCGGCCCCATAGGAGACCGATCAATATCACGGCACCCACAATGACCAGTTCCTGAACAGTCAACCGGGCCGTCACACTCCATCCCGCCATCCATCCCGCGGCGAAACTAACGGCATACTGGCCGCAAAGCACGCATGCCAGCGCCACAAGAAGCAACCGTTCTGTAAGGACTGCCGCTGTTGCGATACTTCCGACACCTGCGCCGAAGGCGAGGTTCGCGCGACCGATCAGGCCGCCAGGCATGAAGAAAGACCAACTCTCGATTTCGATCGCGCGTACCAGCAAGCTCAGTACACACGCAGCAAGTACGAACCATGCCGCCGACTCGCCGACGAAGGATCTTGCGACTCCAATCACAAAGAATGTCGCGATTCCGACTTCCGCAAGCGCGAGTGCCGCCGCCTTCGACACCGACATGAAAGACAGGAGGGTCGTGGTGGATAGAACCACACGCACGTTTCGACTGGGTCGGAGAGGTGGGACAGCTGAAACCATTGGATTCGATGCTCGGATGCATCACACCATATTCGCGACTCCTAACCAATGACTTTTTCCGTCGAGATCAGAGAAATGATTAGCTGCAAATTAAGCGGATGACGCAAAAGGTCTCCTCGACCTCTTCTGGGCGACGAGCGCGCCGCCGTAGCCGGCCAAGATTCTCAGCGCGTATGAGACACCGTACATGAACCGGTCTTCCGGCCTGGCTCCAAAGATAAAACCCGCCGTCAAAACTGTGGCGGTTACGCCGACGAGCAGCCCATTGGTGACGATGCGTGTTTCGAGGCCACGGACAGCCCAAATGGTCAATAAGAACGTCGCAACACCGGCAAGCGGCGCGGCGGCATAATACCCGGCAAGCTGTCCAAATTCGTTATATTGATCGGGCGTCAGCCCGGGAGCGATCAGGAATCTGTGGGTCATGATTATCGCCAACAGCCCGGCAATCACAACCAGCTCCGATAGAAAAGCAGCGAGCACGATACGTTTCCACCGGATTCCGGATTGGGTTGTCCTCGACAGGGTTGTCGTATCCATTGTTCTCATGGTTGCTCCTTCGCCGCGACTCTAGAAGGCTCGGTCATGCGAATCAATAAAAATCTTTAACACTATAGTATTATTCACTATAGCTATGAAGGTGCTACGGTTCGATTCTTACGTAGTCGAAACTCTCATGCCGGATCTGGTGGGTCATGACAAGAAGCCCTCGGCGTTCGTGGTTTATCTCTATCTCTGGAGTCGTTCCACGCTTGAACGATCCAGAAGGATTCAGGCTAGTCACCAAACGATCGCGGACGATACGGGTCTTTCCAAGAGCGCAGTGCAGGCGTCCGTCCGTCATCTTCTCCGTCGGCGGCTGATTCGCTCCGACCTATCTTCGAAGACGGCAACACCAGTGTATTCTCTGCTGCGCCCCTGGCGACGAACATGAAACCCTTTCGATTGGCCTGGTCGCTTACGCTTCGTGCACCTTTGTGCCGCCAACGTATGTGCGCACGATCTGGATGTCTTTGATTTTCTCTTTTTCGACCGTGTGCGGATCGTCGGCAAGAACGACGAAGTCCGCCAATTTACCGGCGGTGATGGATCCCTTAATGGCTTCTTCGCGTGAAGCGTAGGCACCATTGAGCGTGTTGATCAGCAATGCTTCGTCTACGCTGACCCGTTGGTTGGGTCCCCACGTTTCACCGCTCCATCCGGTTCGCGTCACCATACCTTGAATTCCCATCAGCGGCGCGAATGGGCCCGGACTGAAGTCCGAGCCCGCTGCGGCGTGAATACCGGCGTCGAGAAAAGAACGGAAGGCCATGCAGCGCGTCATGAGGTCTTCGCCGTAAAAATGAAACTTATCCGAGTTGTAGTACGCGTACGACGTGAACACTGCGGGAATGGCGCCCAGCGCTTTCATACGTCGAATCAGATCGGCGTTGATCAATGTGCAATGGGTGATCTTGGGTCTAGCGTCTGGCCGCGGGAACAGGCGCTGCGCGCGTTCGACCGCTGTGAGCATCATGTCGATGGCGACGTCTCCATTCGCATGGCAGTTGACCTGGATCCCCGCCCGGTGCACGCGCTCGACCCAGGCGTTGAGGTCGTTCTGAGTTGTTGTAACGTTGCCCTTATATGGAGAATTCGTTCCCGGATACGGCGTGCTGAGCGCCATCGTGCGTTCGGAGAACGATCCATCGACGGTGTGTTCGGACGTTGCACCGAATCGAATCCATTCGTCACCGAAGCCGGTCACGATGCCATTCTCGATCATCGCCTCCAGCACGTTGCCGCTCGTTTCGAAACTGACGCGGTGCAGAAGTTCGCCGCGTGCACGCACGTCCTGAAGAGCGCGGAGATTCCCGCCCTGGTGGTGGACGCTCGTGAGTCCATACCGGACGAACTGTTTTGAGATGAATGCGAGGCCGTCACGATCGCGTTGCTGCCGCTGATCTTCAGTAAACGTCCGGCGCGTACCGGCTCTTTCGATCGCGCCCCTCGCAAGGTCGGTGACGCGGCCGCTGAGCTCACCGGCTGCGTTGCGGTCGTAAGTGCCGCCGGCCGGATTCGGAGTGTTTTTTGTGATTCCCGCCATCTCGAGCGCTTTGTGGTTATAGTACGAAGTATGGCCGCCGCGATGGCGCACGACGACCGGATGTTCTGTCGATACTTCATCGAGGTCGGAAGCGTCGAGCTCGCGCTTGTCCTTCACCTTCGTGTCGTCGAAGAAATATCCTTCGACCCACATGCCGGCCGGCGTTTCGCGGGCTCGCGCGCGGAGCTTCTCGACAATACTCGAGATGGTCACGAACTCGACCTCGAATGGATTGCCGACAAGGACTTCATAGAGGAGTGTGTTGCCCGGCGCGTGATTGTGGCAGTCGATAAAGCCGGGCACGATGCTCATCTGTTTGGCATCGAATATCTCCGTGTTTTTCCCAGCCAGCTTTTTGGCCTCTTCGTCGCTTCCCACGAGGACGAACCTGCCGGCGTTGACCGCGAACGCCGCAGACCTCGAAGGAGAGTCCATCGTGTAGATCTTTGCGTTGAAGACCACGAGGTCTGGGTCCTTTCCTTCGAGCAGGGCTTCTGTGCTGAACGGTTGACCACTGACTACACCTGCAAAGCCCGCCGCCATCAGACCGATGAATTCTCTACGGGTGTGATATTGCTTCATAGCTCGTCATCTCCGGTTTTCGAACATTCTAGTAGACGTTCGGAAAAGACGCGATTTCTACCGCCGCTGAGATTTGGAACGAGTCGTTTTGCGTGCGGCAAGTTCCCAAGCTTCGCGCACATGTATCTCGAGCGCTTCGTCACTGACTTTATCTAGCTCGATACCAATCCATCCGCTTGAACCGACGTATGGTGGTTTAAAGTATGTTAGCGGAGCGTCTCCGATAAGCTCGGGCTGCATACCTGGCGGTGCCGGGAGCCACACCGCGAGATGACCGTCCCCGTGGTGATTGTCCACGAACATTGTGAAAACGCCTTTGTCCTTCTGGACAAAAAACGTCGGTGCGCCGTGCGACAGTTTTTCCGAAACGCTCGGCATCGTGGCGCAAATTCGTCGAACGCGCGAGAGTTGCGCTTCGCGCCCCTTTTTGCGTCCGGCATTCCCCTTCTCGCGCATTCTGAGCTGTTTCGCGCGGAACTTCGCGATGCGTTCGATCGGATCAACCGGAACGACTTGAGAGAGTGGGATGCGGATTGTGCCTTTGCTGAGCTCGTAGTGTGCAAACTCGTCCTTGAACGCCGCGACCAGGGCATCATTGGCGGGATAGAGCGAGTAATGTTGCTTCCAACCGGCGAAATACAGCACGGGAACGCCATTTAGTTTGTACACAGGGATCTGGTACGAGATCAGTTCCTCAGCACCAGGCAAAGCCTTGCGGATCGTGCTGCGGACGCGCTTGAGTATGCCCCGCACGTCCTTGGGCTTCGAAGCGATGTACTCGTCCACGGACTTGAAGTCTGTCTTGGCCATAACGAGGATTCTATCTCGATAGGGCATGCGGACCTTTCTGAATGGTGCTAAGGTGATTAGGTTAATGACCGATCGCAAGCCCATCCAGACGTTGGCGCGCATCGTCGCAACCCTCCTAATTGTCGCGGGAATTACGGCCTTCTATTTCCTCGTCTTTAACCAAGCAAACAGCACCACGATCGCTATGACCTTTTTGCTGGCTACTCTCGGCATCGCCACGGCGTGGGGTTTACTCGAAGCGATCGTCGCTTCGGTGGCCGGAGTGTTGTGCTTCAACTTTTTCTTCCTTCCGCCGCTTTTTACGCTCACGATTGCGGACTCGCAGAACTGGGTGGCCTTATTTGCGTTTCTTGTGACTGCCGGTGTGGCGAGCAAACTTTCCACGAGCGCGAAACAACGAACCCTTGAAGCAACTCGTCAGCGCGCGGAGATGGAAAGATTGTACGAGCTCAGCCGCGCTTTAATGCTTGTGGACACGCTATCAACTACAGCGGGTCAGATATCGCAACGGATCGCTCAGGTGTTCGAAGTCAGCGGAGTCGCCATTTTTGATCGCGAGACCGATCACATTTACCGAACGGGCAATATTGATGCTGTGATTTCCGACGTCAAGCTGAGAGACGCCGCGCTGCAAGGTACCGCGTTATATGATCCGGCAACGAATTTGTCCGTCTTACCGCTGAGCCTCGGCCGAGAGCCAGTAGGAAGTCTGGCCATCTATGGTGGCTCAATCTCCGACACAGCGCTCCAGGCGATCGGAAATCTCGCCGCGATTGCCATCGAGAGGGCCCGGGCAGAAGCAGCAACAAGCCGGATGGAAGCGGCACGGCAGAACGAAGCGATGAAATCCATGCTTCTTGATGCTCTGGCCCACGAATTCAAGACGCCTTTGACCTCGATTAAAGCAGCGGCTTCCTCCATCGTCGATCAAAATGGGGCAGCACAAAATGAATTATGTACAGTCATTGAGGAGGAAGCCGATCGTCTCGATTCCTTGGTTACCGAGACGATCCGTATGGCACGAATCGAAGCGGGAGATCTTGAATTGAACGTGCGGCCTCAAAGAGTGGGCGATCTCGTTTCTTCAGCGTTGGAAAAACTAGAGATTCTCGTCGAGGATCGAGAAATCAAAATAAACATCCCAGCCGCACTCCCCAAAGTCCTGGCCGACGGTGAGCTCGCCGCCCTCACAATTCGTCAACTGGTTACCAACGCGCTCAAGTATTCCAATCCGGAATCTCCCATCGAAATTCAGGCTCGTATTGAAGACGGCTTCGTCAAGATCAGTGTCAAGGATCGGGGTCCGGGCATTCCGGTGAGAGAACGATCACGCATCTTCGAAAGATATTATCGAATGTCGCAAAATGCCCGAGTTCCCGGAACCGGTTTGGGCCTCCATATTGCTAAGAATATTGTCGAAGCCCACGGCGGGAACATTTGGGTCGAGAGTGAGCCCGGCCAAGGATCGGAATTCTTTTTTACACTTCCCGCTGAGGAACAAGGACAGAAAGAAGTGGCGTCATGAGCGCAGGTAAGGTCCTCGTCATCGATGACGATCCGCAGATTCGACGCGTGATGAAGGTGATCCTGACGGGAGAAAGATACGAGGTTGTCGAAGCTCGATCAGGAGAAGCCGCGCTCCTGAAATTTCGAGAGTTCCTTCCGGATCTGGTCCTTCTTGATTTGAATATGCCGGGCATGGGTGGCCTGGAGACGTGCCGGTCGATTCGAGAAGCTTCAGATGTCCCAATCATTATTGTGACCGTGCGGCGTGAAGAGTCAGAGAAGGTCGAACTACTCGACGCTGGAGCCGACGATTACATCACCAAACCTTTCGGCAAACAGGAAGTTCTCGCCCGTATTCGCGCGGCTCTCCGCCGCGCACCCACGGCGACCAGCGGGCCGCAACCGTTCGTGTCCGACGATCTGGAGATCGATTTCGAAACACGTAAAGTGCGAGCCGGCAACAAAAACGTTCGTCTGACGCCCAAGGAGTTTGATCTGCTCCGTTATCTCGTATTGCAACGCGGCAAACCCGTTCCACACCGGGAACTGCTGCAGGCGGTGTGGGGACCGGACTACGGAGACCAAACCGATTACTTACGCGTATTCGTTACCCATCTTCGAAAAAAAATCGAACCGAATCCGGCCAAGCCGAAATACATATTGACCGAGCCGTGGCTCGGCTACCGGTTTGGTGATTGATATAAATTCCAGGACGGTTGCGTCGTTTTCCGTTTTTCAGAATTAGGGAAACGACGCAACCGTCCTGGAATTACTGCCCCCGCACCTTAGATGGCAGATAGCGTGCACTCCACTATTTGCAGAACGATAGAAAATCTTAAGATCGCGTTAGCGACTTTTTAATCCTGAGAAGTCTAGCCTCAAAACTGGAGGCTGGATATGAAGAGCAGCAACAAACAGGTAAGCGGCTTCAGAGGCGCGCAGGGAGCCGCCTGCTACGAGATCAATCGCAGCACGGCATCAGACGCTGCGACCGGTGTTCTCTGGGCCGTGATCCCATACACAACGCCCGAACTCACGCGTGCGGCACTGCGTCACACGGGCGTCTGCAGCGATCTTAATATTCATGTTTCTCTCGTCGACGTACAGGTCGTTCCGTTTCCGTGCCCTTTGGACCAGCCGCCTATCAACCAGGAATTTTCTGAGAGCCGGTTGAACAACCTATTCAAGGAGAGCGGACTTCCCGGCAAAACCTCTGTTTTGTACACGCGTGACTGGCTCGAAGGTTTTCGCGGCCTGCTCGAGCCGAAGTCTCTGGTGGTGCTCGCAACGAAGAAACGCTGGTGGCCGACGCGCCAAGAAAAACTTGCTCGCGCTTTAACAACGGCAGGGCATCAAGTGATGCTGTTGCCGGTTGTGAGGTGAATCATGCTGGATCTTTTCTACATTGCCGTCCTGATTTTTTTCTTTGTCTTGATGTGGGGTTTCACGAAGGCGGCGGAACGCCTCTAAGGAGAAACAACAATGGAATACGCAGTTGCGGGAATCGTTGCAGTTTTTCTTTTCATTTATCTGATGTACGCGTTGCTTCGTCCGGAACGTTTCTAAGGAGCTCTTATGACTTTGCCGGGCATCGCCCAAATTGTGGTCTTTTTCTTGATCGTGCTGGCCCTCACGAAACCCGTAGGCGTGTTCCTGCATCGCGTCTTTGAGGGCCAGAGGACCTTTCTTCATCCTGTGCTGCGTCCGATTGAGCGCTTGATCTATCGGCTCGGCGGTGTGAAGGAAGACGTGGAACAAACCTGGGTGCGTTACACCGCATCGCTGATATCGTTGAGTATCTTCTGCTTTCTCTTCCCATATGCACTTCAGCGTTTGCAGGGCCTGCTTCCGCTCAATCCGATGCACTTCTCCACCGGTTCAGCGCCTGGAAACGCAACAGCGATGACACCCGATCTCGCCTTCAATACGGCGGTCAGCTTCATGACGAATACCAACTGGCAGTCATACTCACCGGATACCACGGTGAGCTACCTGGTTCAGATGGCTGCGCTCGCCGTACAGAATTTTGTCTCGGCTGCCGTCGGTATTGCGGTTGCGGTCGCACTGATACGCGGCTTTGCGCGGCACACATCAAAAACCATCGGAAACTTTTGGGTCGACGTTACGCGCTGCACGCTGTACATCCTTCTGCCGATTTCGATCGTGGCGGCTCTGTTCTTCGTTTCGCAAGGATCCATTCAGAATTTCAAACCTGCCGACACGGTGCAGACATTGGAAGGCGAATCTCAGACGATTGAGCAAGGCCCGCTTGCATCGCAGCTTTCCATCAAAATGTTGGGAACCAATGGTGGCGGATATTTCAACGCGAATTCTTCGCATCCATACGAAAATCCCTCGCCGTTTACGAACCTGATTCAAATGCTGCTGATCTTCGTCCTCGGGGCGGGCTTGACATACCAATTCGGCAAGATGGTCCGCGACACACGGCAAGGTTGGGCAATCTTCGCAACCATGTCCGTGCTCTTTCTAGCCGGGGCCTTCATCTGTTATTGGGCGGAACAGCGAGGGAATCCTGCCACGACGAATCTCGGCCTCCAGAGTACTTACACCACAGGCCAACCCGGCGGAAACATGGAAGGCAAAGAGGTCCGGTTCGGTAATGCAATGACCGCTCTCTTCGCCACCGTTACAACCGACGCGAGCTGCGGTGCCGTTATCGGCATGCACGATAGCTTCACGCCTCTCGGGGGCCTTGTTCCCCTTTTCAACATTCAAACTGATGAAGTGATCTTCGGGGGTGTGGGCGCCGGCTTTTACAGCATGTTGATTTACGTGGTTGTTGCCGTCTTTATCGGCGGCCTGATGGTGGGCCGCACACCGGAGTACGTCGGGAAGAAGATCGAGCAGAAAGAAGTCAAGATGGCGATCATCGCAATTCTTGCCACTTCCGTATGCATCCTTGGGTTCACTGCCTTCACTTCCGTAGTCCCATTCGCGAAAGACAGCTATTGGAATCCTCCTGGTCCGGCGACTGCAAATACGAACAACAGCGCGGCGCATGGATTCTCCGAAATGCTCTATGCGTACACCAGCGGAGCCGGCAACAACGGTAGCGCTTTCGCGGGAATCAACGCCAACACACCTTGGTACAACTTGACCCTTGGTATCGATATGCTGATTGCAAGATTCCTTTTCATCATCCCAGCGCTCGCAATCGCCGGCAGCCTCGCTGCAAAGAAATTGATTCCTGTGACGAGCGGAACGTTGCCGACACACGGCTCGCTGTTTGTGGTTCTTTTAATCGGAACCATCGTGATCGTTGGCGCGCTGACGTACTTCCCTGCGCTTTCACTGGGGCCTATTGTTGAGCATTTCCAAATGCTGAACGGAAAGGTGTTTTGATATGTCTGCTGTTCCGCTTCAACCACTAGAAAACAGACCTCAAAAGCCTGAGAGCAAGCCGGACCCAACGCAGCTCATTGCCAAAGGTGTCCGTACTCGTCCGCTTTTCGATCCGCAAATTGTCAGCCGGGCGACCAAAGAATCGTTCCTCAAGCTGAATCCACGGGCGGTTGCGAAGAATCCCGTCATGTTTGTCGTCGAAGTCGGCGCGGCTCTGACAACGGTGTTCGTGATCAAGGATGCCATCACCGGCGCGGGTGGGCTTCTGTTTGGCACTCAGATCGCCCTCTGGCTTTGGTTCACAGTCCTTTTCGCCAACTTCGCTGAAGCGATGGCGGAAGCGCGCGGCAAAGCGCAGGCGGACAATCTTCGAAAGACGAAAACCGACACGACGGCAAAAAGGATTCTGGCGAGCGGCAAATTCGAAATGGTTGCCTCCTCGCAATTGCGCGCAGGCGATGTCGTGTTCGTCGAAGCAGGTTATCTGATTCCGGGCGACGGTGAAGTAATCGAAGGTATTGCCAGTGTCGACGAATCCGTAATTACCGGAGAAAGCGCGCCTGTTATTCGTGAGTCCGGTGGAGATCGGAGCGCAGTGACCGGCGGAACGAAGGTTCTATCCGATCACATCACGATCAAGATCACCTCCAATCCGGGCGAAACGTTTCTCGACCGCATGATTGCTCTTGTCGAAGGCGCGGTCCGCCAGAAAACACCGAACGAGATCGCTCTGAGCATCCTCATCGCGGGATTGACGTTGATTTTCTTGCTGGCGGTGGCGACTTTGCCGCCTTACGCGAAATATGCGATCCAGGCTGTCGGTAGCGGTGAAGCGCCGAGTGTGGCTGTACTCGTCTCCCTGCTCGTCTGTCTAATCCCGACAACGATTGGTGGTTTGCTTTCCGCAATCGGTATAGCCGGTATGGACCGCGTGATGCAGCACAACGTGCTGGCCATGAGCGGCAAGGCTGTTGAGGCCTCAGGTGACGTGAATACTTTGCTTTTAGATAAGACCGGCACGATCACGCTCGGTAATCGTCAAGCTGTCGAATTCATCACGGTTGATGGCGAGAGTGAGAGCGAACTCGCGGACGCGGCGCAGTTATCGAGTCTCGCTGATGAAACTCCAGAGGGACGATCGATCGTCGTTCTGGCAAAAGAAAAGTACAACCTCCGCGGCCGCGAAGTGGCAGAGCACGAGGCGCGGTTCATACCGTTCTCTGCATACACGCGCATGAGTGGTGTGGATATGGACGGGCGGCGACTACGGAAAGGCGCCACCGATGCCATCATCAATTTCGTTCGCGAACGCGATGGCATTGTGCCATCCACTCTGAAGGAATTGTCGGAACAGATCTCGAGAAATGGCGGCACACCTCTTGCTGTTGCCGACGGTTCGCGAGTTCTCGGCTTGGTTCACTTGAAGGATATCGTCAAAGGCGGCATGAAGGAGCGACTCGCGTCGCTACGCGCTATGGGGATCCGCTCGGTCATGATCACCGGCGATAATCCGCTCACGGCGGCAGCGATTGCTTCAGAAGCCGGTGTCGACGACTTCCTCGCTCAAGCCACACCGAAAGACAAACTCGAATACATCAAGAAAGAACAGGCTGGAGGTCGGCTCGTCGCAATGACGGGTGACGGCACCAATGACGCGCCGGCGTTGGCTCAGGCCGATGTCGGTGTCGCTATGAATACGGGAACCATGGCCGCAAAGGAAGCCGGCAACATGGTAGACCTCGACAGCAATCCGACGAAGCTGATCGAGATCGTTGCTATCGGCAAGCAATTGCTGATTACTCGAGGAGCGCTCACAACGTTCTCGATTGCGAATGACGTCGCGAAGTACTTCGCGATCATTCCCGCAATGTTCATGGCGATGTATCCCGAACTCGGGAAGCTGAATATCATGGGATTGCATTCACCGCAGAGCGCTGTCCTCTCGGCGGTGATCTTCAATGCACTGATCATCATCGCTCTCGTCCCACTGGCGCTGCGCGGCGTGCAGTACAAGCCGGTGAGCGCGGGACAGATGCTCAGCCGCAATCTTTTGCTCTACGGTCTTGGCGGAATCATTGTGCCGTTCCCAGGAATTTGGGCAATCGACAAACTCGTTGTCGCGCTCGGTTTGGCGTAAGGGGGAATTGTGATGAAGGAACTTGGACCTGGATTTCGATTGATGCTTGTCTTCACTGTGCTGACTGGACTGCTCTATCCGCTTCTGATAACCGGCATTTCACAAGTTATCTTTCCCAAGCAGGCCAACGGCAGCCTGGTCACTGTCGACGGAAAGGCTGTCGGATCGAGCCTCATCGGCCAAAATTTTTCGAGACCGGAGTACTTCCATCCGCGGCCGTCCGCTGCAGGCAGCGGTTATGACGCAACCGCCAGCAGCGGTTCGAACTTGGGGCCGACAAGTGCCAAGCTGCTTCGGGGCACAACGAAACTGGATCACAAAAAAAACGAAGTCGTCGATTACGACGGTATCAGTCTTCGCATCGTGCATTACTGCTTGGACAATGACACTCCCTACGAATCATCCGTGCCCTTGGAGCAATTCAAGAATGCCCAAGGCGACCTCGACGAAGTAAAACTGATCAAAGCGTTCAATGACGAAAAGTCACCTTTGCTATTCAAGCCGAAGGTGCCCGTCCCGCCGGATGCGGTGACGGCATCTTCTTCGGGTCTGGACCCGCATATCAGCCCTGCTAATGCGGAGACGCAAGCGGCCCGAGTGGCGAAGGCTCGAAATGTTTCCGTAGATCGGGTGAAACAGTTGATTGGTCAGAACACGGAAAGAGCGGATCTCGGATTCCTTGGAGAGCCTCGCGTGAATGTGCTTGCGCTGAACATTGCAATCGACCAGCGCTTTCCGGTCTCGAAAAAGTAGGACAATCACGAGACTAGCGTTTCGGCCCCTCTTTGAGGAGGGGAGGCCGCGCCGATCAAGCAAAACGCCACGCTTGTTAGTAGGGCGCAGCCGCCCCTCCTCGAAGGAGGGGCATAAAACAAACGTGAAGACTTAGAATTGGCAGTAAATGGACTCAGACTTCCGGCGTGACCCGCAGCGGCTGCTCGAACAAATAGAAGAAGAGGAAAGGCGCAAGAAACGAGGGCGGCTAAAAATTTTCCTCGGATATGCATCCGGTGTGGGCAAGTCGGTAAAGATGCTCGCCGAAGGTTTACGGCGGCGCGAGCGCGGCGAAGACGTTGTTATCGGAGCGATTCAACCGAAATCTTCACCCGAGATTGACCGGCTGGTTTCACGGCATGAAGTTATTCCCACTCTGAAGATCGATAACCGCGAAGTCATCGATATCGAACGGCTGCTGAAAAGGCGTCCACAGGTCGTCGTGATCGATGGATTGGCTTATACAAATCCCACCGGCAGCCGTCATCCCGAACGTTGGCAAGAAATCGAAGAACTCCTCGAGGCCGGTATTTCAGTGACCACATCGATCAACCTTCATTACATTCGCGAACTTCAGGATGAAGTCGAAGCGATTACAGGGAAGCGCCCGCTGGAGACGGTGCCACTGGATTTCTTGAAACGTGCTGGTGATATCGAAGTGGTCGATACGCCCGCGCGTTCGAATGTCTCGCGGCTGCGGGAGATGGCGCTGCTGGTTGCCGCGGAGGTGGTCGAAGCCGAACTGCGGGCATATCTTCACTCGCATCGGATCGAGGAAATCTGGGGAACCCAAGAACGGATTTTGGTCGGTATCACACCGCGATCGGATGCACGTCCGATTCTGGAAAGCGGCCGGCGCAATGCCGATCGTTTTCATGGAGAACTCTTCGTCGCCTACGTGCAACAACCTAACTTGTCTCCCGAAGACCAAGCGGCTCTGGAACGCAATCTGGCCATCGCTCGCGAGGTTAATGCAAGCATCAAAATGCTGGAAAGCCACCGCGATCCGGCGCGCGCGCTCATTACATTTGCGCGCGAAATGGGAATCACGCAGATCTTCATCGGACACAGTATGAGAAAAGGTTGGTGGCACAGACTGCGCGGCAACCCCGTGGAACGCTTAATCGACCTTGCCGAAGGCATCGACGTCCGTGTCTTTCCGCAAAGGGCCGGTTCATGAGACAACCTGAGCCCGCCCGGCGCGGCCGTTTGAAGGTGTTCCTCAGTTATGCAGCGGGAGCCGGCAAGACATATCGGATGCTGGAAGAGGCGCAGGAGCTGAAGAAACAGGGGGCCGATATCGTCGTCGGCTACTTCGAACCGCACGGGCGCAAAGACACGATCGACAAGACAGAAGGATTAGAAATCATTCCCCGTCGAAACATCGAATACCGCGGCTGCGCGTTCGAAGAAATGGACACGGAGGCGATTCTCCGAAGAGCTCCGCAGATCTGCGCCGTGGACGAATTTCCGCACACGAATGTTCCCGGCTCCGAGCGCGCCAAGCGTTGGGAAGACGTGATGGTGTTGCTGGACGCCGGTATCGACGTGATGACGACGATGAATCTTCAGCACCTGGAAAGTCTGAACGATGAGGTCTGGCAGATCGCCGGCATCCGCGTTCGAGAGACGGTGCCGGATTGGGTTATCAAACAAGCCGACGAAGTGGTGATGGTTGACGTGACACCGGAGGCGCTTCTCAATCGATTGCGGCGCGGCGTCGTCTATGCACCCGACAAAGCAGAGCGCGCCCTCGAAAATTTTTTTAAAGAGCAAACTCTTACCGCCTTGCGTGAGCTGGCGCTTCGGCAAGCTGCGCATGAAGTGGATATACGTCTTCAGGACCACAGGCCGACCGAGCGAATACTCATTCACATTACTGACAACCCGGCCACCGCGATGCTGCTCCGGCGCGGAAGACGAGTCGCAGATTATTTGCGCGCTGAGTGTTTTGCAATTTACGTCTCGCCCCGAGGAGACCTATCCGAGTTGTCACCTCCAAAACGTGACTCGGTCCAAAAGCATCTGAACTTCGCTCGCCATCTCCATATCCAAACCCGAATACTTCACGGACCGGATCTGGCTACCACGCCGGTCCATTTCCGGCACCGG
>JACXTT010007231.1_pt1 | contig 15693 bp, 9 predicted proteins | sample 9270951 | NCBI WGS metagenome assembly JACXTT01 (sample SAMN15532306, study PRJNA645909) | rock metagenome | isolation source: weathered quartz diorite | place: Puerto Rico | collected 2017-06-21 | reverse complement strand
GCGGCCACCCGAACCCAGCATCGGCCTTCCCTACCTTTCCTTGAACTTGTACTTAATTCTAACGGTTTGGTTGGCCTCAAGCTCGAAAGTCTCCAGATAGGGTTTGAAGCTGCCGTTGCGAATCTCGATGCGGTGATGGCCGGGCGCGAGTTCCAGTTCGGACAAGGGCGGACTGACCCCCGCCGACTTGCCATCCAGGAAGATCTCGCCCCAGGGCGAGATGGCGAACATGACCAGAGCGGTAGGACCAGGCGGCGCCTTCGGTGTGACAGGCACGGGAAACAGGGGTCGCTCCTCCACCACTGCCGCCTTTGGCGGTGTTGGCGGCTCGGGCGTCTTCGCATGCTCGGTGCGAGCGGCCGGAGCGGTGCGTTTGGGCAAGCTGGGCTTGTGGACCTTGGGTTCCGCACGAGCCGGCTTTCGCGTGGCCTTACTCTCTTTACCTTTGTGCGCCGGCGGTATGCTGATGGGCTTTTCAGGCTCGGGCGCGGCCGGAACTATGGCTGGCGCCTCGGCTACAACCGGCGGGGGCGCCGCAGGCTCAACAGGCTTCAGTGGTTTGGCAACTACAGGTTTAGCCGCCTTGGGAGCGGCTACGTCCCCGGGCCCGCTCATCTGGAACGCGATCGCTGCGACCAGCGTGGCTAGGGAGAGCGTCGCCACCACGTAGGCTAGAGCTCGATTGCCCAGCCAGCGTGCCGGGAGGGATGCCACGCCGGCGTAGGTCCGCTCCGCCAGACTCACGAGACCGGGACGTCTGGCAGTCCGGGTCTGGCGGCGGCGCGTGGAGAGATCCAACGCTTCGTTGGGTGAACCGGCGATCTCATAGATCTCGTGCTCGCGCACATGCTTGTCGGTGCGCGATCCCTGATACGCAAATAACCGCGCATAGTCCTCGCAGGCGCGGGTTACCAACTCGTAGTATGAGCGCGACACCAGCACCTGGTCGGTGCCGGCGAAGCTCATCACGCGTTCCGCCACGTTGATGCCGTCGCCGAGGATATTGGGCTGTCCGTTGCTGTCCCGGACCAGTCGCACCGGCCCCAGGTTGACACCGATGCGCACCTCGGCCCGTGTTTCGCCTTCACCAGCTGCCGCAAACCCCCGTGCCAAGCGCAGGGCCACAAACAGGGCATCCTCGGGATCGTCGAGGAAGTTGATGGCTACGCCGTCGCCGGTGTCGAGGATGATGCGGTCGTCGACGGAGATCTCCCGGATTGCCTCCGCGATGCGGGCAGTGAACTGCTCCTTGATCTTGAGCTGCTCGGAGACGGGCTTCTTGGAGTAATCGACGATATCCAGAAACAGAACCGCGCAGACGAACGTCCGATTGGTCCGGTCGGGTGCTCCGGGAAGCTGCGCGACCCGCGCGCCGGTGGCGTTTTGGTTACGCCCCGGATCAGCACGACGCGATCTGAGCAGCTTCTGCATCTCTACCGGCCAGGCTGGGACTCGGAAACCTCGGAAAACCGTGTCCGGTTCCCCGCGCATCGAGTGAGTTCGGGAGGCCCGGCACAAGCCCGCTGCGCGGCGTTTTTGTCATCGAGTATCATGCGCCTGCGCCTGACGACCGGACACGTACAGATAAACCAAGCCGGTTCGAGCAAGAACTACGCCCGACTGTCGAAAAGCTGTCGATCCTCGTAAACGCGCCCTGTGCGGGACGACAACCAGGCCGCGGAGAGACACCATGACACCCTTTGCGCTCGGCCTGGAGAAAAACCCGGCCAACTATGTTCCGCTTTCGCCGTTGTCGTTTCTGCGCCGCGCGGCCGGTGTGTATCCGGAGCGCCTGGCTGTCATACATGGAACCAAGCGGCACACCTGGCGCGAGACTTACGCGCGCTGCCGCCGGCTAGCGTCGGCCCTGCAGCGCCGCGGGATCGGGGTGGGGGACACTGTGGCAGTCATCGCCCCCAACATTCCCGGTATGTTCGAGGCTCACTATGGCATTCCTATGACGGGCGCCGTAATCAACGCACTCAACACGCGGCTCGATCCCGGCTCTGTGGCCTTCATGCTCGAGCACGGAGAGGCCAAGGTCCTGCTCACCGACCGGGAGCTGTCCGCGACGGTCAGCAAGGCGCTGCGGATGCTGGAACGACCCCCGCTCGTCATCGACATCGATGACCCGCTAGGTGCCGGCGGCGACTTGCTCGGCGAGATGGAATACGAAGAATTTCTGACCACGGGCGATCCAGACGCCGAGTTCGGACTGCCCGGCGACGAGTGGGACGCGATCGCGCTCAACTACACGTCGGGCACCACCGGAGATCCCAAAGGCGTCGTTCTCCATCACCGCGGCGCGTACATCAACGCGGTGAGCAACGTGGTCACCTGGGCCATGCCACACTTCCCGGTGTATTTGTGGACGCTGCCGATGTTTCACTGCAACGGGTGGTGCTTCCCGTGGACTCTGGCGCTGGTCGCCGGTACCAGCGTCTGCCTGCGAAAAGTGGATGCGGGCCTCATCTTCGGGCTGATAAAGGAGCATCGCGTGACTCACCTCTGCGGCGCGCCGGTGGTTCACAACATGCTCATCAACGCGCCCGACGCGCTGCGCGAAGGTATTGCCCACAGCGTGCACGGGATGATCGCCGGTGCGGCGCCGCCCCAGGCGGTGATCGAAGGCGCCGAGCGCATCGGCGTGAACCTTACCCACGTGTATGGCTTGACCGAGGTGTACGGCCCGGCCAGCGTGTGTGCGAAGCAACCTGAGTGGGAAGACCTTCCGGTGGCGAAGCGCGCGGAGTTGAACGGGCGCCAGGGCGTCACGTACCCGCTGCAGGAGGCGATGATGGTCGCCGATCCCGAGACGTTGCAGCCGGTACCGCGCGACGCGCAGACCATGGGTGAGATCTTCTTCCGCGGCAATATCACGATGAAGGGTTACCTGAAGAACCCCAGGGCCACGGAGGAAGCGTTTCGGGGCGGCTGGTACCACACGGGAGACCTGGCGGTGGTGCACGCCGACGGCTATGTGAAGATCAAGGACCGCTCCAAGGACATCATCATCTCGGGCGGGGAAAACATTTCCACCCTCGAAGTGGAGGACGTGTTATGCAGCCATCCCGCTATCCTGGAGGCTGCGGTCGTGGCCAGGCCCGACCAGAAATGGGGCGAGACACCCTGCGCGTTCGTCAGCCTGAAGCCGGGCCTCGCACCGATCGCCGCCGAGGAGATCATCGCCTGGTGCCGCCCGCGCCTGGCCGGATTCAAGGTCCCGAAGCAGATCGTGTTCGGGCCGCTGCCCAAGACCTCCACCGGAAAGATCCAGAAGAACCTGCTGCGCGAGCAGGCGAAGTCCATCTAGCATCTATTCGATCTCCGCCAGCAGGCTCGCATTGCCCCCGGCGGCCGCGGTGTTGACGGTGTAGACGCGCTCGAGCGCGAAGCGGTGGAGATAACGCGGCCCGCCGGCTTTCGGTCCGGTCCCGGACAAGCCCTCACCGCCGAAGGGTTGCACGCCCACCACGGCGCCGATCATGTTGCGGTTCACGTAGGTGTTGCCGACGCGCAGATGATCTCGCACGTCCTCGGCGAAGCGCGAGACACGGGTATGAATTCCCAGTGTCAAACCGTAGCCCGTGCCGCCGATGGCAGCCAGCACCGGCCCGAGCTCATCACGGCGGTAGCGAATGAGATGCAGGATAGGCCCGAACACCTCGTTCCGTGGGATCTGCGCCGCCTCGATCTCGAACGCACAGGGCGCGAAGAAATCCCCGCCCTCGCAACCTGACGTGAGCGCCAGCTCGAGTATCGGTCGCGCCGTGCGCCGCAGCAGCTCGACGTGGTTGTCGAGCGCGCGCTTTGCTTCTGCGTCGATGACCGGGCCGACGTCGGTTTCGCGTCGGCCCGGATCTCCGATGCGCAGCTCCCCCATGGCCCGCGCGAGCAGCTCGATAACGCGCGGCGCAATCTCCTGCTGCAAGCACAGCAAACGCAGCGAGGAGCAACGCTGCCCGGCGCTCTGAAACGCGGACGCGATCACGTCCACTACGACCTGCTCGGGCAGCGCAGTCGAATCCGCGATCATGGCGTTTTGGCCGCCGGTCTCGGCGATGAAGGGAACGATTGGCCCGACGCGTGCGGCCAATACACGCTGGATGGAATGCGCAGTCTCGACCGAGCCGGTGAAGGCCACGCCGGCAATGCGCGGGTCGCCAATGAGGCTGGCGCCGATCGTCTCGCCTCGACCGGGAGCGAACTGCAAGACCTCCCTCGGCACGCCGGCCTGGTGCAGCAACGCGACCGCACGCGCCGCGATCAACGGCGTCTGTTCGGCCGGCTTGGCGACGACCGCATTGCCCGCTGCCAGCGCTGCACTCACCTGGCCCAGAAAGATCGCGAGCGGGAAATTCCAGGGGCTGATGCAAGCGAACACGCCGCGGCCGTGCAAAGACAACTCGTTGCGTTCGCCCGTCGGCCCGGGCAAACGCTCCGGTTCGGCGAATTCGTGGCGTGCGCGGTCCGCGTAGTAGCGGCAGTAGTCCACCGCTTCGCGCACTTCGGCGACAGCATCGGGCATGGTCTTGCCGGCTTCGCGGATGCACAGCACAAGCAGCGGGTCGAGGTTTGCTTCGAGCAGATCTGCCGCTCGTTCCAGAGTTGCTGCGCGCTCGGCTGCCGGCGTCGCTTCCCAGGCCGGCGCAGCGGCTGCGGCCGCCTCGACTGCGCGCTGCAGGCCCGGTTCGTCCGTTTCCTCGATCGCCCCCACCGCTGCGCGCCGATTGGCCGGCTCGGTGATGACCCGCGCCCGCATGGAGGAGGCGGATGAGTCTTGGAATTTGATCCGGCCGGTTTCCAGACGGGATTCGCTTACTGCGTTTTCGATGCGTGCCAGGGTGGGCTCGTCGGACAAGTCGACACCCGCGGCATTGATGCGCTCGCCGAACAGAGCGCGTGGGCGCGGAATCGCAGGGTGGGAGGCGAACTGTTCTGCGGTCACGGCAGCGACGGGGTCGGCAACCAGCCGCTCCAGCGGCACGCGGCCGTCGCCGATCTGGTGCACGAAGGAGCTGTTCGCACCGTTCTCGAGCAGGCGCCGCACCAGATACGGGAGCAGATCGCGGTGGCTGCCCACCGGAGCATAGACCCGGCAAGGAAGCTTCCTCCCCGATACCGCGGTGATCCGTTCGTACAGACGATCACCCATGCCGTGCAGCTTCTGGAACTCGAAGTTCCCGCCTTCCCCCGCGAGCTCGAGAATGGTCGAGACCGTGCGCACGTTGTGGGTGGCGAACTGTGGAAACACGCTGCTGGGCGCTTGCAGCAGCCTGTGCGCGCAGGCCAGGTAGGATACGTCCGTGGCGGCCTTACGCGTGAACACGGGATAGTCCAATCCGAGCTGCTGCGCGAGCTTGATCTCGCTGTCCCAGTAGGCGCCCTTCACCAGCCGGACCATCCACCGGCGCCGTGTATCCCCGGCCAGCGCGATCAGCCAGTCGATGACGTGGACCGCGCGCTTCTGATAGGCCTGGACTGCGAGCCCCAAACCATCCCAGTCCCGCAGTGCGGGGTCACGCGCGAGGGCAGCGAACAGCTCCAGCGACAGCAACAGCCGGTAGGACTCTTCCGCGTCCACCGTCAAGCTGACGTTGGCTTGCGCCGCTTTCAGTGCCAGCTCGCGCAGACGCGGCAGCAGCTCGGCCATCACGCGCTCTCGCTGCGCAAGCTCATAGCGCGGATGCAGGGCCGAGAGCTTGACTGAAATCCCCGGGCGCTCGACCAGACTGCCCTGCGCGCCTGCGGCCCCGATGGCCTCGATGGCCGCGGCGTACTGCTCGAAGTGCCGCTCGGCGTCGAGCGCGCTCAACGCCGCCTCGCCCAGCATGTCGTAGGACATGCGATAGCCCCGATCCTCGAGCGGCGCGGCGCGCCGCAGCGCCTGCCCGATGGTCTGTCCCATCACGAACTGCTCGGCCATGACGCGCATGGCTTGCAGCAGGGCTGCCCGGATGATCGGCTCGCTGGTGCGTCCTACCAGGCGCCGCAAAATGCCAAGAGGCTCGTCGCCGGGCGCCTCGCGCCACTCCACCAGACGGCCGGTCAGCATCAATGCCCAGGTGGACGCGTTGACTAGCAGCGAGTCGGCGTCGGGGATAGCTCGGCCCCAGTCGGACTGGCCGATCTTGTCTCGAATCAGCTCGTCGGCTTTGGCCGCGTCGGGGATGCGCAACAGCGCTTCTGCGATGCACATCAGCACCACGCCCTCGCTGGTCGACAAGCCGTAGTGGCGCAAGAATGCTTCGGCGCTGATATCGCCGCTCAAGGCATCGCGGACCTGCTGGGCCAATGCCAGTGCCTGCTGGTCGATGCGCGTGGTGGCCGCGGCGTCCAGCGGAATGCGTGCGCACAACGCGCGCAACGTCTCACTCTCGTCGCCGCGATACGCGGCTCCGATGCGAGTCCACGCCGGCGTCAAGCTGTCACGGGCTGGCGCGACGCCCGTCGGGTCCTGCGCTTTGGCTGCAACCATCGGCGGCTTCCCTCGATCGTGCGCGGGCACCCGCAGGTCCCGCGACTGGGTGCTGACGATATACTGGAAGCGCAACACGGCCCCGCACAGGTGCCTTGCTGCAGCGCAAGGATGCGAAGCCGGGTTTGCGCTTGCCCATACCTTTCGCACGGTCTGCTCTGAAGTATAGCGGTTCGAGAGCGCGCGACTTGACCAGCTCAAAGGCCCGCGCGGTTGGATTCGGTTTTGGCGGTCGCGTGCGGTAAAATCCTGGGGAGGCTCTGATGAGGTCTCGCATGCGCGACTTCATCGCAGCTCCCCATGGCTTTCCAGTTGACTAGAGGGCAGCGATGAAGGTTCTGGTGCCGGTGAAGCGCGTCGTCGATTTCAACGTCAAGGTGCGAGTCAAGGCGGACGGCTCCGGCGTGGAGACCGCTAACGTCAAGATGTCCATGAACCCGTTCGACGAGATCGCAGTGGAAGAAGGGGTGCGGCTGAAGGAAGCCGGTGTGGCCACCGAGATCCTGGCCGTGTCCATCGGACCGACTCAATGCCAGGAGACCTTGCGCACGGCGCTGGCCATCGGTGCGGACCGGGCGATTCTCGTGCAGACCAACGTCGAGACGCAGCCGCTCGGCGTGGCCAAGGCATTGCAAAAGCTGGTGGAGAAAGAAGTGCCGCAAATGGTGATTCTGGGAAAGCAGGCGATCGACGACGACTCTAACCAGACCGGGCAAATGCTCGCGGCGCTGCTGGGTTGGCCGCAGGCGACGTTCGCCTCGAAAGTGAAAGTAGCCGGCGGCGAGGCGGAGGTGACGCGGGAAGTCGACGGCGGACTGGAAACCGTTGCCGTGAAGCTTCCTGCCATCGTTACCACGGACTTGCGCTTGAACGAGCCGCGCTACGTCACGCTCCCGAATATCATGAAGGCGAAAAAGAAGACGCTCGACCTGGTCACACCCGAAGCCCTCGGCGTCGACCTGACACCGCGCCTTACGACGTTGAAGGTCGAGGAACCGCCGAAGCGCAAGGCCGGGGTGCAGGTGAAAAGCGTCGAAGAACTGGTTGCCAAGCTGAAGAACGAAGCGAAAGCGATCTCGTAAGCGAAGCGCGCGAGATCATCCCGGCGTACGCCGGGACCCACTTAGGCGCTGCTGCGAACATTACTGGTGCAATCCCGAGGAACTAAATGGCTATTTTAGTCGTCGCCGAGCACGACAACGCCGCGCTCAGGCCGAGCACGCTGAACACGGTCACGGCCGCAGCCAAAATCGGCGCACCGGTGCATGTGCTGGTTGCCGGTCACCAGTGCGCTGCGGTGGCACAGGCCGCTGCGAAGATCCACGGCATAGACAAGGTCAGAGTGGTGGATGCGGCCGGTTATGCGCACCCGCTGGCGGAAAACCTGGCGGCGCTGGTGGTCGGCATCGCCTGTGATTACAGCCACATTCTCGCGCCCGCGACCACGTTCGGGAAGAACTTCCTGCCGCGTGTGGCAGCGCTGTTGGATGTGGCGCAGATCTCGGAAATCGTTGCTGTGGCATCGCCCGACACCTTTGTCCGCCCGATCTATGCCGGCAACGCGCTGGCGACCGTAAAGTCGAGCGATCGCATCAAGGTGATCACGGTGCGGACCACAGGGTTCGATGCAGCTCAAGCCCAGGGCGGTTCCGCGGCGACGGAGACGGTAGCTGCCGCGCCTGACGCGGGAGGCTCACGTTTCCTGAGCCAGGAGCTGACCAAGTCCACACGCCCCGAGCTCACTGCCGCACGCATCATTGTGTCGGGGGGGCGTGGTATGGGCAGCGGCGAGAACTTCAAGATTCTCGAGGCGCTGGCGGACAAGCTGGGCGCCGCGGTGGGCGCATCCCGCGCCGCCGTCGACGCTGGCTTCGTGCCGAACGATTACCAGGTCGGCCAGACCGGAAAGGTGGTTGCGCCCGAGCTTTACATCGCGATCGGGATCTCCGGGGCCATCCAGCATCTGGCGGGCATGAAGGATAGCAAGGTCATCGTAGCCATCAACAAAGATGCCGAGGCGCCGATCTTTCAAGTGGCCGACTACGGACTGGTGGCTGACCTGTTTCAGGCCGTGCCCGAGCTGACTTCCAAGCTGGGCTGATATCGGAGAGGAGCTGCGCATGGCCGAGTACGTCGCACCGCTGCGGGACATGAAATTCGTGATCAAGGAGTTGGCGGGGTTCGACGCCGTGGCCAGGTTGCCCGGCTGCGAGGAGCTGACACTCGATCTCGTCGACGCCGTGCTGGAAGAGGCGGCGAAATTTGCTTCCGGAGTCCTGAGTCCGCTCAACGCGGTCGGCGACCGCAAGGGGTGCAAGCTGGAGGACGGCGTAGTCACGACGACGCCGGGGTTTAAAGAGGCCTACCACCAGTTTGTCGCCGCCGCCTGGACCAGCCTCGGTGCCAGCCCGGATTGGGGTGGCCAGGGCCTGCCGCATCTGGTTTCCGCCGTGGTGTCCGAGATGTGGAATGCGGCCAACATGTCGTTCTGCCTGTGCCCGATGCTGACCAACGGTGCGGTCAACGCCATACTGCGCCACGGCTCGGATCAACAGAGGCAGATGTATCTGCGCAAGCTGGTGGCTGGCGAGTGGACGGGCACCATGAATCTGACCGAGCCCCAGGCCGGGTCCGATCTATCGGCGGTGCGCGCCCGCGCCGTGCCCGAGGGCGATCACTATCGGGTGTACGGGACCAAGATCTTCATCACCTGGGGCGAGCACGACATGGCCGGCAATATCGTGCACCTGGTTCTGGCCCGCACCCCCGATGCTCCCGAGGGCGTGAAAGGCATCTCCCTGTTCACGGTTCCGAAGTATCTGGTGAACGCGGACGGCAGCCTCGGCGCGCGCAACGACGTCAAGTGCGTTTCGATCGAACACAAGCTCGGGATTCATGCGAGCCCGACCTGTGTCATGGCGTACGGTGACAAGGAGGGCGCCATCGGCCAACTGGTAGGCGAGCAAAACCGCGGCCTCGAGTACATGTTCACGATGATGAACCTGGCGCGCCTGGAAGTCGGTATCGAGGGCGTAGCCATCGCCGATCGCGCCTATCAGCGAGCGCTCGGCTACGCCAGGGAACGGGTGCAGGGGCGCCCCATCGGAGCGCGCGGTGGCGAGCGCGTTGCCATCGTCCATCACCCCGATGTCCGCCGCATGCTGATGAGCATGAAGGCGCAGGGCGAAGCAATGCGCGCGCTAGCCGCGGCCACAGCGGCCGCGCTGGACCAGGCACAGATGCATCCGGATCGTGGCGAGCGGCTCAAGCATCAGGCGGTGTTCGACCTGCTCACGCCGGTGGTGAAGGGCTGGTGCACCGAGCAAAGTATCGAGATTGCGTCGCTGGGTGTGCAGGTGCACGGCGGCATGGGGTTCGTCGAGGAGACTGGCGCCGCGCAGCACTTACGCGACGCACGCATTACGACGATCTACGAAGGCACCACCGGCATTCAGGCCAACGATCTGGTTGGACGCAAGGTGGCGGCCGAGAAGGGGATGACCGCCAAGCTGCTGATCGAGGAGATGCGCGCGTTCGACAAGGAACTGGCTGGCCACACCCACCCTGCGCTCGCCGTCATCCGTCGTGCGCTCGCCGAGGCCGTGAGCGCGCTGGACGAGGCTACCGACTGGCTGCTGGAGACCAGTCCATACAATGCGCCGGCAGCCGGCGCCGGCGCGGTGCCCTATCTCAAGCTGTGGGGAATTGTGGCCGGCGGCTGGCAGATGGCGCGCGCTGCGCACATCGCGAAGGCTCGCCTGGATAGCGGTGCCGAGGACTTCGATTTCTATGGTGGCAAGATCGGGACCGCCCGCTTCTACGCCGAGCACATCCTGCCTCAGGCGCAGAGCTACAAGGCTGTCATCGTCAACGGCTCGAGCAGTGTGCTGGCACTCGAAGAAGCACAGCTCTGACAGCAGCGGCCACGGGCACTGACATTCCCGTCAGGCCGGGCCGGCACGGCAACCGCCCAACCTCTGAGGAGAGCGGCCATGGTTACGCTGATCTGGATCCTCGCTGCGATTCTTGCACTGGCGGCAGCGGCATATTTCCGCGCACCCGGCTGGACCTGGGCTGTAGCAGCGGCCGCATCGCTGGCGGGGCTCACCCTGAAAGGAAGCCTCCCGCCCGCCGCGACGGGAGCCCTCTGGACGCTGCTGATCGCGGCATCGGCTTTGTTGCTGATCGTGCCGCTCCGCCGGGCGTTGCTCAGCGATCCATTGCTGGGCTGGTTCCGCGGGGTACTGCCCGCGGTGTCGCGGACGGAACAGGAGGCGCTGGACGCGGGCACGGTCTGGTGGGATGGCGAGCTGTTCAGCGGTAATCCGAACTGGAGCAAGCTGCTGTCGTTTCCGAAGCCGGTTCTCTCGCCTGAAGAGCAGGCGTTCGTGGACGGGCCGGTGGAAGAGTTGTGCCGCAGGTGCGACGACTGGCAGATCAGCTACGAGCTGAACGATCTGCCGCCGGAAGTGTGGCAATTTATCAAAGATCGCGGCTTCCTCGGGATGATCATCCCGAAGCGCTATGGGGGCCTGGGTTTCTCCGCTCTCGCGCATTCCGAGGTCGTGATGAAGCTGGCCAGCCGCAATCCGACCGCATGCGTTTCGGTGATGGTCCCCAACTCGCTGGGCCCCGCTGAACTATTGCTCCACTATGGCACCGAGGAGCAGAAGAACTACTATCTCCCGCGGCTGGCCGCGGGCTTGGAGATGCCGTGTTTCGCGCTCACGGGCCCGGAGGCGGGCTCGGACGCCGGCGCCATCCCCGACTTCGGTATCGTCTGCAAGGGGCGGCACGAAGGGAAAGAAGTTCTAGGCATTCGCGTCACCTGGGAAAAGCGCTACATCACGCTCGGTCCGGTGGCCACGCTGCTCGGACTGGCGTTCAAGCTCTACGATCCGGATCATCTCATCGGCGTCGACGAGGACATCGGCATTACCGTTGCGCTCATTCCTACCGACCATCCGGGGGTGAGCATCGGCCGCCGGCACGTGCCGCTGAACGGCTCGTTCATGAATGGCCCCAATTGGGGCCAGGACGTGTTCATCCCCATGGACTGGGTGGTGGGCGGCCAGGCCTTCGTCGGGCAAGGTTGGCGGATGCTGATGGAGTGTCTCGCGGCCGGCCGTGCCATCTCGCTGCCGTCGTCGACTACCGGCGGCTCCAAAACCGCGGTACGCACTACGGGTGCGTATAGCCGGGTGCGGAGCCAGTTCCGCGTTCCGATCGGCAAGTTCGAGGGCGTAGAGGAAGCCCTGGCGCGCATGGGCGGGAACCTGTATCTGATGGAGGCGGCGCGCGTGATCACCGCCGGTGCGGTGGATCTGGGCGAGAAACCATCCGTCATATCCGCCATCGTCAAGTACCACAGCACCGAGCGCGCGCGCCAGGTCATCAACGACGCCATGGATGTGCACGGCGGAAAGGGCATCTGCCTGGGGCCGAACAACTACCTCGGCCGCGGTTACCAGCAGATTCCGATCAGCATCACCGTGGAGGGGGCGAACATCCTCACCCGCAGCATGATCATTTTCGGGCAGGGCGCCATCCGCTGCCACCCTTATGTCCTGAAAGAGATCGCCGCCACGCACGAGGCTGACGCGGCTGCCGCTGCAGATGCGTTCGATCGCGCGGTGTGGGGGCACGCGTGCTTTCTGCTGAGCAACGCCGTGCGCTCGCTCTGGCTGGCGCTGACCGGGGCGCGCTTCAGTCCAGTTCCGGGCGCTGCCGAGACGCGCTGCCACTTTCGTCGTTTGAGTCGGCTGTCTGCGAGCTTCGCGCTGGTCGCGGACGCGGCGATGCTGTTTCTGGGCGGCGATCTCAAGCGCCGCGAGAAAATCTCCGGCCGCCTGGGCGATATCCTCAGCCATCTGTACCTCGCGTCCTGCACGCTGAAACGCTGGCACGACGACGGCCGGCAGCAGATTGATCTGCCCCTGCTGGAGTGGGCGGTTCAGGACGCCGAGTACCGCATCCAGGAGGCGTTCTACGGGCTGTTCGAGAACTTCCCGATACGCCCCGCTGCCTGGGTGTTGCGCTGGCTCGCATTCCCGTTCGGCAGGACGTTTCGAGCGCCTGACGACGCGCTCGGTCATCGCGTAGCACGGCTGCTGATGGAGGACTCATCCGCGCGCGACAGGCTCACAGCAGGCATGTTTATCCTTCGCGACCCGACCGATCCAGTGGGCCGCCTCGAGCTCGCGCTGCAGCGTGCCGCGGAGGCCGAGGCCATGGAAGCCAAGGTGCGGGCAGCGGTACGATCTGGCTCCATACCCGGGTTCGCTGCTGGTGAACGTATCGCTGCCGCCGTGCGACTCGGTGCCATTACCGCAGCGGAAGTGGAGGCGCTCAAGAGTTACGACGAGCTGCGCCGCGCCTGCATCATGGTGGACGACTTTCCATCCGACGTGGGCCGTCACGCGGCTGCCGAGACGGTTGGTCTCGCCGCATTTCAGGAAGCGCTGGTAGCGCGCAAGACGGCGTGAGCTACGAGATGAGCGAGCCTATCCTGCTCTCGCTGGATGCCGGCGTCGCGACGCTCAGCTTCAATCGCCCCGACGTCTTCAACGCGATGGACCCGGAGATGATGGTCCAGTTTCGCGCGGCCGCGGAGCGGGTCGAGAGGGACGCAGGCGTGCGTGCGCTGGTCTTGCGCGGCGAAGGCAAGGCCTTCGTGTCGGGGGGCGACGTGGCGCTGTTTCACCGGCACATCGAACAGCTCCCGGAGGCCATCGTGCGTTGGGGCCGAGACATGCACTTCGCGATACTCGCCCTGCGACGAATGGCGAAGCCGGTGCTGGCCAGCGTGCACGGGGCATGCGCCGGCGCGGGATTCAGCATCCTGTGCGCGGCCGACCTTGCCATCGCCGCAGACAACGCGCGCTTTTCGCTGGCCTATGCCAACATCGGCGCCAGCCCCGATGGCGGCAGCTCGCATTTCTTGCCGCGCCTGGTGGGTTACAAGAAGGCGATGGAGCTGACTCTGCTGCCCGAGCTGTTCGATGCCGAGACCGCACGCGGTTTGGGTCTGGTCAACTGGGTTGTGCCGGGCGACCAGTTGGCGCAGGAGACGACTCGCATCGCGCGTCGGCTGGCCAACGGACCGACCAAGGCGCATGGTGAAGCGAAGCGGCTGATGAACCTTTCCCTCGAGCGCAGCATCGAAACGCAGATGGAGGAAGAGTTGGCCGCCTTCGCGCGCTGCGCGCACACGCGCGACCTGGCCGAGGGTGTGGCCGCCTTTGTCGAGAAGCGCAAGCCTGCGTTCAGCGGCGAGTGACCGTGACCGAATGCGAACGCTGAGAGGCAAGACCGTCTTCATAACCGGGGCGAGCCGAGGCATCGGGCGCGCCATCGCGCTGCGCTGCGCGCGTGATGGCGCCAACGTCGCGATCGCGGCGAAGACTGCCGAGCCGCACCCGAAGCTCCAGGGCACGATCCACAGCGTCGCCGCCGAGGTGGAGGCCGCAGGCGGACGCGCGCTCCCGCTGCACCTGGATATCCGCGACGAGGCCGCAGTCGAAGCAGCGGTGCGACAAACGGCGAAGCAGTTCGGCGGGATCGATGCTCTGGTCAACAACGCCAGCGCCATCAGCTTGACAGGGACGCTGTCCACGCCGATGAAGCGTTACGATCTGATGCAGACCGTCAACACGCGTGGCACCTACCTGTGCTCGCAAGCCTGCCTCCCCTATCTGCTGAAGGCGGGGAACCCGCATATTCTGACTTTGTCGCCGCCGTTGAATCTGGATCCGAAGTGGTTCGCGCCGCACGCCGCCTACACGATTGCAAAGTACGGCATGAGCCTGTGCACGCTGGGTATGGCGCGTGAGTTTGCCGCGCAGGGGGTCGCGGTAAACTCGCTCTGGCCGCGCACCACCATTGCTACCGCGGCGGTGGAAGTGTTCTTTCCCGAATCGATCCAGGCCAGCCGCAAGCCGCAGATCATGGCGGACGCGGCGCATGCAATCCTCACCAGCGACAGCCGGAGCACCACCGGCAACTTCTTTATCGACGAAGAGGTGTTGCGGCGCGCCGGAGTCAGCGACCTCGAGGCGTACGCGGTAACACCGGGAGCTCGCCAGGATCCGGATATTTTCCTGGACTGAGACCGGCCGGGCCGGAAACAGAGGGGAGAAGTGATCGACCAAGTAGATGTGATTGCACCGGAGGTAGCGCTCACGCTGGACGGACTGTTCGGCGAGCGCGTGCGGCGCTCCCCCGATTCCATCGCCTACACCGAGTACGACGGTGAAGGGGGGTTGTGGCGCGACTACACCTGGGCACAGATGGAGGGGCTGATCGCGCGCTGGCAGGCGGCTCTCAGGCGCGAGCCGCTCCACCCCGGGGACCGGGTGGCGATCATGCTGCGCAACTCGTCCGCATGGGTCGCTTTGGATCAGGCGGCGATGGGGCTGGGGCTGGTGCTGGTGCCTCTCTATACGCAAGACCGGCCCGACAACGTCGCCTACATCATCCAGGACTGCGGCGCCAAGCTGCTGCTGTTCGAGACGCCGGAGCAGTGGGCTGCCTTCGCAGAGCTGGGCTCGCAGCTCACCAGCCTCGTGCGTGTGCTCTGCATTGAGCCGTTGCCGCGCCCGCCGGCCGATCCGAGGCTTGCCAGCGTGGCCGCCTGGCTGCCGGACAGCGTTGCTCCCGAGAGCGGCAACGCGGTCGAACACGTCAATCGAGATCCGCACAAGCTCGCGAGCATCATCTATACCTCCGGCACGACCGGGCGCCCCAAGGGCGTCATGTTGAGCCATCACAACATGCTGTCGAATGCCTTCTTTGCCCTGCAGAGCTTCCACGTCACCGCCGGGGACACGTTCCTTTCGTTTCTGCCGCTGTCCCACACCCTCGAGCGAACTTGCGGGTACTATCTCAGCGTCATGGCGGGCGCGCGCGTCGCCTACGCACGCTCCATCGCGCAGCTTGCGGAGGATCTCTCCACTGTCCGACCCACGCTCCTTATTTCTGTGCCGCGCATCTACGAGCGCGTGTATGGAGCGGTCAAGGCCAAGCTGGCGCAGGGACCGGGATTACGCCGGAGGCTGTTCGAGCTCGCAACCGAGGTGGGATGGGCGCGCTTCGAGCATCAGCAGGGACGCGGACCGTGGCGCCCGCGCTTCATCCTGTGGCCGATACTGAACAAACCGGTGGCTGAACAAATGCTCTCGACACTGGGCAGACGCCCTCAGACGGCACGGACCGGC
>JACXTT010007230.1_pt1 | contig 15696 bp, 13 predicted proteins | sample 9270951 | NCBI WGS metagenome assembly JACXTT01 (sample SAMN15532306, study PRJNA645909) | rock metagenome | isolation source: weathered quartz diorite | place: Puerto Rico | collected 2017-06-21 | reverse complement strand
GGCTTAGCTGCGTACGGACAGAGACTCGTCGACTTTCGATCTGGTACGCAAGCCTGTTGCGAGCCCGAGCGCGGATAGGCCGGATATGAGCCATTTCGAGGGGTCGAAGTCGTACCAGCGGGGACCATTGCGGTAATCAGTGGGGTAAGCATGGTGGTAGTTGTGATAACCTTCACCGAAGGTGATGAGCGACACCCACCAACTATCGCGGCTGGAATTGATGGCGCCGTGCGGCTGTCGTCCCCACAGATGGCAAATGGAATTGATGCAAAAGGTCGAATTGAGCACGGCAAACGTGCGCCCTACGCCGGCGAGCAGGAAACAACCGATCCCTCCCATGACGCCATCGTGCAGATACCCCACGAGAAACGTGCCCGCTAGGCCGCCGAGAACGAGCGCCACATAATAGCGATGTTGCCAGATCGCCACCGGATCTTGCGCCACCCGCGATGCATATTTGGGATCGGCATAGGGGTCCGGTGTGAGGAGCCATCCGCAGTGGCTGTGCCAGAATCCTCGCTGGGCGTTATAGGGATCTTGGTCCTCGTCGCAATGCGCATGGTGGCGGAGGTGGTCTGCGGCCCATTTGATCGCGGAGTTTTGCAGAGCCCAGGCGCCGGCAACCAGTAACGCGCCCTTGACCCATGTGGGGCACTCGAAGCTGCGGTGAGCCATGAGACGATGATAGCCGACGGTGATGCCGAGTCCGCTGACGACATAGAGGAGTGCAAACAGCGACCAGTCGAGCCACGAGTAGTGATACACGAAGCCATAGAGCGGGACGACCGTGACGGCCCCAAGAGCGATGCTGAGGAACAGGAGCGCCGTCCAGGCCTTGTGATGATTGCGGCGCACGGCCCGGGCGATTCCGACTTCATTGAATGATGAAGCAGTGGCGGACATTGATACCCTTTCAATTAGATCAACCGCGTGACTAAACATACCATTATACGCAGTATTCATCTGAGCGCAAGCCTGAAACATGAGAATGCTCGCTGCGGTGACATTGACAACCTCGAAGTGGGGACGTAGCGTGGCATCGTGAGAACCTGTCCGGGGGCTCTTTGTTGTCAGGAAAGGAAGAAAGAGGGGCACACATGGCTACAGTCATCGCGAAACCGACGGTGATTCAGTCCGCTGGGAATAAGCCGAAGAGTATTGAAGAATTTGTCGGACGCGTGAACTCACGCACGTCGGGAGTGAGCATCGCGCGCATGCAGAGCCCGTCCGGATGGGTCGAACCGGGGCAAACGCCGGAGTTTGATGAGTACACAGTCGTGCTCCGCGGGCAGCTTCAAGTGGAGACGAGAGACGGCATCCATACCGTGGTAGCAGGACAGGGGATTATTACCACGCGCGGAGAGTGGATCAGGTATAGCACGCCGGGGCCGGAGGGGGCTGAATATATTGCCGTGTGCCTTCCGGCTTTTTCGCCGGACATCGTTCACCGTGATGTGATTTGAGACGATAGGTTTGTGCGAGGGCATTGGGACAGAGGCTATTGTCCGCGGGTTTGGTGCGTGGCGAACGGAGGGAGGTGTCTCGTGGAACACGGTCTTGTCAGGTCGTTGCGGATCGTGTTGGTGGCGAGCCTTTTCCTCATCTCTGTGGTGGGGTGCGATCGTGAACCTCCGAAGCCGAAAGTTATTCAAGATCAATCGCGCGTTCCAGAAACTGCCGCAGGGGAAATTGCGATCCGGGCGATCGAAAAGGCAAAGGGACTAGAGAATACACTCGGACAGGCTGCAGATCGGACAACTGATACGCTCAAAGGCGCAACGCCATAAACAATAGGGTGTGGGTCGGTGGAAGATGTGGCTGTGGTGGAGGAATGGTCTTGCAGGAGAAGGATTTGAGGAATGTCTTCTTCGTGAAGCGATCCTGATGTACAGTAAAATCACCGCAGGATCAGAACATGGAACCGATAGTCCAGCGAGCGTCTTCTCTCAATAGATTTCGTCGATATCCCCGCGTCCGTATTCCCGCACCGTTTATCTGCGCCTTATCCCACACACAGTCGAGAGGGTGGCTGAGGCGGCCCGTACGCAATTTTGGCGTCGTCTACGACCTATCGGTTCGCGGGGCTCGAGTCAGCACGGATGCGGCGATCAAGCCCGGCGATGTGGTGGCCGTGAGCCTTCATCTGCCGAAGCAGATCAAATCCGCGGAGATCGCAGTTGCCACCGTTCGGTGGACGAGAGACCAGTTTGTCGGATTGGCTTTTACGAAATTGTCGGTTTCCTCACACGCGCGGCTGAAAAAATATGTGACGATTTTGTCGAGGGACGCCGCCTAGTCTATTCTATCCAATTCTCGATTCGCTTCCATGTCTCTTGCGGAGGACTGTGAGGCAACAGGCGCTTCACTGTGGGACCTCTATGCCTGTTTCGAAAATCTACTTGGTGATTCAGGGAGGTGGGCCTATTCTATGGCGAGGGGTATAACGAGGATGGATAGGGTCGAGGAAGAGTCCGGGCAGGCGGCGGAATTACGGCAACATCCACGTGTTCGCGTGCCAGCGCCCTGCGCATGTTCATTTGCGCGAGTAGGTCTCGAGCGCTGGCTGTCGTCCGAGCGGACGGGGCTGGGCGTGGTGCTCGATGTCTCTCTCAAGGGGGTGAAGGTCATGAGCATGGCGGCGATGAATCCCGGAGATCAACTTGCCATGAGTCTGCGTCTGCCCGATCAGCCCACCGTCATCAACGTTGACGCCACAGTCCGATGGGGAAGTGAGCAAACATTCGGGATCGAGTTCACCACGGTTTCTCGGGCTAGTGAAACCCGTTTACGCAAGTTCCTGTCGCGCGCCTGATCTATTCAAGCAGTCAAGGGCGTTCTCTCAGCCGGTCGTTGCACGGCCATTCCCGAAACAGCAAGAATGAGGCTGGGTCAGTGGAGGGGTTGAGTCGTGCTCAATTTAGGGAGGTGAGCAGTCAGGCAAGTTCCCTGAGGAGGACATGCGGATTCGGTTGCGGGAGCCGCGCCTCCTACTTGATGGCTACGGCTTTCACTTCCTTGAACGTCGTATGGCCTTGTAACGCTTTGTGGATGCCATCTTGCATCAGCGTCGTCATTCCATCTTCCAATGCGGCTTTCACCATTTCTTCGGTCTTTGCCTTCGTTTGAATGAGCCGCTTCATTCTGTCGGACCCCAGGAGCAACTCATGAAGGGCGACTCGGCCCTTGAAGCCTGAACGGTTGCAGATCTCACAGCCTTTTCCTTTGGCCAGGCGGAAAGTGTTGCCTTGCGGAATTCCGAGTTTGTCCCAATGCTCGGAACCATAGCCCTGCCTGATCTCCTCATATTCTTCTTTGGTTCCGACATACTGTTCCTTGCAGTCCTTGCAGACTCGGCGCGCGAGACGTTGCGCAAGGACTCCGAGCATCGCATCGGCAAAACTGAATGAGTCGCAGCCCATATCGAGGAGGCGAGTGACGGTTTCGACCGCGCTGTTAGTGTGGAGGGTGCTCATGACCAAGTGGCCGGTGAGCGAGGCTTCAATGCCGATTTCAGCCGTTTCTTTATCGCGCATTTCGCCCACCATGATCACGTCCGGGTCGGCCCGAAGGAAGGCGCGCATGGCCTTGGCAAAGGTGAAATCGATTTTCGGTTGAACCTGTACCTGTCGAAGTCCGTATTGGGTAATTTCCACGGGATCCTCGGCCGTCCAGATCTTGATGTCCGGCGTATTGATATAGCCGAGAACGGAGTGCAGCGTGGTCGTTTTTCCGGAGCCGGTTGGACCGACGCAAAGTATGATGCCGTACGGTTTCTCCGCGATGTCTTTGATGGCCTTCAGGTTGCGGTCTGAAAAGCCCATTTTATCGAGGGGGAGCGGCTCGCTAGCGGCAAGAATACGCATCACGACGTCTTCATTGTAGCCGGCGGTGGGAATGGTCGCGACGCGCAACTCGATTTCCCGGTCGCCTCCCAGCTTAAACTTGATCTTGCCGTCCTGCGGTTTGCGTCGCTCGGCGATATCCAAGTTGGCCATGATTTTGAGACGCGACACGATCGCCCGTCGGTAACTTTGCGGGATCTTCATGTATTCGAAACAGTCGCCGTCGACGCGGAAGCGGACGATCGTTTCACGTTTCTCGCCGTATGGTTCGACGTGAATATCCGAGGCGTTCTGTCGATAGGCGTCCGCGATGATTTGATTGGCGAGTCGAACAATCGCGCTGTCGTTCTCATCGAGCCCGCCGCCCCCCGTCTCTTCCATCGCTTCGGCTTGGGCTTCGCTGGAGAGTTCGCCCAGAATGTCGGAGACGTTTTCGTCCAGCTTACGGCCGCCCTCACCGCTGCCTTGCCCCGTGGCCAAATTGAGAAACTGGACGATGTCACGACGCAAGCTGACGGCAAAGCGGATGTTCAGGCCTGGGAAGGTCCGCTTAATGTCGGCGACACGGTCCAAATCGCCGGGGTCATCCGTCAAAATTTCAATGGCGGTCCGGTCACGCTTGAGCGGCATCCAGTGGTTCTTTTTGAGATAGTCGACGTTGAGGTTTCTCAAGAGCTCGATATCGACCAGCGTACGCTCGCTGTATTCGATGTAGGGGCACTTGTGGAATGTGGCGAGCGATTTGCCGATATCGACTTTGGGGACTTTGAACTTTTCGATGAGGATACTTTCAAGGTCAGACGACACGCTTTTACGCGATTCGGCGATCGCATTGTCCAACTCATTCTGAGTGATGCGGTTGTTCGTGACCAGCAGATCGAACTTGGTCGGGTTTTTCTTGGTGAGCTTCTTGAGATTGAAAAAGGCGATCCCGAGCGCCTTGGTAATTTCTGCCACGGACTCTTCGTCTTTCCGCGTAAACCGTCCGCCGCTCTTCTTATTCAAGAGTTGGAAGACACCCATGAGGTACTTGTTGTCGGCGACGATGGGATAGGTGAGGACCTGTTTGGTCTTGAATCCGGTCCGTTTATCGTAGGAGGTGTCGTGGACGAGCGCCGGATGAATACCCTGGAGTTCCGCGATATTGTAGGCGTCGTTGATGTTCACTGGGCGGAGGTATTTTGCGCAAAAGCCGGCCAAGCTCTGTTCCGTGATCGGAATACGGACTTCCTCGATGGAGTCGACGTGGGGAACCTTGGAAAAGATTTCTTTCTTGTCCGAATCGAAGGCGAAGAGCGTCAAATCTTCGGCATCGAACAGACTCAGAATATCCTTGTGCAGATCGAGGAGGATGTGGTCGAGATTGCTCGCGGCATGAATTTGAGTCGTAATTCGCTTGACGTGTTCGGCGAACTCAACTTTTTGTTGCAACTCTTGGAGGTTCTGAGGCGCGGGATTGGCCGGCATGACGCACACTCCTGGCTCTGCGATGAAATGAGGACCCGATAAAAATGCGGTCGAATGTCAGTCTAGCTGATTGGGGTTGGAAGGCAAGGAAAAGGCGGTTTCAGACTGGACGGAATCTGACAATGAGGATCGACTAGAGGTGAGACAACGGTGCAGTTTTCGCTTGTGTCAGGTGTGCGACGACTTGGGCAGGAGATAACTTGACTTTGATTCCGGTTTTTCGCGGCTTGATCTCTATCACGCCGTCGGCGAGTCCCTTGTCGCCGATGACCACCTGCAAGGGCGCGCCCATCAGGTCGGCGTCGTTGAACTTCACGCCAGCTCGTTCGTCGCGGTCGTCCCAAAGGATTTCAAAGCCGGCCGCATCCAATTCGCTGTAGAGTTGCGCGGTGATCTGTGTGACCTGAGCTGACTGGCTGAGCGGCAAGAGATGGACGTGGAACGGCGCGATGGGAAACGGCCAGATAATGCCTTTCTCGTCATGATTCTGTTCGATGGCCGCGGCGGCAGTCCGACCGACCCCGATGCCGTAACATCCCATAATGGCCAGGCGTTCCTTGCCCTGATCGTCGAGGATCGTCGCATTCATACTCTTGCTGTATTTCGTGCCGAGCAGGAAGACTTGACCCACCTCGATGCCTTTCGCCAGTGTGAGCGTTCCCTCCCCGCGCGGCGAGGGGTCGCCGGTTTGCGCGTTGCGAAGATCGGCAAACTGATGTACCGTGAAATCGCGATTCCAATTGGCATCCACATAATGCGTGTCGGCTTGGTTGGCTCCCACCACAAAATTTCTCATCCCGTTGACTGCGTGATCGGCGAGAGTCCGCACGTTCTTGAGTCCCACCGGACCGGCAAAGCCCAGAGGAGCAGTCGTGAGGGCTTTCACGATGTCCGGAGAGGCCAACTCGACCTCCGTCACGCCAAGCAGCCGTGCAAGTTTGACCTCATTGACGTCGTGGTCTCCACGGATGAGGACCGCAACCGGTTCTTTCTCCGTCTTGTATAAAATCGTCTTCACAAGCTGTCGTGGGGCAATCTTTAAGAATCTCGTCACCTCGTCCACTGTTCGTCGTTGCGGCGTCGACACGGTGGTCAACGGGCGTAGCGGGGCGGTATCGGCTTCCGACGGTGGGAGGACCTCGGCCCGCTCGAGGTTAGCGGCATAGGTACCCTGGTTGCTATATACGACCGTGGCTTCACCGGTGTCGGCCAGGACCATGAATTCATGCGACACATCGCCGCCGATCAAGCCCGTGTCCGCCTCGACGGCGCGGAAGGTAAGGCCGCATCGAGTGAAAATGCGAGTGTAGGCGTCGTACATCTTTTGGTAGCTGACTTTGGCTCCTGCTTCATCGGCGTCGAAGCTATAGGCGTCTTTCATGATAAACTCTCGCCCGCGCATGAGCCCAAAGCGAGGTCGGATTTCATCGCGAAACTTCGTCTGAATCTGGTAGAAATTCAACGGCAGTTGGCGATAGGAGCGGACTTCTCGCCGAAAGAGGTCGGTGATGATTTCTTCGTGAGTGGGACCCAGGCAGAAGTCCCGCTCATGCCGGTCCTTGAAACGGATCAACTCCTTCCCATAGTAGTCCCACCGCCCGGTCTCCTTCCAGAGTTCAGCCGGTGAGGCGACCGGCATGAGCAGCTCTTGCGCGCCAGCCCGGCTCATTTCTTCACGGATGATCTGCTCGACTTTCCGGACCACGCGAAGTCCAAGGGGAAGGTAGGTGTAGATGCCAGCGGCGACTTTGCGGATGAGTCCGGCGCGCAGCATGAGCCGATGGCTCACGGTTTCCGCTTCGCCTGGGTCTTCCCGCAATGTGGGGATCAATACCTGAGAGGTCCGCATCGGCTCTTAGCGTGAGAACATCCGTTCGAGGTCGTTCCAAAAAGCGAAGATCATCACGCCGACCAACAAGACGAGCCCCACTTGCTGAGCGATTTCCCGCTGGCGCTCGCCGAGAGGTTTGCGGAGGATGCCTTCAATGAGGAAAAACAACAGGTGGCCACCGTCCAGAATAGGAATGGGCAGTAGATTCAGCACGCCCAGGTTGATACTCAGGATGGCGATGAGGAATATCACGCTGGAGACCCCCTGAGAGGCTGCCTCGCCTGAAATATTCGCGATGGTCAGAGGTCCTCCGATGTTCTTGCTGGAGATATCGCCCACCACCATCTTATAAAGCCCAATCGCCGTCAGTTCAGTCCATCCCCACGTCGCCTCGAGTCCGGTATAGATGGCAAGCAGCGGGCTGTTGGCCCTGATCAATGAACGGCCGGGGCCGGAGACGCCGATCTTCCCGACTTCCACCGACTGCCCGTTTACCGTGGCCTTCTCAGCGGAGGGGGTGACCGTGAGAGCGATCCGATGCCCGTTGCGAAGGACTTCTACCTGCAGCGGTTTCGCCGGATGGTCCTTTACAATGCCGGTCATCTGCGCCCAAGTGTGAATCGGTTGCCCGTCGATACTGGCCACATGATCGCCGGCTTGAAATCCCGCCGCGGCGGCTGGCAACCCATGCATCACGGATGTGATGAGAGGCGGAGTTTCCTCGACGCCGATGTAGTAGGCGCCCTCGTCGGAAGGCGCCGGGACATGACCGGCCGGGGGGAGAACTGGCGTGACCTGAAGCGGAACTAGGCGTCCGTCTCGCTTCACTTCCATGGTCAGCGGTTGCCCCTTGCTCTTGGAAACGGCGTCGAGCAGTTCCGTTCTGGTGGCGATCTCCTTGCCGTTGACTTTCGTGACGCGATCTCCGATCTGCATGCCGGCTGTGTCGGCAGGGGACCCCGGGACCATCGCTTCGATATCCGGGCTGAGGTCGCGGAAGGTGGGGACGAACAGCGGCGCGCCGGTCGACAGCCAACCCGCAAAAATCAGGTAGGCGAGAATGAAGTTAAACCCGGGCCCTGCGGCGACGATCAGGACCTTCCCCCACAGACCTTGATGGGAGAAGGATCTCCGCCGATCGTCAGGCGTGAGGGCTTCCGTCTCGTCCTCCCCGAACAGCTTCACGTATCCGCCGAGTGGGATCGCCGAGAGCAGATATTCGGTCTCGCCCATCTGACGGCTAAACAGCTTCGGTCCGAATCCAAGAGAGAACTTGAGAACCCTGACGCCGACCCAGCGCGCGGCTAGGAAATGGCCGAGTTCATGAAAAGCGACCAAGACACCTAAGACCACGAGGAACCACCAGGCTTTTTGCAGCAGTAACCAGACTGTGTCGGGAGACCATGTCAATGCCGTCAACACGTGAGACACTCCTTTAATCGAGATGCCGACGCCGGGCGCCAGCCCAGCCGATCATTGACTCACTCTACCATGGGAAGGCGGGAGTTACGAACGTTCCGGCGCTACCGTGTCAGGGCATGCACGAAGGCGTCGGCCTTCTCTCTCGCCCATCGATCCGCGCTGAGGGCGTCGTCCAACGATTCGACGCTTTTTGCAGTGTGGGCGTCCATCGTGCTTCGAACGATCTCCGGAATATCCGTGAATCGGATCCCGCCGTTCAAGAACGCATCGACTGCGATTTCGTTCGCCGCATTCATCGTCGCCGGCATCGTGCCGCCGACCCGGAGCGATTCATATCCCAGCTGCAAGCAAGGGAATCGTTCATGATCGGGCTGGCAGAACGTCAGCGTGGCGATCTCCGTGAGATCCAAAGACGGCAGATCGAGTTTCATGCGTTCCGGGTAGCGCATCGCATAGGAAATGGGCGTCCGCATGTCCGGCAATCCCAACTGCGCGATCATCGAGCGGTCTTCGTATTCCACCAACGAGTGAATGATGCTTTCCCGGTGAATCAAGACATCGATCTGAGACTCCGGAATATCGAAGAGCCATCGCGCCTCGACGATTTCCAGCCCCTTGTTCATGAGGGTGGCCGAGTCGATGGTGATCTTCGCGCCCATTTTCCAATTCGGGTGCTGCAGCGCGCGTTCCGGCGTGATGTGGGGTAAGTCTTCGCGACTCACGGTCCAGAGCGCGCCACCGGATGCCGTCAAAATGAGGCGGCGAACGTCTTCGCGACGATGTCCTTCGAGCGATTGGAAAATAGCACTATGCTCGCTGTCGACCGGGAAAATCCGCACGCCGTGCTTGCGCGCTTCTTCCTGCATCAGTTTGCCCGCCATGACCATCGGTTCTTTGTTGGCGAGGGCGATGTGTTTTCCGCTGCGAATGGCCGCAAGAGTGGGCACAAGACCGGCGCCGCCGACAATAGCGGAAATGACCAGCTCGGCCTGCGTGTCAGCGGCGATCTGCACGAGGCCCTCTTGCCCCGCCAAGATTTCGACAGGGAGTGAGTCACAGCGCTGACGCAGTCGGGCGGCGGCTGCGGGATCCGACAAGGCCACCACGCTCGGCTTGAACTGCCGGATCTGTTCTTCGAGCTTTTCGTCGTTGCTGCCGGCCGTGAGCCCGACCACACGAAACTCTCGTGGAAAACGTTCGACGATATCCAGCGTGTTCGTGCCGATGGACCCGGTCGATCCGAGAATCACGAGTGTCTTCATACGCGCTCCATTCCTCTTAGGCTGAAAGTCGGTTGACCCACGTCATATAGTAGTAGAAGGCGGGGGCGCTGAACAAGAGACTGTCGAGCCGGTCGAGCATGCCTCCATGACCCGGCAGAATTCCGCCGGAATCCTTGATGCCCACTCCTCGTTTGATCGCCGATTCTGCCAAGTCTCCCCACAAGCCCGCCGCAGTGAGGAGACCTGCGAGGAGCAGACAGTCCAATCCGGACAAGCTGGGCAGGAACCACCAACGTGCGGCGTAGGCCGCGATGAGGGCTGCGATAAGTCCTCCGAATAATCCTTCGATCGTTTTCTTAGGACTGATCCGCGGGGCCAGATGATGTCGGCCACACAAGCTTCCCACGTAGTACGCGCCGGTATCGGCGGCCCACGTCACGAGCAGCACAAAGAATACGAGCCGCTCGCCGTCCGGAAGCAAGCGAAGGGCTACGAGCGCGCTCAGCGTCAGGCCTATATACACGACGCCGAACATCGTGACGGCGCCGTTCCTGACGTGCTGATCGAGTGACGTCGGTCGGATCAACGGTACGGACAGGATTCCGACGACGGTTACCAACAGGCCGGGAATGATGATGTCCGGAAGGTGCTGCCCAAGAATCAAGGCCGTGAAGCCCACCAGGCCGATTCCAGTCAGCCAGCCATTGCCGCCTTCGTGGAAACACAGGCGGTAAAACTCGACGAGCGCCAGTCCTCCTGCGAGGAGGACGAGGAAGGAGAATGCCGGTGCAGGGGAATGTCCTGTCACCGCGTAGAGCAAGGGGACGAGGATGAGCGCGGTGTAGATGCGTCGAAGGTCGAACCGTGGTGATGGGGTGACAGCTTTCCCAGGATTGTGATCGGCCGCTCCGCACTCCATTGTGTGAGGGTTTACCACGGCAGGTGTTAAGAGGAAATGGTGCTGAGCACTCGACCGAACCGCCGTTCGCGTCGTTGAAACTCCAAGAGCGCGAGCAGGAGCTCGCGCCGGCGAAAGTCCGGCCACAGTGTCGGCGTAAAATAGAGTTCCGTATAGGCCAGTTGCCAGAGGAGAAAGTTACTGATGCGCGTTTCCCCGCTGGTGCGGATCAAGAGATCGGGATCGGGTAAATCGTGGGTGTAGAGGAACTGCTGGATCAGTGCTTCATTCACGTCGTCCGGTTGAATTTTTCCATCTTGCGCCTCGCGCAGCAGCCCACGCACCGCATCCACGATTTCCGTCCGTCCACCGTAGCTGAGTGCGACGGTCAGATGGAGCTTATCCAGATGCGCCGTTTCCTGTTCCGCGGCCTGGACCCATTGAAGTGCGGAGGCCGGTAGGGACTCTGGTCGACCGATCGCGCGGAATCTGACGCCTTGTTCGATCAGTTTGGCCCGTTCAGTGGAAAGGTAGTACTCAAGGAGGCCCATCAGCGCGTTGATTTCTTGCGTAGGCCGCTTCCAGTTTTCTTGTGAAAACGCATAGATCGTCAACGCCTTGATGCCAAGTTCGAGACACGCGGTGATCATCTCCCGCACGGACTTGATGCCTTCGCGATGCCCGGCAATACGGGGAAGGCTACGAGCTTCGGCCCAACGGCCGTTCCCATCCATAATAACGGCTAAGTGTTTGGGAAGGAGATCCAGATCGAGTTTGGCGGTTAACTGTTCGACGGAGAGCTGCTCGACGGTCGAAGGGGGCCTAGTGTCCATACGGGATTACCAACTCATGGCTCGTTCGTGTGAAGGACGCGTAATGTGGTAGGTGAGCAAAGTCTACTGGCCGATTCGACGAAAGTCAACGGAATTTTCGTAAAACGCTAGTAAAAGCCATGAGTTGGACATTGTTGCGTTGCGCCTGCGGAAATGAATCGGCTATACTCCGCCGTCCTTCCACCGCGTCCAATAACCGAGAGGATCCGTGCGCTATGACTGAATCGACCCAACTGACCTCGTTTGGTCTGACTGAAAGCGAAGTGTTTTCCGCGCTTGGCCGCGTGAAGGTCCGCGACGTGGACTATGCCGATCTTTACTTTGAATCTTGCGTGTCAGATTCCGTCTCGATGGAGGAATCCATTGTCAAGCGAGCGACTAAGAGCATTTCGCAAGGAGTCGGAGTGCGCGCGACGGCCGGTGAAAAAACCGGTTTTGCCTATTCAGACGAGTTGACGAAACGCGATCTCGAACTGGCCGCCGATACGGCCCGATACATCGCCAATTCACCGAGCGGAGGTGAGGCCGTACCCGTTCCGGTGCCGCGCCGTCCGACCCGCGATCTCTATCCGGTGAAGGGGATGCAGCTCGACATGGCGACTGAGGATCGCGTCGCGTTGCTCAACGAGATTGACATTGAAGCCCGACGCCTCGACCCGCGCATTAAGAACGTCCTCGCCTCGGTGAATACGGAGTATAAAGTCATCGTCGTCGCAACGTCTGACGGCACACTCGTCAGCGACATTCAGCCGTTGTCCCGCTTGCAAGTGACCTGCATCGCCGAAGAAAACGGCAATCGGCAGGTCGGTTCGTTCGGTGGCGGCGGGCGTATGGGATTCGAATATTATCGAGAGGGGAAACGGTACCTGCACTATGCGCGGGAAGCAGCGCGTGAAGCGATTCTGAACTTGTCGGCGGTCGAGGCGCCGGCTGGTGTGATGCCGGTCGTGCTCGGCGGCGGGTGGCCGGGCATTCTGCTGCATGAAGCCATCGGGCATGGTCTCGAGGCCGATTTCAACCGCAAGAAGACTTCGGCGTTTTCGAACCTGCTCGGCAAACGTGTCGCGTCCGAGGTCTGCACCATCGTCGACGATGGGACCTTGCCGGGCCGTCGAGGCTCCTTGAACATGGACGATGAAGGCACGCCCACGACCAGAACGATGCTGATCGAGAAGGGCATCTTGCGAGGGTACATTACTGACAAGCTCAACGCACGGTTGCTCGGAATTCCCTTGACCGGGAACGGCAGACGCGAGAGCTATCAGAGCATTGTGTTACCGCGCATGACCAATACGTTCATGTTGGCCGGAGAGTCGAATCCCGATGATATCATTCGGTCCGTCAATCGCGGACTGTATGCCGTCTCGTTCGGAGGGGGGCAGGTGGATATCACCAACGGTAAGTTTGTGTTCTCCGCCAGCGAAGCTTATTTGATCGAAGGCGGCAAGATTACACAGCCGGTCAAAGGTGCCACGTTGATCGGGAGCGGCCCAGAGATCCTGACCAAGGTGTCCATGGTCGGCCATGACCTGAAGTTGGACGAGGGGATCGGGACCTGCGGGAAAGAAGGACAGTCTGTCCCCGTGGGCGTCGGGCTCCCGACGATCAAGATCGATGAAATCACGGTGGGTGGGACGCAGCGATGACACAGGCAATCGAACGGACGAATGGGTATCGCCAACTCGCACAGGATCTGCTGGATCGTGCGAAGCGGAGCGGCGCCACGGAAGCAGACGTGGTCATTGCCGACGGCGATACGTTCTCGGTGCAGGTGCGTCTCGGTGCTGTCGATCGTCTGAGTAAGGCACGGGAAAAACGGTTGGGATTGCGCGTGTTCGTCGGGAAGCGATCCGCGTGCAGTTCCACATCCGATTTCTCGCCGGAGTCGCTGACTCAGCTAGTCGGGCAGACCTGTGCCTTGGCCAAAGCGGTCGTGGAAGATCAGGTCTCCGGGTTGCCGGCCGCAGATCAGATGGCGACCGAAAAGCCCGATCTCGATCTTTACGATGATACAAGATTAGAAACCGACCGGCAGATCGAGTTGGCGAAACGGGCTGAAGCGTCGGCCTTGTCAGCCGATGCACGCATCACAAATTCCGAAGGAGCGGATTTCGATTCGTCCTCAGGACGTGTCGTCCTGGGAAACAGCCATGGCTTCGTCGGGGAATACCGCAGTTCCAGTTTTTCCCTCTCAGTCTCGCCGATCGCGACCGATCCTGACACCGGGACGATGCAGCGCGATTCCTGGTATGCGGTGCAACGGAAGTTCGACAAGCTGGAAGCACCGGAATCCATCGGGATCGAAGCGGCGCGTCGAACCGTCCGACGCCTTGGGGCGAAAAAGGTTTCGACACAACGTGTTCCAGTCGTGTTTGAACAAGAGATCGCCGGCAGCCTCATGGGCAATCTCTGCAGTGCGGCGTCCGGCTATGCGCTCTATAAAGGCGCGTCGTTTCTCGCGGGGCAGTTGGGTACACAGCTGGCACCGGACTACATCACCGTATACGACGACGGCCGCATGGTGGGCGGGTTGGGCTCTCGACCCTTCGACGGTGAGGGTCTGCCAACGAGAAAGAACACGATCGTAGAACGTGGGGTCTTGAAGAGCTATCTGCTCGATACCTATTCGGGCAAGAAGCTGGGATTGGCATCGACCGGCAATGCGTCGCGGAGTGTCGGCGAGAGCCCATCCGTTGGCCCGACGAACTTCTATCTCGTTCCCGGAACCAAAACACCCGAAGAGATCATCGCAAGTGTGAAGAATGGGCTCTATGTCACGGAACTCATTGGCTTCGGCATCAACATGGTGACCGGCGACTATTCTCGCGGGGCCTGCGGCTTCTGGATTGAGAATGGCGAGCTCGCATACCCCGTCGAAGAAATTACCATCGCTGGCAATTTGAAACAGATGTTCAAGGCTATCGAGATTATCGGAAGCGATCTGGTCTTTCGTGGGCGCATCGCCAGCCCGACTCTCAAGATCGCGGAAATGATGATTGCGGGTAACTGACGGGGCAAGAGCCAATAGCATCTGGCTCCGAGCAAATTTCTGGCTATCGACGGGCGCAAACATGCCTCCACACACCAGCCACGCATTGACAGCAGTGGCGCTCACAACGGCCATAACCGCAATGGCCGCCTTAGCTCGTGAGGAGGGCAACATGCGAATTGTCTCGACGGCGTTCAGCAACCAGAGTGCGATTCCGGCATTGTATACCTGCGAGGGCAAGGACATTTCCCCGCCGATGGCGTGGTCGGACCTACCGGTGGGCACGAAGAGCTTAGCGCTGATTGTCGATGACCCAGACGCCCCGGATCCGGCCGCGCCGAAAATGACCTGGGTGCATTGGGTGCTCTATAATTTGCCGCCGACGAGTGACGGACTATCGGAAAGCGTCAAGACGCTGCCCGCGGGAACCAAGGAAGGCGTGAATGACTGGAAGCGTACCGGCTACGGAGGACCATGCCCGCCGATCGGTCGTCACCGCTACTTCCATAAGCTCTACGCGCTGGACACCATGCTGCCGGACCTGAAGCAGCCGACGAAGGCAAAGCTCGAAGAGGCGATGAAGGGCCACATTATCGGCGAGGCGCAGTTGATGGGGACCTATCAGAAGGGCCGGTGAAATTTCATCGGCTCGCGAGTGTTCATGGAATACCGAAGGCCGCAAGATGAACATCACGGCGAATTGATTCCAGAAGGAGAGGACGGGTTATGCGACATGCATGGAGCTTGATGCTTCTGACGCTCGCGGTACTTCCCGGCATAAGCAGTGCCGCTGATTTTCGGCTCACGAGTCCGGCAATCAAGCATAAGGCAACGATCGGCAACGAGCACGTCTTCAACGGATTCGGCTGTACGGGTGGCAACGTCTCTCCCGAGCTGAAATGGTCGAATGCCCCGAAGGACACAAAGAGTTTCGCCGTTACGGTCTACGATCCCGATGCGCCCACCGGCAGCGGGTGGTGGCATTGGGTCATTTTCAATATTCCGCCAAGCGTCATGTCGTTACCTGCCGGTGCGGGGAAATCGGATGGCACTGGTGTGCCGCAGGGGGCAATCCAGAGCATGACGGATTTCGGACAGCCTGGATTCGGCGGACCCTGTCCTCCGCAAGGCGACAAGCCGCATCGCTACATCTTTACTGTGTTCGCGCTCAAAGTGGATCAGTTGCCGTTG
>JACXTT010007229.1_pt1 | contig 15697 bp, 13 predicted proteins | sample 9270951 | NCBI WGS metagenome assembly JACXTT01 (sample SAMN15532306, study PRJNA645909) | rock metagenome | isolation source: weathered quartz diorite | place: Puerto Rico | collected 2017-06-21 | reverse complement strand
CCGGCGTCACGGTGCAGGGGCGCCCCGGCCGGGGCGGCGCGCCCCGCATGCGGGGCCTGGGCAATGGCTATACGCAGATATTGATCGATGGTGAGCGGGTGCCGCGCGGATTCTCGCTGGACGACTTGTCTCCCGAAGAGATCGAGCGCATTGAAATCCTGCGTGCACCCACGGCCGAAACCGGCGCCCGGGCCATTGCCGGAACCATCAACATCATCACGCGTGGCGGCTACACCAAGCATGTCAACAATGTGAATGTGGCCGTTGGTATGGAGAACGGCCACGCCGCACCCAATGTGGCCTGGTCGCGCAACGACACGGTGGGCGACCTGATCTACAACTTCTCCATCGCCGGTGCCCACAATGTGCGTGCCAACGATTTGGTCAACGACACGCTGACGGAGAACCTGGCAGATGGCAGCACCGTGCATCAGGTGGAGAACGTGTATTCCACCGGCACGCGCGATGGCATCCATGCCAATGCGCGCCTGCAATGGCGCGGCAATGGTGGCGACACGTTCACGCTGACCCCCAGCGTGGCGGCCACGCGCAACAGCGGCAACCGCGACACCCGGTTGGTGCAGACCAGTACCGGCACCCAGGTCGACAGCCCCTACGACGGCAGTACCGGCAGCACTGACAGCCGTTTCAGCACCGGCCGTTTGGCCGGCCTGTGGGTGCACAAGTTTGACGACGGCGCCAATCTGCGCACCAGCCTCAGCATCGGCCACAGCGATTGGACCAATAGCGCCATTCGGCAAAATTACAGCGACATCCATGGCACGGTGGCGGCCTCGGTGCAAACCTCCGAGCAACACGACACCACGTTCAACGCCAACTTCAAATACGCACGCACGATTGCCGATGCACACAGCCTGGTCACCGGGCTGGAGATCGAGTCCAACCGGCGCAACGAGTCAGCCACCACGCTGCAAAACGGCCAGGAACCGCTGAGCGACTTCGACGGCAACTTGACGGCGTCGAGCCTGCGCGCAGCGCTGTACGCGCAAGATGAATGGGCCGTCAACCCCCACTGGGCCGCCCATGCCGGTCTGCGTTGGGAGGGCATTGAAACCAAGGGCAGCTACAGCGCCGATACGCCCGACGTCAGTAACCAGAGCCAGGTGGTGACGCCGCTGTTCCACGCCGTGTGGCGGCCGGACCTGGCGGTCAAGGACCAGATCCGCTTCAGCCTGACGCGCAGCTACCGCTCGCCCAACCTGCAAGACCTGATCGCCCGGCCCACCATCAACCCCATGTTCTTGACGCGCGGCGCCAACGACCAGGTGCACCCCGACCGTGGCGGCAACCCAGACCTACGGCCCGAACTGGCCTCCGGCCTGGACATGGCCTATGAGCACTATGTGTCCGGCGGCGGCCTGCTGAGTGCCAACGTGTTCTACCGACAAATACAAAACCTGATGCGCAGCGTGACCACGCTGGAAACCGTGTCCTGGGCCGACGTGCCGCGCTGGGTGGCCCGCACACAGAACATTGGCAACGCCACGACCCAGGGCATTGAGCTGGAAGCCAATTTCCGTCTGAGCGAAATGTTTTCCGACATGCCCCGAATCGACATCCGCAGCAACCTGAGCATCTTTCGCTCCAATGTGGAAGGCATTGCCGGCCCCGACAACCGGCTGGACCAGCAGCCGGACGGCACCGCCAACCTGGGTGCTGACTACCAGCTACGCAGCCTGCCGCTCAAGGTGGGCGGCAACATCAACTGGACGCCCAACTTCACCACACGCCTGAGCGATGTGCAAACCGTCTACCAAAGCAACAAGTTTGTCGCCGATGTGTACGTGCTGTGGACCATCAATCCCCACTACCAGCTGCGCGCAAGCGCCAGCAACTTTGCCGGGCGCGATTATGTGACTGGCGGCACGGTCATGTCAGTCAACCCGCAAGGCCAGGCCTTGCGCGAGACTACGCAAAGCATAGTGCCGTCCTATGTGAATGTGCAGCTTAAGTTGGAGATGAAGTTGTAGGAACCGCGTCGCCGCTCTCATGTTTTGAAGTCTTGGCAAGCTAAATCACAACATCAGTATTGGTCCGCTCAAACGCCCGCGCGTAACGGTCAACTTTGAACCGAATCGTCACGGCGTCGTCTTCCAGCTTGGTAAGCCGCAGTGGAAGTTTCTTGTAGGAGCGCACGATGAAGGCCATGGCAGCGATGGGCGTCAAGAAAAAGGCCAGGCGGAAAAAAACCATGCCCCAGTCGGTCGGGAGGCCTCGCGCGGCCTTGGCGGCGGCAGGCGCTGCATGCGCGCCGATGCTGGCCAGTAGTGCGAAAAGTCCCAATCCCAAACCCACAACGGTAGTAGCGACGAAAAAGTAAACTACCCAACGCAAGAGTTGGGGGATGCCACCGTTGTGTGTGATCCAGTGCGCCAACGGCAAACCGGCGGCGTGCGTTGGGCACACGGGGTAGCCCATCTTTAAGGTTGTACGCTCGGTGTTGTGTTGGCCGAACAGCAACGTCCAGTGCTTGACCGTGCGCGTCGTCTCGACTCGCGCCTGTGCCGAAACCAGGTTTTCCTTGGCCCCGCATTCGGTGCAGTAATGTGGCCAGCGCACCGGGTGGTCGGGGTCTGTTGCTACTACCTTCACTGCTTTCACCACAAAAATTCTCCTTGCAACACAATGTTCCAAACCTTGTCTTACCGCTGCGCAAAACATCAAATGCCAAGCCAGAGCGCTCGAGGCACTGGGCACAAACGGTAGATTATGCTGGGTAACCATGACGACGTTGTGCCGCCATTGGGTAGGGAAATTGTGCCCCTCAGATCGAGCGCAGGTGTTTCTGGTTGACACTTAGGGCTATGAACAAACGGCTTGTTGAACACGCAGCATGATGGACCGCCGCAGTTTCCTGCTCAGCGGCACGCTGGCCGGCGCCAGTGCGCTCTCCGCCTGCAAACCTTCCGCCGACTACAACCACATCGACGGCAGCTTCACCGGCATCAATGTCGAACGCGGCCACTGGCTGCGCGACCACTTGAAGAGCGGCAAGCCCTGGCCCGAACCTTCCGCCACCTTCAAGACCCAGGTGCTGGTGGCCGGATCCGGCATTGCCGGCCTGGCCGCCGCGCGCGCGCTGCGGCTGCAGCGAATAGAAGACTTTGCCGTGCTGGAGCTGGAAGACACGGCCGGTGGCAACAGCCGTGGTGCCGTGCTCAATGGCCTGGCTTGCCCGCAGGGCGCGCACTACCTGCCGCTGCCGGGCGACGATGCGCCGGAGGTGCAGGACCTGCTTGAGGAGCTGTGCCTGCGTACGCGTGTGGCTGGGCGTTGGCAATATGACGAGCGCCACCTGTGCCACAGCCCGCAGGAGCGCCTGTTCTTCAACGGCCAGTGGCAGGATGGTCTGCTGCCCATGCGGGGCCTGGGGGCCGACACGCTGGCCCAGTACCGCAAGTTTGCGGCGCTAGTCGAGCAGGCCCGCACGACTGCCCACTGGAACATGCCCTACCAGCCGACGCTGCAATCGCCGACCCAGGCCACATTGGCCGCGATGACGTTTGCCACGTATTTGGACCAGCAGGGCCTGCGCGATGTGCAGTTGCGCTGGTACCTGGACTACTGCTGCCGCGACGACTTTGGCGCCGGCATGGCAACCGTGTCGGCCTGGGCAGGCATCCATTACTTTGCCAGTCGACATGGTTTCCATGCGCCGGGCCAGGAGGCGGTGGAGCGCGAGGGTTTGCTGACCTGGCCCGAGGGCAATGCCTGGCTGGCCCGCCGCCTGGCGGCGCCGTTGGGTGAACGCTTGAATACCGGGCGTATGGTGGTGCGCATTGCCAACCGCAAACAGGGGGTTGAGGTCGATGCCTTCAACACCGCCACGCAGACGATGGAGCGTTGGCAGGCCGAGCGTGCGGTGGTGGCGCTGCCGGTGTTCGTGGCCGCGCGCGTGGTGCAGGATGCGCCAGACTTTTTGCGCCAGGCCGCGCAGCAGACGGTTTATGCCCCGTGGCTGGTGGCCAATATGCATTTGACGACGCCCTTGCACGACCGGCCGGGTGCTGCGCCCAGCTGGGACAACGTGCTCTACAACGCGGGCACGAATGCCACGGGCCTGGGCTATGTGGACGCTTCGCATCAGATACTGGAGCCGGTGTTTGGCGCCACAGTGTTGACCCACTACCGGGCGTTGGGCGATGTGCCGGGCGGCCACAGCGCAGGGCGCAAGCTGGTGCTGGAGCGGCCCTGGTCAGCGTGGCGCGACGAGATTGTGGCCGAGCTCTCCCGCGCGCACCCGGACCTGGCGGCCAAGACCACGCGCATCGATATCACCCGCTACGGACACGCCATGGCCATGCCGGTGCCGCAAAGCAGTGGCCGGGTCGGCGTGCGACCCACCGGTGCGGCCCTGGCGGCAAGGCAGAAAAACCAGCCCTACCCCGACCGCCTGGTGCCGGCTTGGGAGCGCCTGCGCTTTGCCCATGCCGACTGGGCTGGGTACTCGGTGTTCGAAGAGGCCTTCACGCTGGGACACGCGGCAGGGTATGCCGCCGCCGCGTAGCTTGCAGAAATAGTGTGAACTGGCGCTAGGCCAATGCCAGGCGCAACCGCTGGCGAAGGTCTTCAAATGCGGCAGGGTTGTTGCGTTTAAGCTGGTCAATCTGGTTTTCCACGTCGCGGACCAGGGCGCCAGCTTCGTCTTGCTTGATGCGCTCGATATCGGCTTGGATGTCTATGAGGCGCTGCAGTGCTGATTGCGCTTGAGCGGACAATTGTGCCGTTGGCTGAGACTGCTCGGCCAGATCAACCAATATTTCAGTCACCAATCCCAGTTGGCGCCCATAGCTGGCAACGTCAAACGCTTTCTTTTCGACGCGCGCGTTACCAGATGACGGGTCTATGCCTTTGAAGAACCAATCGATAGAAGGTTCGATCTGCTGCGCCACCGCACCGCTCCAGGGGTAATGAATCTGGGGACTGTAGAACCAAAGCCATGGAAACATTTTCTTCTCCCGTGAATGCCGAACACCAGTGTGCACCAGGTAGCGGTGGGCGACAAGGATTGTTTCACCGCTTGGCGTTGGCCGTCGGGCGACACGCTGCACAGGAACTCGCAATGATCAGCTCCATGGGCTTGGTCACACGCCGGGGCGGCTGGGTATTGCCGCTTTGAATGCGGTCGAGTATCAGCTCGGCTGCCGCGCGGCCGCTGGCCTCTATGTCAAAGCGCAGCATGGTCATGGGGGGCTGCGCGAATTCCAGCGTGGCGGGTGTGCCAATGCCCACCACGGACAGGTCGTCGGGTATGGTCAGGCCCATCTCATAGGCGGCGCGCAGGGCGCCGGACAAGACCTGTGTGCCCAATCCGATCAAGGCGGTGGGCGGCGCGTTGGAGCTCAGCAAGGCCTTCATCTCGTCAAATGACGATGCCAGCCGCGGGTTGATCTCACGCACCAGGGTCTTATCCACCTTGCGTTTGGCGGCTGCGTGGGCCTCGGTGTAGCCGGCCACGCGCTCACGCCCGGGCCGTATGTCCAGCCCCGGTGTGAACAGCGCAATGCGCGCATGGCCCAGCGAAAAAAGATACTCAACGGTCTTGCGCAGGCCGGCGCGGTGGTCGGCTGCAATGGTGTCCAGCGCGATCTCTTTCAAATCTCTGTCCAGTATCACCAAGGGCACGCGGCACTTGGCGTAGACCTCGGCCTCAGGGCCTGACTCTTTGAGCGGCGTGGCGATGATGCCGTCCATGCCGCGGCTGACAAACAGTTGCATCAGCTCCTGCTCGCGCGCCGGGTTGCCGCGCGAGTTACCCAGCAACAGCATGTAGCCGCTTTCCTGCAGGCGCGACTCGATGACCGACACATAGGCGGCGTACAGTGGGTTGGAGATGTCCGGTATCAGACAGCCTATGGTCTTGCTGGAGCCGGTGCGCAGGTTGCGCGCATTGGCATCGGGCCGGTAGCCCAGTTTGTCGACGGCCGCCAGCACCCGTGCCTCCAGGTCGGCGCTGACGTAGCTGCCGCCGTTCAGGACGCGGGACACGCTGCCAATGGAAACACCCGCCGCCTGGGCTACATCGTGTACGGAAGCTTTTTTGGTCATGGGTAGCGTGGGCAATGGCGGGTCATAGACTGATGGTCGTTTTCAGACCAGCATCATACGGGAGTGCGTCGCCAGTGTGACTGATTTGTGAAAACGTTTTTATATACACTGCGCCTCAGCGGATCGCCAAAGCGCTCTTGTTTGCAATTTCCCCGTCCACACACTTGGAGACACCATGGCCCGAATTCCCTATTTCGACATGACCCAGTTACCACCCGACATGGTGGAGTTGATGAAGGGGCGCCCGGCGCTCAACCTGTACCGCATGCTGCCGCATGCCACCACCATAGCGCCCGGCTTTTTGGCCATGGGGCGGGCCATATTGACGCAATCTGAGTTGGGTCCTGTCCTGCGTGAACTGGTCATCCTGCGGGTTGGCGCCCTGAGCCGGGCTAGCTATGAAATCTTCCAGCACCGCCGCGTGGCGGCGTCCGTGGGCGTTTCCGAAGCCAAGATCAGCGCGGCCCTGCTGGAGGGCGGTAACGCCGCCTTGGACGACTTGGAGCAACTGGTGCTGCGCTTCACCGATGCCGTGGTGCAGGAGGTGAAGGCGCCGGATGCCCTGTTTGACGCGGTAGCCGCCAAGCTCACCCTGCGCAGCCTCAATGAATTGCTGTTGACCATTGGGTTTTACATGCTGGTCAGCCGCTACCTGGAAAACACTGGCGTCGATATCGAGCCGGTGCCCGTGCACTGAAGGAGACCAACGATGAACACAACGATCGCGCCCACTGCGGCGGGCGCCTCTGCGGCCAACGCACAGGCCCAATTGTTCCCGCCGGCTTTGGGGCTGGAGGCAGCCCGGGCGCGTCTGGCGGGCCGGCGCATCCTGGTGGTCGGGGCCGGCCAGCGGCCCAGCGATGCCACCGATGTGTACGGCAATGGCCGCGCCATGAGTGTGCTGTTTGGCCACGAAGGCGCAGCCGTGGCCTGTGCCGACAAGGTGCTGTCCTCTGCACAAGAGACGGCGCACCTGGTGCAGCAGACCGGCGCCAAGGCGATGGCCATTGAGGCCGATGTAACGTCAGAGGCCAGCGTTGCCGACATGGTCAGCAGCGCCCGCGCCGCACTGGGTGGGCTCGACGGCGTGATCATCAATGTCGGTATTGGCAATGGCAAGTCGCTGGTCGATCAGACCGAAGCCAATTGGGACGCGGTGCTGCACGTGAACCTGCGCGGCCATATGCTCGTGGCCAAGCATGCGCTGGCGCACATGGAGGCTGGCGGTTCCATCGTGTTTATCTCATCAGTCGCTTCGCGCTCGCCCATGAGCCGCCAGCCGGCCTATGAGGCATCCAAGGCCGCGCTGCCGGCCCTGTGCCGCGCCGTGGCGCTGGACGGACAGCCCAAGGGCATCCGCGCCAATGTGTTGTCGCCAGGTTTGATGGATACGCCTTTGGGCCGCGAGGCCAGCAGCAAGCGGCCCAACCGCGCCGCGCGGCCCCTGCCCTTTGGCCGCCAAGGCACGGGGTGGGAGGTGGCCTACCCCGCGCTGTTCCTGTTGTCCCATGACGCGTCCTACGTCAATGCGCTGGACCTGGTGGTGGATGGCGGATTGACATCCGGCATTGTGCTGAGTTGACCGCTGGCAGGGCGGCCTACGGTGCGGCACCCAAGGTCGCTTGCGGCGGCAGCCATTCGCTGAGGAATGACAAGAAGGCCCGAGTGCGTGCCGGTATCAACTTGCGCGAAGGCACCGCCGCATAGACCTTGGCGCGGCCATAAATCCAGTCCGGCAGCAGGTGCACCAGGGCACCACTGGCCAGGTGGGGCGCGACCAGCAGGTGCGAGAGCACGGCAATGCCGGCGCCGTCCAGCGCCGCGCGGTACAGCACGTCCATGCTGACCGACTGCAAGGCAATGGGTGCGTCGATTTCCACCGCTTCGCCCTCGCTGTTCCGGGGCATCCGCCGCAGCCGCCGGTTGCTGGAACCCCCCCCTTGCTGGCGTGGAAATTTCAGGTGGTCATGCAGTTCCAGGTCCTGCGGCTGCCGTGGTGTGCCCTTGCGCTGCAGGTAGCTGGGCGCGGCGCAGAAAATCCACTCGGAAATGGACAGTTCCCGCGCCACCACGCTAGCATCGTAGCCTTCGTCCACGCTCATGAACGTGACGTCAAATTCTTCCACCCGCAGGTGCGGGAACGGGTCCACGGAAATGTCCAGCGTCACCTTGGGGTAACGCGTGCGCCAGCGGGCCACATGCGGGGCAATCACATAGGAGGCCAGCACCGGCGAGGCCAAGACGTGCACCGTGCCGTGCAGCTCCTGGGTGCTGCTGCCGATGGCGGCCTCAGCATCGTCAATCTCGTTCAAGATGCCGCGCACGCGCAGCAAATACTGCTCGCCGGCCTCGGTCAGGGCCAGCTTGCGCGTGGTGCGCTGCATCAGTCGCGCGCCCAGGTGCTGTTCCAGGTCGCCAAACAGCCGCGTGACCGTGGCGGGCGACATGTCCAGGGCCCGGGCCGCCGCCGCAAAGCCTCCCAGGTCGACCACCCGCTGGAACACCCGCATCGATAAAAGCCGGTCCATGTGTGCAATGCGCTCGTTTTCAAGACCTTGATTATTTCACTTTTAGCAACGATGAATTACTGACCAGGTGGTTATTAATTTCCAAAATCGGCGTACAGTTCATCCCATCGATGAGCCGAAACCAACTAGACGACTCACCGAGGCTGGACAAGCAGGCACCACATCGGCGCCCGACCTGCCCGGAAATGTCTAACAAATTTTGAAGGAAACCATCATGAAAAACGTATTCGCAACCGCCGCAGTTATTGCCCTGTCTTTCAGCGCCAGCGCCAGCTTCGCCGGCTACGCAGCTCCCCAGACCCGTTTGAACAACACCGAAACCAGCTCCTACTTCGCCAAGTCCGCCCCCAGCACCTTGAGCCGCTCCGTCGTCAAAAACGAACTGACGCAAGCGGTCAAGACCGGCAGTGGCCCCGCTCGCGGTGAAGCCTCTGGCGTGGTGGAGTCTTCAGCTCCCAGCAGCCTGTCGCGCTCGGCTGTGAAGGCTGACTACCTGCAAGCCCAAAAGGCTGGCACTTTGCCCCCCATGGGCAACCGCAGCTAAGACGTCGGCAGCCCCAGCGGCTGCACCGCACGCCAGCCATCCTGGCACCACAAGCCCGCCTTGCGCGGGTTTGGCAGAAATCCCGCCCACAAGGCGGGATTTTTTGTTGATGAACGCGAAGGTCTGCTAAGACCCTTCATTCACGGGCGCCGGAATCACGCGCATCGTTGCGTTCAATATCTTCCGGTCTTCCTCATCCGCCAGCGCCTGAATCAAGTGCTGCGCGGCCCGATAGTGGTGGGCGTGAGCCGCCTGCTCATTGGCACAGGCTGCCACATTGGCCGCGATCGCCTCCGCAAAGGCTTGCTCCCAGGGGGCGCATGTCAGTTGAGCGAACAGCCCCTGGGCCTGGGTCAGATACTGCTTGGCCAGCGCCACCCTGAGTAACAGTGCATGGACGTGTGCCAGCAGCTGTGCCGCGTGTGCACGGTTGCCGGCGTTGCCGACGATGTTCCAAAAGAAGCTTGCGGCGTAGGCCGCCTGCAGCATCTCTTCATCCTCCTCGCTGGAGCGTTGCGGCAATTCAGCCAGTTGCCACGCACGATTGTTGGCCTGCGCCGCCAGCCGCTTTTGCCACTGTGTGCGCTCCTCGGGTGTCGTCGTACTGCTCATCGCCTCACTCTCAGACCAGAACCAAACTGTAAATCCCAGTATCTCCAATCGCCGGCACCAAGCCTTCAAAGGTTGCTAGACCCATGACCCGCCGATTCTATGCAAGCGAGCACCTACAATCCAGCGCCAATACCACTGCGCAGGAACCTCAGTCCATGAAGTCCGACAACGCATTCCGCCGAGAACTGCTCAAGGTGCTGCTCTACGCGGCGCTTTCGCTGTTCCTGATTCCCTTGGTCACCTACGGCTTTGTGCGCTACGCCGCCCATGATCGCGATGCCCGCTTCCTGCAGGCGGTGGAAGCCCATCTGGCCAAAAATCACACGGCCACGCAGCAGGAAAAACAACAGCAGCTGGACTTCTACCGCAGTCGGCCACCGTCTGGCATCTGCTCCAACCGCGAATCACAGGCGCAAGACTACCGTGACAGGGTCTGCGAAACCTATGGCGAAGTCTGGCAATTCAACCTCATGCAGCGAATGGCGATGGGAACGCTGGTGGGCGGCGCCGTGTTGTTGCTACTGGTGGGTGCCCTGGGGGCGCTGTCCTTTGTCAACCGCCATTGGCAATACACCAGCTTTGTCATCGGCTGGCGCCTGATGGCCGTGGCGGGAGCCGCTGAAGTGGTGCTGCAAGGCGCCATGGGCGTTTGGCTGTCATTTTGGCTCACCGCCTTTTTCATGCAGAAGTACTATGTCAAGCTCATCCTGGTCGTAGGTGTCTTGGCACTGGCCGGCGTGGCCATGCTGATCAGCAAGATCTTTCACCGTGTACCCAGCGACAGCCGGGTGGACGGTGAAACGCTCGCCGAGGCCGACGCGCCCATGTTGTGGCGCCGAATCCGCCACATGGCAGACCGCCTGCGTACGGCGGCACCGGACCATATCGTGGCTGGCATCGATACCAACTTCTTTGTGACCGAAGCGCCGTTGACCGTGAGCGGCAAGGAGCTTAAAGGCCGCTCGCTGTTTGTCAGCATTCCCCTGCTGCGCATTCTCAGCGTGCCGGAAGCCGATGCTGTGCTGGGCCACGAGCTGGCCCACTTCCGCGGGGGTGATACGCGGGCCCGGGCACAACTGGGCCCCAAGCTGGCGCAGTACGACCATTATGTGCAAGGCATGCGCGAGGGCGGCTTCACCATGGTGGTGTACTACTACATGCAGCTCTACCGCATGGTGTTCCAGGTGGCCCTGTCGCGCAACGGCCGCGAACGCGAGTTCAAGGCGGACCGCGCCGCTGCCAAGCTGGTCTCGCCCCAGGCCCTGGCGCAGTCCCTGGTCAAGGTGGCAGCCTATGACAACTACCGCAACAACACGGAACGCGCACTGTTTGACCGCGACCAGAAACTGGGCGAAAGCTTGGGTATCGCCCAGGCCGTGGCGCAGGGCCTGCGGCCCTATGCGGCATCGTCAGACTTTGCCGATGACATGCGCACGGCCCACATCCCCCACCCCTTTGACAGCCACCCTCCGCTGGCGCAGCGCATGCGCCAGGTGGGCCATCCGCTGGACCTGGATGCCTATGGTGCCATCGTGTGTGAGGTGCCTAAGAACACCTGGGCCAACGAAATCATCACGGCAAACGACATCGAGCAACGCCTATGGGACCGCTACGAGCGGCAGTTTGAACGTGACCACGAGCGGGCTCTGGCCTACCGCTATGAGCCATCCAATGAGCAGGAGCGCCAGCTGGTGCTGAAGTACTTTCCACCGGTTGTGTTTCAACTCAAGGGTAGCGACACGGTGGAGGTCAACTACAGCGGTATCGCCCCTAGCGGCGGCGAGCCCTTGGTGGAGTGGGACAGTGTCAAGTCTCTGCAATACAACGAAAGCAGCTTTGGGGATTCTCTGAGCGTCACCTTGCAGGACAAGGCCATGATTGGCAACAAGACCTTGAAGATCAAGCTCAACGGCTTGGGCAAGCAGAAAAACAATTTCAACGCCGTCGTCAGCCAGTACTGGAAGCGCCACCAGATCATGCGCCAATCACGCTAGCCCCTGCACCAGAACCTACAGGTAACTATGGATATTCTTGTACTGGCCCTGCTGATGGGCACCGTGGCGTTCATTCTCCAAACGCGCGATGAACGCAGGCGCATTGCGCTCTTGGGGCACTATTTGGGAAACTACCAGCTTGAAAAGCTGATGGAAACGATCACGCAAGGCTACATGCGGGCGCTGGGCGAGTCCGACGCCGCGCGCCAGGCCCAAATCTGGAGCATGCTGGGCACCACCGAAAAAGCCCTCAGTGAACAGTTCAAACGCTTTGTGGCCGACTTCACCCGCGTGGCCGGGGAGGAGGCCCGCGTCAGCAAGCTGTCACTGTCCATCTTCTACACGGGCAAGCTCCTACCCAATAGCACATTTGACCTGCGTCAAGCCTTTGGCATCCATGCCCAGGGCATTGCACAGGCAGTGGCCAATACGGCACAGCACAACGAGCGCGACCGTGCGTTCACCCTGCTGGCCGAAATCTTTCTCATGCAGCACACCTGCCATTGGTTCTGCAAGTCCAAAGCCGTAGCCTCTGCCCGGCTGCTGGTGCGCCACCAGACGCCCTATACCAAGGTTCTAGAGTCTGTCGCCTACTCCACGCGCAATGCCTATTGTGACTTGATCGCCCGCTAAACTTGGTGCAGGCACTTCTCTTGCTTAGCGTTCCAAACCTCCATTCCCCCAAGGCACAACCCCATGCAGCATGTCGTTTTCAACCAAAAAGGTGGCGTAGGCAGGTCGACCATCACCTGCAATCTGGCGGCCATCAGTGCCTCGCAGGGCCAACGCACCCTGGTCATTGACCTGGATTCGCAAGGCAACTCCACCCGCTACCTGTTGGGTGCCGACATGCCCGACGACCTGCCCAACGTGGCCGAGTTTTTCGAGCAAAGCCTGAAATTCACCATCCGCGACAAGACGGCCAGCGAATACATTGTCAACACCCAGTGGGAAGGCCTGGACCTTATGCCCTCCAGCCCCCTGCTGGACGAATTGCACGGCAAGCTGGAGTCGCGCCACAAAATTTACAAATTGCGCGATGCCCTGGAGTTGCTGGCCGAAGACTATGACCAGATCTACATCGACACGCCACCGGCCTTGAACTTCTACACCCGTTGCGCGCTGATTGCGGCCCAGGGCTGTCTGATCCCGTTTGATTGCGACGACTTTTCACGGCGCGCGCTGTACACACTGTTGGAAAACGTGGCGGAGATCAAGGCAGACCACAACGACGATCTGGAGGTGTCTGGCATCATCGTCAACCAATTTCAGCCCCGCGCCAACCTGCCCCAACGCATGGTGCAGGAGCTGATCGACGAGGGCCTGCCGGTGCTGCAGCCCTACCTGGGTTCGTCCGTGCGCATCCGCGAGTCGCACGAACTGGCCACCCCGATGATCTTTTTGGACCCCAACCACAAGCTGACGCAGGAGTATGTGGCCCTGCACGACAGCTTGGGGAAATAGAACCCCCACGTTCGCCCACTGCATGTGGCTCTCTACCCCCCGAGGGGGCTAATTTCCCTTGGGGCGGCCCTGCGGGAAATTGTGGCCCTCAGTTAGGCGTCAGACAGCGGCCAAGGCGCCGCGCTGCAGCGCCTGGCGCAGCGAGTGACGAGGCGAAAACAGGGTCACCATGGCGTCCAGCAGCTGCTGTGCCTTGGCCGAATGGTCGGCGCCAAAATTGCACACATAAACGTCCACGTCCGAGCCGGCATGTTCGGGCACGGCTTGACGGCCCAGGTGGTGCTCCGCCACACGAACGCTGGCCGTCACACCGCCCGGGCCCTGCTCGGTGGGCGGAAAACCGTGGGCGAGTTGGTTGACGGCTTGCAGGCCCGCGGCTCGCACGGCCTGCACGCAAAATGCCAGTAAACGCGGGGCGTCGGTCAGCCACGCGGGCTCGCATGCGCAGTCGGTCAAATCGGCGGTCAGGTGCAGGCCTTGCATACCCGTGACTGTAGATTATTTTGAGGGCTATCCGGCGTCCCGGTAAAATGCCGGGTTTACCCCAGCCCCTACCATACACCGGAGTCGCGCAGCCCATGGCCACTACCCCCAATACCGAACAGATGGCCAATGCCATCCGTGCCCTAGCAATGGACGCCGTGCAGGCCGCCAATTCCGGTCATCCCGGCGCGCCCATGGGCATGGCCGAAATGGCAGTTGCCTTGTGGGGCCAACACCTGAGCCACAACCCGGCCAACCCCCATTGGATCAACCGTGACCGCTTTGTGCTGTCCAACGGCCATGGCTCCATGCTGATCTATGCCTTGCTGCACCTGACCGGCTACAAGCTGCCCATGGCCGAGTTGAAGAACTTCCGCCAGTTGCACAGCAAGACCCCCGGCCACCCGGAAAACGGGTTGACACCCGGCGTGGAAACCACGACCGGCCCCTTGGGCCAGGGCCTGACCAATGCCGTCGGCATGGCGCTGGCCGAAAAACTGCTGGCCAGCGAATTCAACCGCGACGGCCACGCCGTTGTGGACCACCACACCTACGTGTTCATGGGCGATGGCTGCCTGATGGAAGGCATCAGCCACGAAGCCGCCGCCCTGGCTGGTGCCTGGAAACTGGGCAAGCTGATTGCCCTGTACGACGACAACGGCATCTCCATTGACGGCCAGGTCGCGCCCTGGTTTATCGACAACACCGCGCAGCGTTTTGTCGCCTATGGCTGGAACGTCATTGGCCCTATCGACGGTCATGATGTGGCGGCCGTGTCCAACGCCATTGCCGAAGCCAAGAAGACCAATGACCGCCCCACGCTGGTCATCTGCAAGACCCATATCGGCAAGGGCAGCCCCAACCGCGCCAACACGGCCAAGGCCCACGGCGAGCCCCTGGGCGCCGAGGAAATTGCTCTGACACGCGCCAGCCTGGGCTGGAACCACGCGCCGTTCACCGTTCCAGACGAGGTCTATGCCGATTGGGACGCCAAGTCCAACGGCAGCGCTGCAGAACTGGCCTGGAAAGACAAATTTGCCGCTTACCAGGCCGCCCACCCCGAGCTGGCCAAAGAGCTGCTGCGCCGCATGAAGGGCGACCTGCCCAAGAATTTTGTGCAGACGGCCGTGGACGCGGTAATTGCCGCCCACACCAAGGCCGAGACCGTGGCCTCGCGCAAGGCCTCGCAGCCGGCGCTGGAAGCCTTTACCGCCGCCCTGCCGGAGCTGCTGGGCGGCTCGGCCGACCTGACCGGCTCCAACCTGACCAATACCAAGAGCACGCCCAACCTGCGCTTTGACATGCATGGCGCCGTGGTCAAGACGGCCGAAGGCCAGGGTGGCCGCCATATCAACTACGGGGTGCGCGAATTCGGCATGGCCGCCATCATGAATGGCGTGGCGCTGCACGGCGGCTTCATTCCCTACGGCGGCACTTTCCTGACCTTCAGCGACTACAGGCGCAACGCCATCCGCATGGCCGCACTGATGAAGCAACGCGTGGTCCATGTGTTCACCCACGACTCCATCGGCTTGGGTGAAGACGGCCCCACCCACCAAAGCATTGAACATGCGGCATCCCTGCGCCTGATCCCGAATCTGGACGTGTGGCGCCCGGCCGATACGGCCGAGACAGCCGTCGCCTGGACCGTCGCGCTGCAAAACGCCACCAAGCCCACAGCCCTGCTGCTGAGCCGCCAAAACATCAGCTATGCACCCAAGGCCGAGTCGGCTGCGGCCCCTGAGGCCTGCGGCCTGGACGCCATTGCCAAGGGCGCCTATGTGTTGGCAGAACCGGCCGAAGTCGGTTTGAAGAAAAAGGCCCAGGCCGTCATCATTGCCACAGGCTTTGAATGGAAAGTGGGCCTGAAGGCGCAAGAGTTGCTCGCCCAGCGCAAAATTGCGGGGCGCGTGGTCTCCATGCCCAGCACGACAACCTTTGACAAGCAAAGTGCGGCCTACAAGACGGCCGTGCTGCCCGCTGGCGTGCCACGCGTGGCCGTG
>JACXTT010007228.1_pt1 | contig 15698 bp, 13 predicted proteins | sample 9270951 | NCBI WGS metagenome assembly JACXTT01 (sample SAMN15532306, study PRJNA645909) | rock metagenome | isolation source: weathered quartz diorite | place: Puerto Rico | collected 2017-06-21 | reverse complement strand
CCGGCGGGGAACAGCAGCGCGTCGCGGTGGCGCGGGCCTTTGCCGCCGAACCGCGGCTGCTGTTCGCCGACGAGCCCACGGGCAACCTCGACTCTGCAACCGGCGAGGAGATCATCTCGCTCATGTTCGCGCTCAACCGCGAAAGCCGTACCACCTTGCTGCTGGTGACCCACGACGAAGCAATTGCCCGGCGCTGTCCGCGCCAGCTCAAGCTTGCCGGCGGCAGGCTGACCAGCGATGAGCGCCGCTGATCGCTTGAACGCCGGTGCCGTGCTGCGCCTGGGGTCGCGCATGCTCGGTCGCGACTGGCGTGCGGGCGAGCAGCGTGTGCTGGCATGGGCGCTGATCGTGGCGGTGGCAAGTCTGACCACGGTAGCGTTCTTTGCCGATCGCGTCGGGCGCACGCTCACGCGCGAAGCCAACCAGTTGCTCGGCGCCGACCTGGTCGTGGTCTCCGACGCTCCGATCGCAGAATCGTTCCGCGGCGAGGCGCTCCGCCTCGGGCTCGGCGTCGCCGAAGCGGTGCGCTTTCCCAGCATGACGCAGGCGAAAGGTCATGCGCTGCTGACCGAAGTGAATGCGGTGTCGGGGGGATACCCGCTGCGGGGCAAACTGCGCGTCCGCGAGAGCGCAACCGGAGCGGAGGTCGAACCTGCGCGCATTCCGGCGCCGGGTAGCGCCTGGGTGGACGATCGTCTTTTGCGCCGGCTCGATGTCGGTATCGGCGATCGCATTGCTCTGGGAGAACGCGAGTTCACGGTGGCGGCGATGGTGAGCGAGGAGCCGGAGTCGAGCGCCGGATTTCTCAATCTCGGCCCTCGGCTGATGTTCAACAAGGACGATCTCGTCTCCACTGGCCTGGTTCAGGTCGGCAGCCGGGTCTCCTATCGCCTGTTCGTGGCCGGCGACGCGCAACGCGTGGCCGCGTTTCGCGATTACGCCGCGCAGACGATCCGGCCGGGCCAGCGGGTCGAGGATATCCGCGAAGCGCGCCCGGAAATCAACTCGGCGCTGACCCGGGCGGAGCGCTTTCTCGGCCTGTCCGCGCTGTTGACGGTCATTCTGGCCGGCGTTGCGGTGGCGCTGGCGGCACGCCGCTATCTGCAGCGGCATCTGGACGCCTGCGCAATCATGCGCTGCCTGGGTGCGAGCCAGACGCTGATCCTGATGTTGCACGTGCTGCAGTTCGCGATCGTCGGATTGATCGCCAGCGCGATCGGCTGCGCCATCGGTTTCCTGTGCCAGTACCTGTTGGCGGCGCTGCTCGCGCCCATCGTCTCGGTGAGCTTGCCTGGCCCGGGCTGGTTGCCGGTGCTGCAAGGACTGATCGCGGGATTCGTGCTGCTGCTCGGCTTTGCGCTGCCGCCGCTGATTGCGCTCAAGAAAGTGCCGACTCTGCGGGTGCTGCGCCGGGATCTGGGCGCGCCGGACCCGTTCGGCATGTCGGCCTATCTGCTCGGTGGCGCCGCAATGTCGGGACTGATCCTGTGGCAGGCGCAGGATCCGAAGCTCGGGATGTATGTCCTTGGCGGAATGGTCGGCACCATGATAGCGTCGGCTGTCCTGACACTGCTGGTGCTGCGTCTGCTGTCGTCTTTCAGCCGCGGCGCGGGACTCAACTGGCGCTTCGGGCTGGCCAACCTTCGTCGCCGCACCATGGGCACGGTGATCCAGGTAATCGCGCTGGGACTGGGCATGATGGCGTTGATCCTGCTCACGCTGGTGCGTTCGGACTTGCTGGAGAGTTGGCAGAAAAGCCTGCCACCGGATGCGCCGAATCGATTCCTGGTGAATATCCAGTTCGATCAGGTCGGGGAAATCGCGGACTTTTTTGCCGTCCGCCAGTTGCATCGGCCAGTACTGTTTCCGATGATTCGCGGCCGCCTGGTGGAGGTTAACGGCAAGCCGGTGTCTTCGAAAGACTATGTCGACGACCGGGCGCGGCGACTCATCGACCGCGAGTTCAACCTGTCGTGGGCGGAAAGGATACAGCCGGGCAACGCGATTGTCGCCGGCGGCTGGTTTGCCGATTCCGATGCCGGCAAGCCGATACTGTCGGTGGAAGAAGGCATCTCCAAAACGCTGGGCTTGAAGCTCGGGGACGACCTGACCTACGACATCGGCGGATCGCGCCTGACGGCGAAAATCAGCTCGCTGCGCACGGTGGACTGGGATTCGTTCCGGGTAAATTTCTTCGTGATCGCGCCTCCGGGCGTGCTGGAGCACTATCCCGGCAGCTTCGTCACCAGCCTGTACCTGCCAGCCTCGCGATCGGTCGTGATGGACGAGATCGTGAAGCGCTTCCCAAATCTGCTCGTGATCGACGTGGCGGCGATCCTGGGACAGGTGCAGCGCATGATGGATCAGGTGGTCCGGGCGATCGAATTCGTGTTCCTCTTCAGCCTTGCGGCCGGACTGCTGGTGCTGTTTGCCGCAGTCAGCAGCACTCACGACGAGCGGGTGTTCGATGCCGCAGTGATGCGGACGCTGGGAGCTGCGAGCGCGCAATTGCGCGCGGTACAGGTAGCAGAGTTTCTGCTGATCGGCGCGTTGGCCGGATTGTTTGCCGCGGTCGGTGCCAGCGCGGTGGGATTCGTGCTCGCCAGGCAGGTGCTCAACGTGCCCTACAGCATCGATGCCTGGATATGGCTGGTGGGATTCGTCGCTGGCGCGACCGGCGTCGCGATCGCAGGCCTGCTCGGAACAGCGAAGGTGCTGCGCACCCCTCCAATGGAGGTCTTCCGCGCCAGCGCCTAGCCGTCTAAACCGTTTCCCGTCGATTTTTCGCTCTTCTTTGCGTTCTTGCGTCTTTGCGGTGACAGTCGTTCCTTAGACGGCAAGGCGCGGAAACTTCAATGAATTGCAACGACGTCTGTGGTACACTGCGCGACCTTTTTTCGGGACATCGCATTACATGAGCCGCAACGTTCGCAACATCGCCATCATCGCCCACGTCGACCACGGCAAGACCACGCTGGTGGACAAGCTGCTGCGCCAGTCGGGGACCTTTGCCGCCCATCAGCACATCGCCGAACGGGTGATGGATTCAAACGATCTCGAACGCGAGCGCGGCATCACCATCCTCGCCAAGAACTGCGCCGTGCAGTATCAGGGTACCCACATCAACATCGTAGATACTCCCGGCCACGCCGATTTCGGCGGTGAAGTCGAGCGCGTGCTGTCGATGGTGGACAGCGTCCTGCTGTTGGTGGATGCAGTCGAAGGGCCGATGCCCCAGACCCGTTTCGTCACCCGCAAGGCCCTGGCACAAGGACTCAAGCCGATCGTCGTGGTCAACAAGGTCGACCGGCCCGGCGCGCGTTCCGAATGGGTGGTCAATCAGACCTTCGATCTGTTCGACAAGCTTGGCGCCACCGAGGCGCAGCTCGATTTCCCGGTGATCTTCGCTTCCGCGCTGCAGGGCTGGGCATCGCTTAAACACGACCAGCCGGGCCAGGATCTGCGGGCGCTGTTCGATGCCATTCTCGAAAACGTGCCGGTGCGCAAGGACGATCCCGACGCGCCGCTGCAATTGCAGATCTGTTCGCTCGATTATTCCAGCTTCGTAGGCCGCATCGGCGTCGGGCGCGTGGCGCGCGGACGCATCCGTTCTGGCCAGCAAGTCGCCGTGATGCATGGACCCGAAGCCGAGCCGGTACTGGCCAAGATCAACCAGGTCATGGTGTTCAAGGGTCTGGAGCGCACCGTGGTCGAGGAGGCGCAGGCGGGCGACATCGTGCTGGTCAATGGCGTGGACGAGGTCGGCATTGGCGTCACCATTTGCGACCCGGCAACGCCGGAGGCATTTCCGCTGCTGAAGGTGGACGAGCCCACGCTCACCATGAACTTCCTTGTCAACACCTCGCCGCTCGCGGGCAGGGACGGCAAGTTCGTCACCAGCCGCCAGATCCGCGAACGTCTTGAGCGCGAACTGCAATCGAACGTCGCGCTGAAAGTGGAGCTCACCGCCGATTCCGACACCTTTGTAGTGTCCGGGCGCGGCGAACTGCACCTCACCATCCTGCTCGAAAACATGCGCCGCGAGGGTTACGAATTGGCGGTGGGCCGCCCGCGGGTGGTGATGAAGAGTATCGACGGTGAGAAGCAGGAACCGTACGAACTGCTCACCGTGGACGTGGAAGACACGCACCAGGGCGCGGTGATGGAAGAGCTCGGCCGACGCCGCGGCGATCTGCAGGACATGCAATCGGACGGCAAGGGCCGCGTGCGCCTCGAGTACCGTATTCCGGCGCGCGGGCTGATCGGGTTCCAGGGCGAGTTCCTCACCACCACGCGAGGCATGGGGCTCGCCAGCCATATTTTCGACGACTACGGCCCGGTAAAGGGAGACATGGAAGAACGCCGCAACGGCGTCCTGATCAGCCAGGATGTCGGCGAAGCGGTCGCCTACGCCCTGTGGAAATTGCAGGACCGCGGCCGCATGTTCGTCTCGCCGGGCGACGCGCTGTACGAAGGCATGGTGATCGGCATCCACTCGCGCGACAACGATCTGGTCGTCAACCCGATCAAGGGCAAACAACTGACCAACGTGCGCGCGTCCGGCACCGATGAGGCCGTGCGCCTGGTGCCGCCGATCGAACTGACACTGGAAAGAGCGGTGGAGTTCATCGCCGACGACGAACTGGTCGAAATCACGCCCAAATCCATCCGCATTCGCAAGCGCCACTTGAAGGCGCACGAGCGCAAGCGCGCTTCGCGCGACAGCACGCCTGCTGCAGCGTAGCCACCCGCCACCACCTCACCCCATCCCTCTCCCGCTGAAGACGGAGAGAGAGTCTTAAATGCAACGGGCGACCACCCACCCGGCAGCCCATTTCCTTCGCTTCTAGTTCCTTCTCCGCCTCCCTCGGGGAGGGGGAGAAGGCTGGGGTGAGATGGTGGGTGAGGTGGGCTGGTTTATACTCCCTTGATGCCTGGACTCTCTGTTGCGTTGATCGTTTCTGCCGCGACGCTGGTCGCGGTCATCGTCCTGATCTTCATCGTTACGTCGATGGCGCGCCGACAGGTGAGCCATCCCGAATCGCTCGCCCGTGTGCTGGAAGAAAAGCACCTGGCGATGCTGAAGGATCTGAACTCCGGGCTCAACGGGCTCGGCGACCGGCTTTCCGCCTCGCAGGCCGAACTTTCCGAGCGGCTGCGCAGCACCGTTTCCCAGGAATTGATCCAGACCCGCACCGCGCTTGCCACCCTGCAGCTCAAGCAGGCCGAAGAGCTGTCCGCCAACCGGGAAACCCTCACACAGCGCCTCGCGCAAATGAATACCGAGCTGCAAGGCAAGCACGATCAGCTCCGTACCGAGGTGCTCACCCGGATCCTGCAGACGCTGGCTGAACAGAACCGCGCCGAGCAGGAGCTGATCCAGACTACGATGCGCAACGCTACCGCGCAGCTTGCGGCATCGATGGAACTGCTCTCGAAGACCACCGACGCCCGCCTGGAGCAGATCAGCGGTCGCGTCAGCGAACGCCTGGAAGAGGGCTTCAAGAAAACCAACGAGACTTTTGTCAGCGTGATGGAACGCCTTGCCACCATAGACGAGGCGCAGAAGAAGCTGGACGGACTGACGACCAACGTGGTGAGCCTGCAGGAACTGCTGGGCGACAAGCGCGCGCGTGGCGCTTTCGGCGAAGTGCAGCTCGAGAACCTGGTGCGCAACATCCTTCCCGAAATCGCCTATGAGTTTCAGTACACCTTCAAATCGAACGGTGCGCGCGCCGACTGCGTGCTGAAGCTTCCCGAGCCGACCGGCATGGTCGCGGTGGATTCCAAGTTTCCGATGGAGAATTACCACCGCATGTTCGAGTCCGGGGTCTCCGAGCCGGACCGTGCAGCGGCACAGCGGCAGTTTCGCGCCGATGTGAAGAAGCACGTCGAGGACATCGCCGGCAAGTACATCATCCCCGGTGAGACGTCCGACGGCGCGGTGATGTTCGTGCCGGCGGAGGCGGTGTTCGCGGAGATCCACGCCTATCATCCGGAGGTGGTGGATTTCGCCATGCAGCGACGCGTCTGGATCGTTTCGCCCACCACGCTGATGGCGGTGCTGAACACGGCGCGGGCAGTGATTAAGGACGTAGCCACCCGGGAACAGGTTCACATCATCAAGGACGAGCTGAGCAAGCTGGGCAGGGACTTCGCCCGGTTCGACCAGCGCATGAAGAAGCTCGCGGATCACATTCGGCAGGCACACGACGACGCTCAGCAGGTGCAGATCAGCAGCGACAAAATCACGCGCCGCTTTTCGCAGATCGAGCGTGTCGAGCTCGATCAGCTTGAACAGGTCCGCGAGTTCGAGCGTAGCTTGCTCGACTCGTCGCAGGAAGACGAAAGTGGATCCGACGAAACCCGCGCCTGAGCACGGACTGCGGCACTGATGTTCGGTTTCAGGCACTGGCGCAGGCAGCGAATTCTCCGGGGCGGCGGGGTGGACGAAGCAACCTGGCTGCGAGCGGTCAAGCGCTTTTCCTTCGCAATGCGGCTCACCGGCCAGGAGCGCAAGCAGTTGCGCGATCTGGTGGTGTTGTTCCTGCACGAGAAGCAGATTTCCGCCGCCGGGGGCCTGGTGCTGAATCAGGAAATGAAGCTTGGCATCGCGATCCAGGCCTGCATCCTGGTGTTAAACCTGGGCATTGATTACTACGACGGCTGGGTGGAAATCATCGTCTATCCGGATGAGTTCGTGCCGCGCCACGAAATCCGCAACGAACACGGACTGGTCGAGACCGACGAAACCTCGTATGCCGGCCAGGCCTGGCTGCGCGGGCCGGTGATCCTGTCCTGGGCCGACGTCGAAAATGCCGGCGATGCGGACGGTGTCAATGTGGTGATCCACGAGTTCGCGCACAAGCTGGACATGCTCAACGGCGCTGCCAACGGGTTCCCGCCGCTGCACGCCGGCATGAGCCGCGAGGCCTGGGCGCGGGCGTTCACCGAGGCCTACAAGGATCTCTGCCGGCGCGTGGAAGCTGGCGAAGACACCGACATCGATCCGTACGCAACCGAAGCTCCAGGGGAATTCTTCGCGGTGGTAAGCGAGGCCTTCTTCGAGATCCCCGACATCGTGCGCGAGACTTATCCCGCGGTGTACGCGCAACTGGCGCAGTTCTACCGCCAGGACCCTGCGACCCGCGAGTTGCCGCGGGAGTGGAGGCTGGAGGGGAGGGGGGTGAGGCGAGAGGGGAAAGGGGAAAGGGGAAAGGCGAAAGGATGCACAGACTGACTTTCATGATCATGCTGGCATTGGCGCTGGTGGCGCACGCCCAGCAGACGGTGCTCGAAGTCATCGAACTGAACTATCGCAACGCCGATCAGGTGATCCCGATGCTCAAGCCGCTGCTGGCGCCGGGCGGAACGATCAGCGGCATGCAGAGCCGCATCATCGTCAGGACCACGCCGCAGAACCTCGCCGAGTTGCGCAAGGTTCTGGACGTCGTGGACGCCATGCCGCGCAAGCTGCTGATATCGGTCAGCCAGCAGAGTGCCGCTAGCGCGACGGGGTCCGAAGCCGAGGTCTCAGGTTCGATCGGCAACGAGCGAGCGCGGGTAACGGTGCCCGGCACGGGTAGCAATCAGGGCGGAACCGTGGTGATCCGGCGTGGCGACGATCACGTTCGCGGCCGCGCGTCGCAATCGCAGTCCGCCGCGACCGACGGCAGCGTGCAGACGCTGCAGGTGCTGGAAGGCAACGGGGCTTACATCCAGATCGGCCAATCGGTGCCGGTGCGGACCCAGTCCGCACAGGGTTCCGAGACGGTGCAGTATCGCGATGCCGGTATGGGTTTCTATGTCCGTCCGCGAGTCAGCGGCAGCCAGGTCACCTTGTCGATCAGCACGCGCCGCGACAGCGTCGACGACCCGAACACCGGAGCGATAAATATCCAACACGTCGATACCGTGGTGTCCGGGCGGCTGGGCGAATGGCTCGAACTGGGCGGGATTGCACAGGAGAGTACGCAGCGCGACAGCGGTACGGCAAATAGGCGCAGTGTCAGCGGTCGGGATGATCGGCGGGTGTTTTTGAAGGTGGAGCAAGTGCAGTAGCAGGCGATAGGCCACGGAACCCTGTGGAGCTGAATTTGTCTTGCCCTTCACCCTTCACCCTTCACCCTTCACCCTTCACCATTGAATGGAAATCACCGCCCGGACGTCGCCATGGATGATCGACTCGAAAGAAATAAGCAATTGGCGAAAGAGTTCTACGACCTCATGTTCAACCAATGCAAACCACGAGAGGCGATCGAGAGATACGCGGGTGCCATGTACAGGCAGCACAATCCTCACGTCGCGGATGGCAAGGAAGCATTCGTTGCGTACTTCGAGAAGATGGCAAAGGAGTACCCGGCCAAGCGAGTGCACTTCAAAAGGGTATTCGCCGAAGGCAATTACGTGATCCTGCATTGCCACCAGGAGTGGCCGACCGACAAAGACCGGGACTGGGCAGGTATGGATATTTTTCGCCTGGATGACGATGGCAAAATCGTCGAGCACTGGGACGTGCTTCAGGTTGTCCCAAATACCTCTGCTAACAGCAACACAATGTTCTAATGCCTGGACTCTCCGCGACGGTGATTCCGTCAGACGACTACCCCATTCCGGACTGACATCCCGATCTCGCCGCATTGGAGTGGTCAATGCTTCCGCCGTTAGTCACGTCGGCGCTTGCCTTGCCGACCTGCCGCCGTTACGCTCGACGGCGTGCTATCGATTCGTGATCTCTGCAAGACCTACGCGGGGCCGCCGCAGCGCACCGTTCTGGTCGGTGTCGACCTCGAGCTCGTTTCCGGCGACTATGTCGCGGTAATGGGGGAATCTGGCGTCGGCAAGTCGACGCTGCTGAACCTCATCGCGGGCCTCGACCGGGCCGACGCGGGCTCCATCACACTGGACGGCGTCGAACTCACCACCCGGGACGACGACATGCTGACGGCGCTGCGCCGCGTCGCGATGGGCTTCGTGTTCCAGGCGTTCCACATCCTCCCCTATCTCAGCGTCGCGCAGAACGTCGCACTGCCGTTGTCGCTCGTGGGCGTGGTCCGCGAGGTGGCCGAGCGCCGGGTTGTGGAAGTGCTCGCCGCGGTGGGACTCGCCGATCGCGCGGCGAGCATGCCGCGCGAATTGTCCGGCGGTGAATTGCAGCGGGTCGCGATTGCGCGCGCGGTCGTGCACGGTCCGCGGCTCGTGCTCGCCGACGAGCCCACCGGCAATCTCGATCCCGATAGCGCGGGGCAGGTGCTGCGCCTGCTGCGCGACCAGGTAAAGGCGGGCCACGCGGCCGGCATCCTCGTCACGCATTCGCGCGCGGCGGCAGAGACGGCGGACCGTATCCTGATGCTTACGCGGGACGGGCTGCGTGAGCTTGCGCACGGATAGTGCGGCCTCACGGTGATGCCGATCGCAGGTATCACGGCGGCGGGCGCGGTGTTCCGCGGAGCGTTCGCGCAGAACCGGACGCGCACCGCGGTCGGGGTGGCTGCGATCGCCCTCGGTGTTGCGCTCGGCTACGCGGTACAGATCATCAACCAGGCTGCGATCAACGAGCTGGCCCAGGGCGTGCGGATTCTGTCCGGCGACGCCGATCTCGAAGTGCGCGGTCCACGCGGTGGCTTCGACGAGGCGCTGTATCCGGACCTCGCACGGATGCCCGAGGTGGCTGTGGCGAGCCCGGTCGTCGAGGTCGACGCGAAGCTGGCCCGCCGCGGCGAGGCGCTCAGAATCCTCGGTCTCGACGTGTTCCGTGCCGGTTTCATCCAGCCGAATCTGATTGCGATCCCGGCCGATCGGCTCGACACGCTGCGCTCCGACGTGCTGTTCTTGAGCCCCGCCGCCATGCGTTGGCTCGAGTTGAAGCCCGGCGACGTCCTGCCGTTCCAGGTCGCGCTCGCCGATGTGCCGCTGCGGGCGGCCGGCGAGCTTGTCGGCGGCGGCGAACAGCGCTTTGGCGTGATGGACATCGCAGGCGCGCAGGCGGTGTTCGACCGGCTCGGTCGGATCACGCGTCTCGACCTGCGCTTGCGTCCCGGTGTTGACGTCGCGGCCTTCTGCGATCGGCTGCGCCAGCGGCTACCGCCGGGGATCGCCGTGGAGCGGCCGGAGACAGGTCTCGCCGCGAGCGTGAGCCTGTCGCGATCCTATCGTGTGAATCTCAATGTGCTTGCACTGGTGGCGCTCTTCACGGGCGGCCTGCTGGTGTTCTCGACGCAGGCACTCGCGGTCGTGCGCCGCCGCGCGCAATTCGCGTTGTTTCGAGTGCTCGGTGTGACGCGAGGCCGGTTGACGGCGCTGATCGTCGCCGAGGGTGCGCTGGTGGGCATCGCGGGCAGCCTGATCGGCCTGGCGCTCGGATTCGTGCTGGCGCAAGGCACGTTGCGCTGGGTCGGCGCGGACCTCGGCTCCGGGTATTTCAGCGGTGTCGTGCCAGTGTTGCAACTCGACCCGTGGGCGCTCGGCATTTTTTTTGTGCTGGGCGTCGCTGCGGTGGTGCTGGGCAGCATCGTGCCCGCGTTCGAGACAGCGCGCACGCCGCCCGCACTCGCGCTCAAGGCGGGCGACGAAGAGCGGGCGTTAGCGCGGTTGCGTTCGCCGCTGCCGGGACTCGTCGCGGTGACAATGAGCGCGGCAGCGACCGCGTTGCCGCCAATGGGCGGGTTGCCGCTGTTCGGCTATGGCGCCATCGCGCTGCTGCTCGTTGGCACGCTGCTGCTGATGCCTCGCATCGCGGCGCTCGCGCTGTCGCTGCTGCCGACATCCGGTGGGCCCGCGCCGCAGCTCGCGATCGCGCAGTTGCGCGGCGCCCCGGGCCAGGTGACGGTTAGCCTCGCGGCGATCGTTGCCAGCGTGAGCCTGATGGTGTCCATGGCGATCATGGTCGCGTCGTTTCGCGGTTCGCTCGACACCTGGCTCGAGCGGATCCTCCCGGCCGACCTCTATGTGCGCGTAGCGGCCGGCGGCGACACCGCGTATCTGACGCCAGGCGTGCAGGCGCAAATCGCAGCGCTGCCGGGCGTGCGCCGCGCGGAGTTCCTGCGGGAGCAGCAACTGCTACTTGATTCGTCGCGGCCGCGGGTCGTGCTGCAGGCGCGCGCCGTCGATCCCGCGAATCCGTCGCGCAACCTACCGCTCCTCGCGACGCCCCTGGCCGTTGCTGCCGGTGCACCGCCGCCGGTGTGGGTCAACGAAGCGGCCGTGGATCTCCATGGATTTATTCCAGGGAAAGTGATCGAACTGCCTATTGCGGGAAAGACCGCGCGGTTCACCGTCGCCGGTGTCTGGCGCGACTATGGCCGGCAGCAGGGTGCGATCGCGATCGAGCGCGAGCGCTACCTCGCGCTGACCGGCGATCGCACGGTGACGAGCGGCGCGCTGTGGCTGGCGGAGGGTTGGGATCGCGGTGTGGTGCAGGCGTCCCTGCGACGCGAGATTCCCGGTGGCGACCGGCTCGAAATCGCGACGCCGGGCGAAATCCGCGACGTCTCGCTCAAGGTGTTCGACCGCACGTTCGCGGTGACCTATGCGCTCGAGCTGGCGGCGGTGATCATTGGCCTCGTGGGCCTGTCGTCGTCGTTCGGCGCCCTCGTGCTCGCGCGCCGGCGCGAATTCGGCGTGCTGCGTCATCTCGGGATGACGCGGCGGCAGGTCGGCGCGATGCTGGCAACAGAGGGCTTCGCCGTGAGCGGCATCGGTCTTGTCGTCGGTCTCGCCCTCGGGTTCGCCATCAGCCTGATCCTGATCCACGTCGTGAACCGGCAGTCGTTTCATTGGGGGATTGAGCTTGCGCTCCCGTGGCCGGCGCTCGCCGGCTTCGCGCTCGTCGTGCTCGCGGCCTCGACGATCACGGCAATGGCTAGCGGCCGGCGGGCGATGGGCGAGGCTGCGGTGCACGCGGTGAAGGAGGACTGGTGAGCGCGCATGGGATGGAACGGCCATGAAGCGGCGCGCGTTCCTCGCCGCGCCGCTGCTGCTGGTCGCGAGGTGCGCAATGGCCGATGCCGATTACCCGCGGGTCGAAGCGGGCCGCGTGCTGCACTTCCCGCGCGACCATGGCAGCCATCCGCAATTCCGTACCGAGTGGTGGTACGTCACCGGATGGGTCGCGGATGCCGCCGGCAACCACTACGGCGCGCAGGTCACGTTTTTCCGCAACCGGCCACGCGTGGCCGAGGCCAATCCGAGCGCATTCGCACCGCGCGAGCTCGTGTTGGCTCACGCCGCACTGGCCGACCCGCGTCACGGGCGGCTGCGGCACGATCAGCGCGCCGCGCGCACGGGATTCGGACTCGCTGGCGCGGAAGAGCGTACGACCCGCGTGTGGATCGACGACTGGTCGCTGGATCTGGTCGACGGTGGCTACGCGGCGAAGATCGCGGCGCGCGAATTCGCGCTCGACCTGCGCTTTGCATCAGGGCACCCGGTGCTGCTGCACGGTGAAGCGGGTTACTCGCGCAAAGGGACGTCGGCGCGGCAGGCGAGCTATTACTACAGCCGGCCGCAGCTCGCCGTGACGGGCGAGCTGACGGTCGCGGGAAAGGAAATCGCCATTACCGGCCTCGCGTGGCTCGATCACGAGTGGTCGAGCGAGGTGATGGCGTCCGCGGCAGCGGGCTGGGACTGGACCGGCATCAACCTCGCCGACGGCGGTGCGCTGATGGCGTTCCGGATGCGCGACACCATCGGCGGCAGGCTGTGGGCCGGTGGGACTCTGCGTGCGGCCGACGGCGGTGTGCAGGTGTTTGCGCCGGACAAGGTCCGTTTCACGCCGTGGCGCACCTGGCGCTCGCCGCGCACCGGTGTCGCCTATCCCGTCGCGATGGCGGTCGGTCTCCCCGGTGCGGAATTCCTGCTCGAACCAATCATGGACGATCAGGAACTCGATTCGCGCGCGACCACCGGCACCATCTACGGGGAAGGCGCGGTTCGCGCATTGCAATCCGGCCGCGAGGCATGTAGCGGCTATTTGGAACTTACGGGTTATGGGGCGCCATTGCGTCTGTGAGAGCGTACCTGTTAGTCAATTCCGATCTTCTCTGTGATCCCTGTGTCCTTTGTGGCTAAATTGGCGTTAACGCCTTCGCCAGACCTGCCAGCGTTCCGCGCCCTGGAACACCGGGATCGAGTCGGCGACTGCCTTGTCTTCGACCAAATCGAAGTAGGGGTCGAGCAGCGCGTGCAGTGCTTTTGGCGTAGTGCCGAAGGGCGGACCTTTTTCGGTTTCCTTGAAGAAGAAGAACCCGGCCAGCTCGCCGCCCGGCGGGAGAAGTTGCGCCGTTCGCCGCGCATACTGCGGCCACATTCCCGGCGGCAGGGCGCACAGGAAAGCGCGCTCGTAGATCACGTCGTAGGGCTTGCCGTCGTCGAATTCGAAAAAGTCGGCAAGCCTGACGACGTCGCCGAAGCGGGAGAGATTGTTCTTCGCAAGTTCCACTGCCGCGGGGCTGAAGTCGATCGCCAGAACGTCGAATCCGCTCTCTGCAAGGTAACCGGCCTCGTACGCTGACCCGCAACCCGGAATCAGCACCCGCGCGGCCTTGTGCATTTTCGGCAGATACTCCTGCAAGGCCGCAGGCACCTTGCCCGCATCCCAGGGCGTGACGTGGTCGCGGTAGCGGCTTTCCCAGAAGTCGGGCTTCGAACTGTCTTGTGGCAAGAGCGAACCTCATTCAACGCAAAGGACGCAAAGACAGGCAATGGAATCGAGAAAACCTCACGGTAAAGTTAAATGGGAACTATCCCCGCGCCTAATTTTTATCCCAATCCCTGGCTTGCTTGGTGGTTCCTATCTGGTGTTGCAATTTTCTTCGCGTACCTTTGCGTTGAGCGCGTTTCCTCTTTCAGGCGGCTTCGCCGCCTTCGGGGCCATAGAACATTACCCAGGTGCAGAAATCGTCGGTGAATTCGACGAAGCGGTGCTCGACCCCCGCCGGGACAAACAGTACGTCGCCGCTCTGGAAGGGATGGCGGTCGCTCCCATTGACGAACGAGCCCGAGCCACGCGCGATCACGTAGATCTCGTCGCGGGTATGAGGCTTCTGCCGATCCTGCCCGGCCGGACTGTACATCTTGACCTGGAGCGACCCGTGCTCGAATACGGCAGCCGACGGAAGGCCTTCCTTGATTTTCGACACCGCATCGAGTGCATCGGCAATGCTCACCCTCCGCGCATTCTTCGAGATGGTGTAGTTCCTCTCCGGTTTCATCGTCGTTTGCCTTTCACCCTTAACTCATTTCCCCTTCACGCGTTCACCGATTTTCGTCCCTCGCCGCTGCAACTGCTTCCATCGGAAGCAGTCGACCGTATGATCGTTCACCATCCCGGTGGCCTGCATGTGGGCATACATGATGGTGCTGCCGACGAACTTGAAGCCGCGGCTCTTGAGGTCCTTGCTCATCGCGTCGGACTCTTTCGTGCTGGCCGGGACCTGCTTCATGGCCTTCCAGGAATTCTGTATGGGTCTGCCGCCGGCGAATCGCCAGATGTAGGCGTCGAAGCTGCCGAACTCCTTCTGCGTTTCAAGAAACGCCCGGGCATTGATCACCGCGGACTCGACCTTGAGCCGGTTGCGCACGATTCCAGGGTCCTGCAGAAGCTTGTTGATTTTCGTCTTGTCGTAGCGCGCGACCTTTTCCGGATCGAACCCGTCGAAAGCCTTGCGATAGCCTTCGCGTTTGTTGAGTATGGTGGACCACGACAGGCCCGCCTGCGCGCCTTCCAGGATCAGAAACTCGAACAGCAACCGGTCGTCGTGCTGCGGTACGCCCCATTCGTGGTCGTGATAGTCAAGGTAGAGCTCGTTACCGCCTGTTGCCCATTTGCAACGCGTCTTTTCGCTCATTGTTCTCTCAGAAAGGCAGTTGTTGTTGGTCGATTCCTGCGGCGGAGTAACAGAGCCGGCCGTCGATCATCCGTGCAGCGGCAGTCCAGGGATGGGACTCGGTAGCGGCTGGCTCGAGGATGTGGATGACATCGAATCCAGACGCCTTGAGATGGTCGGCAATCAGTCCGCGGTGGCAACTGCGCCAGGACTTTTCAGCGCACATGATCGCCGTTACCCTTGCTTGTGCAGCCTGCAGCAGGCACGAAATGCCCTGACTGAATTCCGCGGTTTCCATGTAGTCCGCGTAGCCGCGGAATCCTGCTTCGCGCCACGCGGTGTTAGGTGAATCCGGCTTCGGCTCCCGCCGTCCGCCCAGTTCCGGAAAATGCGAGTACGCGATACCATGGCGTGCCAGCATTTCTGCAAGCGCTTGGCGACCAAACTGCGGATGGCGGCGGGACGCAGGGAATCGGCGCACGTCGGCAAGCAACTCGACGCCGTGCGCCACGAGCATTGCCAGAAACGCATCGGCCGCGAGCGTCGAGTGGCCGATGGTCAGGAGTCCGGACAGCTGGTTCACTGTTCCTCTCAAGATCTGTTTTCTGCGTACCGCGGCAGTCCGTCCGCCAGCCTGATCCAGGCAATCTGCCGCTTGGTCCAGATGTGGTCCACGGGCGTGATCGTTCCAGGATCATCCAGGCTGGCGAGTGTGACGTCGATCGTCTGTGGCGATTTGTGGAACTGGTAGGTCAGTTGCGTGCCGCAGTTCGGGCAGAACTGTCGAAATGCGATCCCGGAAGAATCGAAACGTGCCGGCTTGCCCTTGGTGAAGGCAAAAGCCGCGCATCGGAACGTGGCCCAGGACACGAA